>Ga0316207_10001168_pt1 | contig 34296 bp, 35 predicted proteins | sample 6weekpyrite_MG_FD_204943 | JGI IMG/M metagenome (GOLD analysis project Ga0316207, IMG submission 204943) | Microbial mat bacterial communities from mineral coupon in-situ incubated in ocean water Damariscotta River, Maine, United States -... | ecosystem: Environmental > Aquatic > Marine >... | reverse complement strand
CAAAAACTAGCCGACCTTATGCGCTTCTATATGGTCGGCTAGAGCGCTAAATAACATGCCATAAACCTGATAAATCAAAACTTTCAGATGTTCAGCATGTAAATTAACTGCGAACGTGTCCAAGCATCCCTCTCACAGGCTTCTAGTTTTCCCACTATTTGTTGGACTATTGAGTCTCAAAAACTATTCTCACTTTCGAATGCCCTTTAGGACTGTCTAATCAGCATCCCAAATAGCGGCAATAGTTTGGACAGATAGGTAGAGTAGGAAGACAAGACCCATGGCAATTCCCCAGCAGCTTCAAAATCTGCGTATTCCCGTAATTGGTTCACCGCTTTTTATTATTTCCAACCCAGATCTCGTTATCGCCCAGTGTAAAGCTGGTATTGTGGGATCATTCCCGGCTCTTAACGCACGTCCTGGCCCTGTTCTTGAAGAGTGGTTAATCAAGATCACCACTGAATTGGATGCATACAACAAAGAGAACCCAGATAACCCTGCGGCCCCATTTGCTGTGAACCAGATTGTTCACAAATCAAATGACCGGCTAATGCACGATGTGGACATGTGCGTAAAATATAAAGTACCCATTATTATCACCTCGCTTGGTGCGCGCGTTGAAGTGAATGAGGCTATTCATTCATATGGTGGTGTGGTGCTGCATGACATTATCAACAATTTCTTTGCTAAAAAAGCCATTGAAAAAGGGGCTGACGGCCTTATCGCTGTGGCATCTGGTGCTGGCGGCCATGCTGGTACAACATCGCCATTTGCCCTCGTTCAAGAAATTCGTGAATGGTTTGATGGCCCTATCGCGCTTTCAGGCTCTATTGCTACGGGTGGGGCAGTATTGGCAGCACAGGCCATGGGGGCAGATTTCGGTTATATTGGCTCTGCTTTCATTGCCACCAAAGAAGCCAATGCCGATGAGCGCTACAAACAATGCATTGTTGAGCACGGCGCTGATGATATAGTTTACACCAACCTTTTCACTGGCGTACACGGGAACTACCTAAAGCCGTCCATTAAAGCCGCTGGAATGGACCCCGACAATCTACCAGAGAGTGACCCTTCAGCCATGAGCTTTGGCTCTGGTGGCAGCGAAAAATCAAAAGCATGGAAAGACATATGGGGGTGTGGTCAAGGCATTGGTGCAGTGAAAGATATTCTCCCAGCAGGTGAGCTAGTAAACCGCCTAGAGCGTGAATATAATGAAGCACTTAGGCGTATTGAATCCAGTAACCGCGCCTAAACAGCTACTAAATAGGCTATTTGATCAATCTGTGATGACGGAGCGAAATACACACATTGTTTCGCTCCATTTTCCTACCTAAAATACATTTACCATATTAGCGAATTACACAACAATTGCTTCATTGAAGAATACCCGCATTTGATTTACAGATGCCAAAGTTAGTCAACTAAGAGCAGTATATTGTGCCTGAAACCTATGAAAATGCCATTTTACTTCCCTGCAAAGGCTGTGAAGACAAAGCCTTGTACCCCAATGCAAAGGGCGGCGTTTTTGACAATCAGCACCAGCCCATAGCCGACGCCTTCCTGCGCAGGGAATACAGAAAAGATATTCGCTTTAAAGGCCAAAAGTGGGACCGCACATCAGGACAAGAGGTCAAACACCACCCCCTCATACTAGCTGACACCATTGGAAAATCGACAAAAAAGCTAGCAGGAGAATATATCTTTGCCGGCTACCTCTTCCCACATTTTGGCCATTTCCTCCTAGAGAGTCTAGCCAACCTATGGCATATTAAAAAGCATCCCCAAACACCGATCATCTGGCTTGGAGTGCACAACCAGCCGGAACTCGATGCGATGGCTGAAAGCTTTTTGGAGCTCTACAACTTAACCAACCCAATTCATATACTTACAGAGCAAACTGAAGTTGAGCGATTGATTGTCCCTGAACCCGGCTATCTAATTCACACGCGCTATACAGACGAGCAAACCAAAGCACTAAAACTGGTAGACTGCACTGAACCTCAGATAGGAAAAAAAGTCTGGCTCTCACGAAGCCGTTTGAACAAAGGTGCAATTTTGAATGAGCACCTTCTTGAAGACATAATCGCAAAACAAGGTTGGACAATTTATCATCCTGAAGAGCATTCAATACTTGATCAAGTTGAGATGCTGAAAAATGCAGAAACAATTGCTGGCGTAGAAGGCTCTGCATTTCATTTATTATTGCTCTTCCCTGATTACAAAGGCGAGGCAATAATCTTTGCCCGGCGACAACGTATTGAGTTTGACTTTGTTCATATTGCAGAAACATTAGGCATTAATCAGTCGGTATATTATCCCCCTTCCATCAATTGGTCACATGACCTTAAACACTGGGAATACAATCGGTTTTGGCCACGTTTAAAGCCTATTCTTGACATCCTTAATGTAAAAAGGAACCCTAACAAACCAGCTCCAACCGCAGATAATTTAGGCAAGATTTATTCTGCAATCATTCAACACTTCCAATTTAAACTTTCGGTGGAGCTTTGGTCTCAGGCAACAACTATCAACATAAACGCTGTTGATTGTCACAACCTTATTGTATCAAACCAAATTGATTTCAATCCAGAAGAACTACCTAAAAATGTTGACCATCTAGATATCTCAACAGATATGTTCTTCACTTCGCAAATGCTTCAAAAACATCCTGATTTATATTGCTTTAGATTATATCATGACGAATTAACCTTAATCAGGGCGTTTAATTCATCTCTAACTAACGCAAAAGCGGGAACAATTTGGTTATTCGAATACGCTGCAACTGAACGAGAGATCGCTCCAGAAAATAGAATTAGTGCAGAACTAAAACATCCTTCTGCAAATAGTGCATTGCTACAATATATAGCTGATTGCCACCCTATGATCACTATATACCGTTTACGTGGGTCCAATGTCGCTATTGCCTGGCAACAGCCACAGATAATGATCCCGCAAGCATCGGGAACATTAAAAGAAATCAACACATCGCAGCTTTTCGACCAAACACCTATCGTCAGCCTCAATAAAGCCGCTACTAAATATAAGAGTTTCATGAAAAGCATTACAGCCTAAAATATTTAGCCTAAACACTATTAACAACTAAGCTCACTCCACCTGAAAACTTTAGCTATCAACTATCGAGTTGTCTGTAGTGTGCAATTTTTGTCACTCAAAACTGTCTTAACCGTCGCTATATACATTGACTCTGGCGCTTATATCCGTATATTCCCGCCATTCGGCAAAAGGGAGTGATTCCATTTGTCTCTAGTGCTTTGAAAAAAGCCTGCGAAAACCGCCCAAAGTGTGGCCCATGCGATTATCGCGCTAATGGGTAAGGACCACCCGGTTTATTGCGGCAGAGAAAAGAAGGAACATTTGATGTTCGCAATTGTTAAAACAGGCGGTAAACAGTACCGCGTTGCTGAAGGTGAAGTTGTTAAAGTTGAAAAGCTTGATGGCGAAGTAGGCAAATCAATCACTATTAAAGAAGTTCTCATGGTCGGTGACGACAAGGGCGTAAAAGTAGGTGAGCCTCTTGTAAAAGGTGCCTCTGTAACGTTTGATGTTCTTGAGCAGAAAAAAGACAAGAAAATTACTGTCTTTAAAAAGAAGCGTCGCCATAACTATCGCCGCAAGAAAGGCCACCGTCAGGAGGTTACTGTATTGCGCGTAAAGAAAATTGCAAAGACGGCTGCAAAAAAAGCACCGGCTAAAAAGAAATCAGAAGAAGCAGCGGCATAAGCTCGCGGCCTAATATTTAAGGAGATCACAAATGGCTCATAAAAAAGCAGGTGGTAGTTCCAATAACGGTCGTGACAGTATCGGCCGTCGCTTGGGCGTAAAAAAATTCGGTGGTGAGAATGTTCTTGCTGGTAACATCATCGTTCGTCAGCGCGGCACCAAATGGTACCCTGGCGAAAATGTTGGCATGGGCAAAGACCACACGCTTTTCGCGCTTGTGGAAGGCCAGGTAAAATTCTCAAAAACCAAAGGCAACAAAGCTTTTGTATCTGTTGAGGGCTAAGCCACACCGGTTTTGACCACATAATTCCAGAAAAAGGCGAGCCCAACGGTTCGCCTTTTTTATTTTGGCTAACGATACTTTTTTGTATCATTAGCCGTATTTTCAACACCCTCGTAAACTGCCCTGTGGCTTTTAAACAGATATTATTATCTGAGCCTGCTATTCGGCAGCTTTCGCGGTTAACAAGTATCTGCTAAAAAAAGCTATGAAATTTGTAGATCAGACACGCATCTTTGTGAAATCCGGCCCGGGTGGAAATGGTATCGTTTCCTTCCGCCGTGAAGCATATGTTGAATTCGGTGGCCCCAACGGTGGTGATGGCGGTAAAGGCGGCGATATTATATTCGAAGCGGTTGAGGGGCTGAACACGCTCGTTGATTACCGCTACAAGCGCCACTATAAAGCCCAAAAAGGCCAGCACGGCATGGGGTCTAACATGACCGGAAAATCAGGGGATGACATGGTCCTGAAAGTACCTGTCGGCACCCAAATCTATGATGAAGATCAAGAATTCCTGATAGCTGACCTAGCCAAAGAAGGTGATAGGGCATTACTAGCCAAGGGCGGCGAAGGTGGCCTTGGTAACACACGCTTCAAAAGCTCAACAAACCGCGCCCCGCGCCGCTGTACACCTGGCGGCGAAGGGGAAGAGTTTTATGTTGTTCTCAGACTAAAACTTATTGCCGATGCAGGGCTGCTCGGTCTCCCAAACGCCGGGAAATCAACTTTCCTCAGTGCAGTTTCACGGGCAACCCCCAAAATCGCTGATTACCCCTTCACCACCATTCACCCACAATTGGGTGTTGTTGGCTACAAGTCACATGAATTTGTGATGGCAGATATTCCTGGCCTTATCGAAGGTGCCAGCGAAGGTGTTGGCCTTGGCACACGTTTCTTGGGCCACGTAGAACGCTGCGGCGTTTTACTGCACTTGGTTGATGGTACTCAGGATAATGTTGCTGAAGCATTTGAAACCATCATGACAGAGCTTGAGCAATATGGCGGCGACCTAATCAATAAGCCTATGGTTCTTGGCCTTAACAAATGTGATGCGATGGATGCAGACGATATCGCAGAAAAGCAAAAGGCATTGCAGGAAGCATCAGGAATGCCAGTTATGATTCTTTCTGGTGTTTCTGGCAACGGGGTTCCCGAAGTACTCGGCGCTCTTTGGGAGGTTATTAAAGCTGATCAGGAAAATCGACGCGCTGAAAATGAACCTGAAGATACCGAAAACAAATTCGTCCAAAACGACACAGATAATACAGATGGCTGGTCTCCAGTTTAACCTTTCCGGAAATGTATAAAATGTGCACCACCATGAAGCAAAGTGCCATTGCAAACTCTAAACGACTGGTCATCAAGATCGGCTCAGCCCTCTTAGTGCATGCTGACGGAAGTTTGCGCGAAACATGGCTGGAAGCCCTCGCACAAGATGTGGCAAATCTGCGAGCTAAAGGTACGCATGTTATTCTGGTTTCTTCTGGTGCTATTGCTCTTGGTTGTGAAGTACTAAAGTTTAAAAAACGTCCAGACCGACTGGAAGAGGCACAAGCCGCGGCTGCTGTTGGCCAAATTCAGCTTGCCCAAGCATATCAAACGTACTTCAGAGCCCATGATTATACGACAGCACAATTACTACTCACGCTTGATGACATGGAAAATAGGCCACGGTATCTCAATGCCCGCAACACAGTGAGTGAACTTCTAGAACACGGTGTTATTCCGGTTATCAATGAAAACGACACTGTTGCCACCAGCGAAATTCGGTTCGGCGACAATGATAGACTTGCGGCAAGGGTTGCGCAGATGGCAAGTGCTGATACGCTTATTTTACTCAGCGATATAAATGGCCTGTATGATGCTGATCCCCGCGACAACAAAACTGCTAAGCTGGTTTCTGTCGTGGATGCGGTAACACCAGAAATTGAGAAAATGGCAGGCCCTCCAGCTCAACAAGGTGTAGGCTCCGGTGGCATGGTAACAAAAATTGGTGCTGCCAAAATAGCCTTATCAGGTGGCTGTTCAATGATCATCATGAACGGTGAAAAAAACAGCCCTATCACACGCCTAACTGGCGGAGAATCTTGCACTATCTTTAATGCTGGCACGAACCCTCTTGCTGTAAGAAAACGGTGGATACAAGGCATGATGGCCCCAAAAGGCTTTTTACACATCGATGCTGGTGCCGTTATAGCCTTAAAGCGCGGTGCAAGTTTATTGCCCGCAGGTGTCACGGACACGCTTGGAAATTTCGACCGAGGAGACCTCGTTGCATTCATTGGCCCTGATGGCCACACAACAGGACAAGGTTTGATATCATACAATTCGCTCGACGCAGCAAAGTTACAAGGGCAAAACATGCGCAATGCCGATAGTATTTTAGGGTATGCTGGCCGCTCAGCCTTGGTACACCGAGATGATTTGGTTTTGCTTTAAGGACACGCCCAATGGATAATAGCAAACAAATAACTACCCTAATGCATAGCATGGGTACCAAGGCAAAAGATGCAGCAAAGATATTGGCGGGCGCTGGTACAAATGCCAAAAACGCAGCCCTGAACGCCTCTGCAGCGACTCTGCGTGCATCAATACCTCAAATCCTGAAAGCAAACAGTAAAGATATCGAGTTTGGAGAAGCCAAAGGCCTTTCGCCAGCTATGATTGATCGTTTATTGCTGAATGAAGAGCGTATTGAAGCCATTGCAACTGGCCTGGAAGCAATTGCAGCCCTGCCAGATCCAATCGGTGATGTAATAGCCTGTTGGGATCGCCCCAACGGCCTAAGCATTTCACGGGTTCGGGTTCCTCTTGGTGTTATAGGTGTAATTTACGAAAGCAGACCAAATGTTACTGCCGATGCAGGAGCTCTATGCCTGAAAGCTGGGAATGCGGTGATCCTCCGGGGCGGTAGTGAAAGCTTTCATTCAAGCAGTTACATCCATAGTTGTTTGGTAGAGGGCTTGAAAGCCGCAGGATTACCTGAAAATGCGATCCAGTTGGTGCCAACACGTGACCGTGCAGCAGTTGGTGAGATGCTAACCATGTCAGGTGTGATTGACATCATCGTACCACGAGGTGGTAAGTCACTGGTTGAACGTGTTCAAAATGAAAGCCGGGTACCAGTTTTTGCCCACCTTGAGGGTATTTGTCATCTGTATGTTGATGGCTCAGCCGACATTGATAAAGCGCGCAAAATAGCGCTAAACGCCAAAATGCGCCGCACAGGCATATGCGGTGCAGCGGAAACCATGCTGATTGACCGTAAAATTATTGACCAAATTCCATTATTAATTACGCCTCTCCTAGATGCAGGCTGTGAAATTCGTGGAGACACAGCCGTGCAAAAGGCAGATACACGGGTTATCCCTGCTAACGATGATGATTGGGACACAGAATATTTAGACGCTATCTTATCGGTCAAGGTTGTGGACGGCGTTGAGGCTGCTGCTGCACATATTGCATCACATTCCTCAGGCCACACCGAAACAATCATCGCCGAGGATAAGGAAATCGCTGAATATTTTCTCAACACTGTAGACAGCGCAATTGTAATGCATAACGCATCAACCCAGTTCGCAGATGGTGGCGAGTTTGGAATGGGAGCTGAAATAGGCATTGCGACAGGCCGAATCCACGCGCGCGGACCTGTTGGCTTGGAGCAGCTTACTAGTTTCAAATACCAAGTACGCGGCAATGGACAAACCCGCCCTTGAAGCCGCGCTGGAATAAAGGTGCCTTAAGGCATTTAGCAACACAAAACCGTGGCAGATCCATAGGACTATATGGTGGCAGCTTCAATCCCGCGCACCCTGGGCACTTGTATGTTGCCCATGAAGCCTTAAAGCGCCTTAAACTTGATGAAATATGGTTCCTTGTCAGCCCCGGCAACCCATTAAAGCCGCAAAAAGGCATGGCCCCATTTGACGCGCGGCTAGCAAGCGTAAATAGCTTGATTGCACATCATTCCAAGATGGCTGCAAGCGACATTGAAATGAAATTGGGAACACGCTACACCGCTGATACAATTTGCGCCTTGAAAAATGAATTACCGCACACCAACTTTGTGTGGCTGATGGGTGCTGATAATCTTGCAGCGTTTGATCGTTGGTACAAGTGGCAGGAAATAGCAAAATCCCTACCCATTGCGATTTTCGACCGCACAGGGTATGCTGTTCATGGGTTTGCAAGCAGTTTTGCTCGGCATTTTGCCAAGCACCAAACATCGGCAAGAACTTTTGATGCAACCCAAATACCTAACTGGACCTTTGTGACACTTCCTCGTCACCCAGCGTCTGCAACTGATATCCGCGACCAACACGGTGAAAATTGGTTCTTGGATTAAAAACGAAAGGACACCTAGTTGCACACATCATCGGAGACGCCAAGCGTCGCTGATCCACTCCCGGCACTCGCTGCCGAGGATCTTTTAAAAAACGTCACCACATGCCTTGACGACAATAAGGCAGAAGACATTATTTCCATAGATTTAGCAGGTAAATCAGGCATTGCAGACTATATCGTTATTGCGAATGGTCGGTCGCAGCGTCAGGTTGCAGCCTTGGCTGATTACGTCATTAAAAGCCTGAAACAAGCTGGTCATAAAGACATTGTTGTGGAAGGCCTTGCCCAAGCAGATTGGGTTTTGATTGATGCCAATGATGTTGTAGTTCACATTTTCCGGCCAGAAGTGCGAAGCTTCTATAATCTGGATAAAATGTGGGGCGCAGAGCTTGAAAGTGATGAGGTGGTGAATTAATCACCCTCAAACTGCTATTTTTACATGGAACCGCGGCTTCAGGGCCGCGAGGGGGCTATCTTGCAAGTTTCCATCATTGCCGTAGGCCGCATGCAGCGGGGCCCTGAACAAATGCTCGTAGATGAATATCTCAAGCGCTTGCCATGGAAAACATCTATCATTGAAATTGATATGAAGAAAGTGGCTGCTAGTAGTGCTGAACGTAAGGCTCGCGAAGCTGAAAAGCTGTTAGCTGCGGTGCCCCAAGGAGCCGCAATTATTACTCTGGATGAAAATGGCAAGGCGCTAACATCCCGGAATTTTGCTAAAAAAATAGATGATTGGCAGATGGCTGGATACAGTAACCTAGCTTTCATTATCGGGGGAGCTGACGGTCTACACACCAGCATTCTTGCAAAAGCTGATCTAAAGCTTGCATTTGGAACACTAACTTGGCCTCACATGATGGTTCGGGTTATGTTAGCCGAGCAAATTTACCGCGCTTGGTCTATAAACACCGGGCACCCATATCATAGAGACTAAGCATTAGAACTCTAAAGAATGTTTTGAGGATATTTTGAACATGACCGCAGAGACAACCCGGAACACATCAATTAAAAAACCTGTTGTTCTTTGTATTTTAGACGGTTGGGGTTACCGTGAGCAAAGCAAAGATAATGCAATTAAGCTTGCAAATACACCTACCTATGATCGGTTGTGGAATAGTGTCCCTAAAGCTTGGCTGAAAACAAGCGGCCTAGCCGTTGGCCTTCCTGATGGCCAGATGGGCAATTCAGAAGTAGGCCACATGAATTTAGGTGGTGGCCGTGTTGTCATGCAGGATTTACCCAAAATAGACAGTGCTATAGAAACAGGTGCTATAGCCAACAATCCGGAATTAATTAGTTTTATTGAAAAGCTAAAAATAAATGGTGGAACAGCTCACATCATGGGGCTCTTGTCTCCTGGCGGGGTTCATAGCCACCAAGACCATATCGCAGCCTTAACAAACATTATTGCCCGTGCAGGAATCCCAGTACGTATCCATGCCTTCATGGATGGCCGAGATACGCCGCCTCGTTCAGCTGTACCATTTCTGGAAAAGTTTGAAGCCGATATCGCAGAAAACGAAAACGCCTCTATCGCCACAACTACTGGCCGTTACTGGGCTATGGATAGAGATCAACGCTGGGACAGGGTAGAGAAGGCCTATAACGCCATTGCCAAAGGCGAGGGTGAACAAACTGCGCCGGATAGCATCACTGCAATAAAAGCGGGCTATGACCGGGATGAAAATGACGAATTTACCGAGCCCACAACTATTGGCGGCTATGAAGGCATGCAAGACGGTGACGGCCTTTTAATGGCAAACTTTCGTGCTGATAGAGCACGAGAAATTCTTGCCGCTTTTGTTGACCCGGCTTTTGATGGCTTCGAACGAGGCAAACCTATCCAGTTTTCCGCGCAAACAGGAATGGTTGAATTTTCAACAGCCCTTAACAATTTTTTGGCGGTTTTATTCCCGTCCGACGAAATTAAAAATAGCCTAGGTGAAGTTCTTGCCAATGAAAGGGTTGCGCAATTACGTATCGCTGAAACTGAAAAATACGCCCATGTAACTTTCTTTTTTAACGGCGGCGTAGAAGAACCATTTAACGGTGAAGACCGCACCCTTATTCCCTCTCCTGATGTAGCGACCTATGATTTAAAGCCTGAAATGTCGGCACATGAAGTAACCGACGCCTTAGTAACTGCAATTAAAAGCGGTAAATATGGTGCGATTATTGTTAATTACGCCAACCCAGACATGGTTGGCCATACAGGTGTCTTATCCGCTGCTATCAAGGCCGTTGAAACGATTGATAGCTGTCTTGCGCGACTTGAGGAGGCTGCAAAAGAAGCAGGCGCAGCAATGATTGTCACTGCAGATCACGGAAATGTTGAAATGATGTCAGACGAAACTACTGGTCAGGCCCATACCGCACATACTAATTTCGACGTACCTGCTCTATTTATAAATCATAATGCGGTTGTGAAAGACGGTAACTTATCAGATGTTGCCCCAACTCTATTGAGTATTATGGGTATTCCACAGCCTAAAGAAATGACCGGCCATAGTTTATTTAATGGCAAGTCACCTCAGAAGGGTAGTGTTTCTGCTTGAGGCCTTAACACATAAATTTACCTTTATTGGTCTAATGTCACTCTTGGCATTGCCTACAATCGCGCATGCGCAAGACCAACAAGATGCTCAACAGAAACTAGAACAGCTAAAAAACGAGATAGACGAGCGCAAAGCACAGCAAGTGGCGCTTGAAAAAAAATCTCAGGAAGCTCTGTCGGAAGCCGAGCGCCTGTCACAAGATTTAGTTATTCTTGCACGCGACATTCGCATTGCTGAAGACAATGCTACCCGCCTTGAAGACCGGATTTCTATTCTGGAAGCAGAAGAAGCGCATAAAAAAACCTTGCTAGATGGCAAACAAAGCGAACTTCTTGAGCTGTTATCAGCCCTAGAGCGCCTTTCAAAACGCCCCGTAGCCCTTGCTCTGTTGCGGCCTGAAGAAGCAATAACAACAGCACGTAGTGCCTCTCTCCTCGGCACTATAGTTCCCGACATCAATGACAAAGCTGAAGTCCTTAAAAAGGAATTAGCGAGCCTGGATAAAATCCAGCAAGATCTCTCATCCCAACGCTTCCAACTGAAAAATACTTTGGTGCGCTTAACTGATCATCAACTAAAAGTTGGTTCACTGGTAAGAAGACGGCAATCTGAGGCCCGCAAAGCATCGCAGAGTGCTCAAAATATAGCCCAGGAGATACGTAGGTTTGCTCAAGAAGCAGCCACATTAAAGGAACTTATCGACAAATTGGCTCAGCGGGCCGCAAAAAAGGCCAAATCAGTTGCGAAGCTTGCTAAACCAGATAGGAAGAAGCCCAATTATAGACCAACAAGCAGACCAATTACTTCGCTAAAGGGATCATTGCCTTTTCCTGTAACGGGGCGGGTAATCAAAAAATTTGGTGCTAAAGAAGCAGTTGGTGAGGCTCGTGGCATTAAAATTGAAAGCCGTCCAGGCGCACAAGTTGTAGCGCCATATGATGGCAGAATTGTTTTTGCTGGCCCATTCCGGGAATATGGTCAGCTATTAATCATTGAGCATGGTAATGGATACCACAGCTTGATGGCAGGATTTGGAGAACTTTACGGCGCAATTGGCCAATGGGTTTTGACGGGGGAACCGGTTGGCGTAATGGCGGCAGCAAAAAAGCTGGGGCCTTTATATGTAGAATTGCGACGTGGCGGCCAGGCTATTAATCCAGAGCCTTGGCTGGACAGACGGCTCACAGCAGCAAATTAATGTATACTGTGAGCACAAATAAATGGAAGTGAGTGGAAAGGTATCAACATGCGGAATCTGGTAGTGAGCTTGCTAATAGCTCTAATGGTGACAGTATCCGGTCAGGCTCAGCCTAAGGAAAACCAGGAAGATTTTTACCAGCAACTTGATCTGTTGATGCGGATATTTGAACGCGTTCGATCAGAGTATGTTGACGAAGTTGAGGATAAAGAAATTATTGAGGCAGCCATCCAAGGCATGCTTCGATCTCTTGATCCGCATTCCACCTACCTAAACCCGGATGTTTACCAACAGGTACGTGTACAGATGGAAGGCGAGTACGGAGGCCTTGGCATCGAAGTGCAAATGGAGAACGGCGTTGTAAAAGTTGTTTCCCCTATTGATGAAACACCTGCTGCGAATGCAGGCATTCTAGGTGGTGATTATATCACCCACATTGACGGCGAGGCTATTATGGGCAAAACGCTCACTGAAGCTGTCAAAAAAATGCGGGGCCCTGTTGGTGCACCCATTATTGTTACCATTGTTCGCAAGGAAGAAAGTGAACCTTTCGACATAGAAATTGTCCGTGAAAAAATAATGGTACGCTCTGTAAGGCACCGTATTGAAGACGAAACAATCGGTTATATTCGCGTAACCACTTTCAACATGCAGGCTGGACAATTGGTAGAAAAAGCCATCAGAAAAATTGTGGCTGATCTTGGCGATAATATGGACGGTGTCATTCTAGACCTTCGGAACAACCCTGGCGGCCTACTGGATGAAGCCATTCGTATCTCTGATGCTTTCCTTGACCGCGGAGAAATTGTCTCCACCCGTGGACGTCGCAGACAAAACAATAACCGCTGGTATGCAACATCAGGTGACATGCTAGATGGTTTACCTGTTGTTGTGCTTACCAATGCTTATTCGGCCTCCGCATCAGAAATTGTAGCTGGAGCTTTGCAAGATCACCGCCGCGCCATTGTGTTAGGCGACAGAACCTTTGGGAAAGGTACTGTGCAAAGCGAAATTCGCTTGGGCCGAAAAGGCGACCAAGCAATCCGCTTAACAACAGCACGCTATTTCACGCCAAGTGGCCGATCTATTCAGGAACGCGGTGTTGAGCCCGATATCGAGCTATTGATGCCTCGTCGAACCAACGCACGTCGAGCACCTCGCCGGGAAGCTGACCTTAATGGACATATAAAAAATGACCAACAAGGGCTCGACCGAGAAGGCGAGATTGAAGAAACGAAAACTACGACAAGCAGTGATACCAATGTAAAAACCGAAAACGACAAACCGCAAGAAGCAGTTGACGTACAGCTCAAGTATGCCATTAAGCTACTCAAGAATATGTCGAATTTGCCAAAAGCGCAAATGGCGGAGGTTCGCCCGTAAAGCCATTGGCTGTTCGGGTGATATCTACACCAAATGAATAAGGGATTTTACAATAGTGCCGTCCAATGTGAATAGATTGTTGATTGCCTGGGCTTCCAGTTTGATTTTTGTTGTTGGAGGCGTGCTTCTGCTGGAAGCAACCTATTCTCCTGAAAACAGTTCTCCTGCTGCAACAGAAGACATGACGGAGACAACAGCTTCAGACCAATCTACAGCCGATGAAGCGACCACTGACGGTGAACAAGCCCAACAGGCATCCGATACACGGGAAACGGCAACTACTGGGCTTCCTGCTCCCGGACAGCCCGAACAGACGGTAGTGGCACAGAGCGCACCACCGTCTCCTATCAGTGCTATTCCTCAGGCGATCCCAGGCATAGCGCTTCCTGAATTGATGGAACAAAGTAATCATGGCCCATTACCAAGGATAGCTGACGATGGGCGTACATCTTTTAACGTGTACGCAGCACCGCGCATGACGAGCCGCACATTAGCGCGAATCTCGATTTTGGTAACAGACCTTGGAAAAAAAGCCCGTAATACTCAGCGTGCCATCAGCGAAACGCCACCTAACGTTAGCCTCGCCTTTTCTGTGTATGGTAGTAATTTACATGAGTGGGGACAAAAAGCCCGTACTGCAGGGCATGAGGTGTTTTTGGCAGTGCCCATGGAACCTGTGAACTACCCTCAAAATGATCCGGGGCCCCTCACATTACTGACGAGCCAATCAACACGCGTAAAAATAAGCTTGCTTCAATCATCTCTTGGAAAATTCAGTGGCTATGTTGGAGTTGTTAATTATATGGGCTCGCGCTTTACTGCGGCAGGAGACAGTATTCGGCCTGTTCTGGACGAATTAAAACGTCGTGGCCTAATGTTCGTAGATAATCGGGATAGCAAATATTCTCTAGCGGCTTCAATGGCTCAGGGCACCAATATGCCTTGGGCTGTTAATAACGGGTATATCGATGATGATCTGGATACCGTCAGTATTAGTAACCAACTCAACGAACTTGAAAAGCGCGCGAAAGCTCAGGGCACGGCTCTTGGCATCGCACGGTCTTATCCGGTGACATTGCAGGCAATTAATGTTTGGGCTGCAACGCTGGAGGAACGCGGCTTTGCACTTGTACCTGTGAGCTCAATAGCCAATCAACAAGCTATACCACGCTAAACTTACTTACCCACTTATTACAAAGATAGCTTATGACTGATCTTCCTTATCGCCCTTGTGTTGGTGTAATGCTCTTAAACTCAAAAGGGCAAATTTTTACCGCTGAGCGCATCGACATGCCCGGTGCGTGGCAAATGCCTCAAGGTGGTGTGGATGACGGTGAAAAGCTTCAAGAAGCTGCCCTGCGTGAATTAGAGGAGGAAACCTCCGTCCCTCGCTCTGCAGTGATACTTTTGAAGCAAACGAGAGATTGGATTACCTACGACCTTCCTGATAACCTGATTGGCAAGGTCTGGGGCGGTAAATATAGAGGACAAAAACAGCATTGGTTTTTGATGGAATTCAATGACGATGATGAACTCATAAACATTGAAACTAAGCACCCTGAATTTTCTCAATGGAAATGGTCTACCCCCGGCGAACTTATAGCCGAGATTGTCCCCTTCAAACAGGAGGTCTACCAAACCGTTGTCAAAGAATTACTCGGTTAACAAGTAATACTAACATAGAGCAATCACACCAGAATCCAGTGCCGCAAGTTTTTCTGGATTACGAACAATGAATATTCTCTGCACTTGTACCTTTTCATTCAATTCAAATGATACTGTCGCGTTAATGCCGTCGTCATTGCGGTAGAGAAGCGAGACACTACCATTCAATTCAATTCTCGTGACCAGATCTTCCCTCCAAGACCGAGACAAAACCTTTCCAATAAAACCCAATATTTTCTTTTTGCCCATTAAGACATGCTCTAACGCAATAACCTTACCGCCTCCATCAGCACCTAGCTCAGCATCTTCAGCCAATAAGGTGCCAAACTTACTAACATCCCCCGTACCAATCGCCTGCTCAAATGCTTGAAGTAGTTTTTCTTGGGATTCTGAAGAGGAAACATACCTGCATTTATCTGCTGATATGTTTTTGCGGGCTCTTGAAACCAACTTCCGGCATGCTGCTTCGGTCATATCAAGCGTCGCCGCGACCTCTACATAAGAACACTCAAACAATTCATACAGCAAATATGCAGCGCGCTCTTTGGGGCTCAAGCGTTCCAGCAACAATAAGAATGCCGTACTAAGAGAGGAGGCTAGCTCCCCAGCCCCCTCCCCTATTTCACCAGACTGTGTCACCACAGGTTCTGGCAGCCATGTTCCAAAATAATCAGTCCGCGTTTTATGTGCGGATTTTAGCACATCCAAGCAATGCCTTGTACATACGGTAGTAAGCCATGCTTGGGAGTTCTGAAGCTTATCCTTATCAGCGGCCAGCCATTTTATACTTGTTTCTTGGACAGCATCCTCGGCCTCACTAACCGACCCCAAAATACGATATGCTAATCCTGTTAACCTAGGGCGCGCTTGTTCAAACTCGTCTATATAATTGGCCGCCGTGTACATATTAATGCTTTGATACCCCTAATCTGTTCCACAAGTTTATCATCGCTATTATGGATGTGAGAACACTTATATCTTGCTCTGAATAATGCTCTAATAACTGAGTTCGAAGCATATTATAGTCCGTACTCTCCACCACGTTTGTTAGTGCTTCGGTCCAAGCAAATGCAGCTCTTTCCGCTTTCGAGAAATCATCAACATGACGCCAAACGATTAACCTATCCAAACGTCTATCAGTTTCCCCGTCGCGGCGTGCTTCGCTGGTATGCATTTTAACGCAAAAGCCACAGCCATTCATCTGCGAAGCCCGTAGCTTCACGAGGTGATTTAAATTTCTATTGAAACCACTTGCCGTGATTGAATGCTCAACCTGCTCAAGCAGGCCGTATAAGCCTGCGACATGTTCCTCATAAGCAATTATATTTTTAGCCGCCATATCGTATCCTTTTATAGAAATAGTTTGATCTATAAAAAGTGACGAATGAGCATTCAAATTGTGACATTGCTATTATCATTAAGGTAAATTTTTATCCGTATGCTCAATAAAACCGTATATTTTCCAATTTACAAAAAGCAAAAAAAAACGGCACCAAAGCGGCACCGTTTTCAAATTTCTATTATTTCTGAGCAGAAATTAAGCTGCGATAACTTCCTCTAAGGCAGTCATCCAAGCCAATTCCTTTTCGTAACCTGCTTTTTCCACATCATCCTTAGCGTCAGCAATATCTTCACGAGTATCAGCGATTTTCTGGCCAAGCTCATCAGCGTTCACACTATCCAGTGTAAGCACTTCTTCTGCCAGAATAGTCAAACCATCAGGACTAATCTGCGCCAAGCCGCCTTTTACGAACAATCGCTCAGCGTCACCGCCTTCAACCTCAAAGATTTCAACCACACCAGGACGGATAGTGGACATCATAGGCGCATGGGCTGGCATTGCAGCAAAGTCACCATCTGCACCAGGCACTACAACCATGGCAGCCTTGGTATCCTTGAGCAAACGCTCAGGGGATACAATTTCAAATTTAAGCGTATCAGCCATGATGTCCTACAATCCTACTTATGCAGCTTCTGCAGCAAGTTTCTCAGCTTTAGCAACAGCCTGATCGATGTTTCCAACGAGATAGAAGGCAGCTTCAGGAAGGTGATCATATTCACCCGCCACAATTGCTTTAAAGCCAGATACTGTATCTTCGAGAGATACAAGCTCACCGTTAATGCCTGTGAAAATCTCTGCTACGTGGAAAGGCTGAGAAAGGAAACGCTGGATCTTACGGGCACGTGCCACAACCAGTTTATCATCCTCTGAAAGCTCATCCATACCCAAGATCGCAATGATATCTTGCAATGATTTATACTTCTGAAGCACTTCCTGAACTGAACGAGCCACTTCATAGTGCTCTTCACCGAGTACGCGAGGGTCAAGAATACGGCTTGTAGAATCGAGAGGATCCACAGCAGGATAAATACCCAGTTCCGCAATCTGACGAGACAGTACTGTTGTCGCATCAAGGTGGGCAAACGAAGTTGCAGGTGCAGGGTCAGTCAAATCATCCGCAGGTACATATACAGCCTGTACAGATGTGATTGAGCCTTTCTTCGTGGAGGTAATACGCTCCTGAAGAGTACCCATGTCTGTCGCAAGAGTAGGCTGATAACCCACCGCCGATGGAATACGACCAAGAAGGGCTGACACCTCAGCACCTGCCTGTGTAAAGCGGAAGATGTTATCAACGAAGAACAATACGTCCTGGCCTTCCTGATCACGGAAGTACTCAGCAAGTGTAAGACCTGTTAGGGCCACACGTGCACGAGCTCCTGGAGGCTCGTTCATCTGACCATAAACAAGGGCAGCTTTACTATCGCCTTCAAGGTTGATCACTTTACTGTCGATCATCTCGTGGTACAGATCATTACCTTCACGTGTCCGCTCACCAACACCGGCAAACACAGAATAACCACCGTGGCCTTTTGCGATGTTATTGATAAGCTCCATGATAAGAACCGTTTTACCAACACCCGCACCGCCGAAGAGTCCGATTTTTCCGCCCTTCACATATGGCGCAAGAAGGTCAACTACCTTAATGCCGGTAACCAAAATTTCCTGCTCGGTAGACTGCTCTTCAAAAGCTGGCGCTTCTGCGTGAATTGGTGCCACTTGTTTATGGCCGATCTCACCGCGCTCATCAATTGGCTCACCGATCACATTCATGATGCGGCCAAGAGTTTCAGGACCAACTGGCACAGAAATTGGAGCGCCTGTGTCTGTTACAACAGCACCACGAACCAAGCCGTCAGTTGCATCCATCGCAATCGTACGCACAGTGTTCTCACCAAGGTGAGACGCCACTTCAAGTACCAGACGTACATCATTATTTGTTGTTTCAAGCGCAGACAGGATCGCTGGCAAACCTTCATCGAACTGAACGTCGACTACGGCACCGATTACCTGTGTTACGCGGCCAGTATTCTTAGCCATTTTTACACTCCTTCGTGTAACTTACTAAAGCGCTTCAGCGCCTGAGATAATTTCAATCAGTTCTTTAGTGATGTTTGCCTGACGCGTACGGTTGTACGTAATCGAGAGGCTATCAATCATGTCACCAGCATTGCGGGTCGCATTATCCATTGCTGTCATCCGAGACCCTTGCTCAGATGCGGCATTTTCAAGAAGACCACGGTAAAGCTGAACCGCCACATTGCGCGGAAGCAAATCATCTAGAATTGCTTCTTCGCTAGGCTCATAATCATAGATCGCACCAGCAAGCTCATCAGCATCATCGTCATTCGCTGCAACGGCGATTGGCGCAGGGATAAGCTGTTGCTTAGTATTGATCTGCACGAGAGCAGACTGGAACTTCGCATAAAATAGCGTAGCCACATCAAACTCACCGCGATCAAACATCTCTAGTATTTCTTGCGAAATTGGCTGTGCATCTGCAAAACCAAGACGCTTCACGCCTGAAAGGTCTTTGATATCGATAATCAAATCAGAAAATTCACGGCGAAGCTGCGCTGCACCTTTTTTCCCGATACAAAGAATTTTCACTGTTTTACCGCTTGCAACCAAATCATTAATATGCGCGCGTGCGCCTTTCACGATATTGGTGTTAAAGCCACCACACAAACCACGCTCTGAAGTAGCAACGATCACTAGCTCAACATTATGAGCACCAGTACCTGCCAACAAAGGCGAGGCACCGGGTTGATCTTTCACTGCGCTACCCAAACCAGAGAGCACTTTTTCCATGCGCTCAGCATATGGACGTGCAGCTTCAGCAGCTTCTTGCGCACGGCGAAGTTTAGACGCAGCAACCATTTTCATGGCCTTAGTAATCTTCTGCGTCGACTTAACCGAGTCTATGCGGACTTTTAGGTCTTTAAGGCTTGGCATTGCTCAGCCTCTCCCATCCAGTTCTTAGCTAAAAGACTTCGAGAAGCCATCGAGGATAGACTTCAATTTAGAAGTCGTATCATCAGAAAGTTTCTTCTCAGTACGGATTGTTGCCAGAACATCAGCGTGTTTCGCACGAACCTCAGCAAGGAACTGCTCTTCGAAACGAGTAACGTCTGTTGTTGCGATACCGTCCAAATAGCCTTTCACACCTGCGAAAATTGAAACAACCTGCTCTTCAACAGGCAAAGGCAAATACTGGCCTTGTTTCAATAGTTCCGTTAGGCGTGCACCTCGGTTCAAAAGCTGCTGTGTTGCAGCATCAAGATCTGAACCAAACTGTGCAAATGCTTCCATCTCACGGTACTGAGCAAGCTCAAGCTTAATTGAACCAGCTACCTGCTTCATTGCTTTAATCTGTGCTGCAGAACCCACACGAGAAACCGACAAGCCTACGTTAATCGCAGGGCGGATACCCTTATAGAAAAGCTCAGTCTCTAGGAAGATCTGACCATCTGTAATCGAAATCACGTTTGTTGGGATGTATGCAGATACGTCACCAGCCTGTGTTTCAATCACTGGCAGAGCAGTCAAAGAACCACCGCCTCGCTCATCAGACATTTTCGCTGCACGCTCAAGAAGGCGAGAGTGCAAATAGAATACATCACCAGGATAAGCTTCACGTCCTGGAGGACGGCGAAGAAGAAGTGACATCTGACGATAAGCAACTGCTTGCTTGGTCAAATCATCATGAACGATCACAGCATGCATGCCGTTATCGCGGAAGAACTCACCCATTGCTGTACCTGTGTACGGAGCAAGGAACTGCATAGGTGCAGGCTCGGAAGCTGTTGCTGCAATTACGATAGAATATTCCATCGCGCCTTTTTCTTCCAAGGCCTTAACAATCTGTGCAACCGTTGAACGCTTCTGGCCAACCGCAACATAAATACAGAAAAGCTTACCGCCATCATCTGTAGCAGCATCGTTTGTAGGCTTCTGATTAATGAAGCTGTCAATCGCTACTGCAGTTTTACCTGTCTGACGGTCACCGATAATCAACTCACGCTGGCCACGACCAACAGGAACAAGGGCATCAATCGCCTTTAGGCCTGACTGCATTGGCTCAGAAACTGACTGACGTGGGATAATGCCCGGCGCTTTCACTTCAACGCGTGTGCGCTCAACATCAGCGATTGGACCTTTGCCATCAATTGGGTTACCCAGCGCATCAACAACACGGCCCAAAAGACCCTTGCCAGTTGGCACATCCACAATCGCGCCTGTACGCTTAACTGTGTCACCTTCTTTAATACCACGGTCATCACCGAAAATAACGATACCAACATTATCGGTTTCCAGGTTCAAGGCCATGCCTTTAACACCACCTGGGAATTCAACCATCTCACCGGCCTGAACTTGATCAAGACCATAAACACGAGCAATACCGTCACCCACTGAGAGAACAGTACCTACTTCTGAAACTTCTGCTTCGTTACCAAAGCTTGAAATTTGGTCCTTCAGGACCTTCGAGATTTCCGCTGCACGGATATCCATTATTGAACCCCTTTCATGGCGATTGCGAGGTTATCGAGTTTCGTTTTCAGCGAGCTATCGACCATGCGAGAGCCAACCTTTACCCTAAGGCCACCGAGCAATGCTTCATCGACAGAAGCGTCGATTGTTACATCACGGCCGATAGCCGATTTTAATTGTTTCTTCAAAGCTGTGAGCTGCGTCTTGGTAAGAGCATGTGCGCTAACAACTTCAGCATTAACTTCACCTTTATGGTGCGCTAGCAGTTTTTCAAAAGAACTGATTGTCGCACCAAGCGCATCCAAACGGCGATTCGCCGCCAACACACCTAGGAACTTAACAGTAAGGGCAGATAGCTCAGCCGCTTCCGCAACTGCCGTAACACCCTTGGACTGCTCATCCCTATTAAAAAGTGGAGAGGTAACTAACTCACGAAGGTCAGCGCTCTCACTGAGCAGCTCCTTCAGGTTAGCGAGGTCGGATTCTACCGCTTTAAGCGCTTTACTTTCAAGCGCGAGCTCAAACAGAGCTACCGCATAACGGCCAGAAATCCCAGAAACTATCGCTTTGTGCGAGGTCACTTCAGACGTTCCCCTAGATTAGGCCCTTGTACGAGGTCCGAACCTGTTGACACTTAATGTGAGACAGCACGCAGGGCACTGCTCACGCTCAATTATTTGGTTCTTCCTGCGAGGCGTACCGATACCCCACCGCGGCGCTATCCAGCCGAAATGCGTGCTCCCTCTAGCATAAGGTTTTCGCCCTTGCAAGCGGCCATCTAACGCATATGCGATTCTTATGCGCTAATAGATGGAAACATGTTGTTCTACTGAGACTTCCGCGGCCAGATAATCTCATTATTCAACTAATCAAATTCATCCACTTTAAACAAACTCCACATGGATGCTGACTTTGCCATTTCGCGAGATCTATTAGATTCGCACTGAAATACAGAATTTAAAAAAGCGTACCTAGTTTCGGATTATATAGCTCAAGATTTCAGATATGATAACGCCATCATTACCCTACATCCTCGAGGGCACATGGTTCATAAGCAGAAAGATAGCGTTCAATTTCCAAGTCAAAAATATTAGCCACCACAATATGATCTTGTGCATCTAAGTGGAATACCATTTTCTTGATAGATTGCAGAAAATCCAATTCAACTTTCCCAATCTCACCTACCTCAGTTATTGGCCGGAAAATCAAAAGGTCACGCCGATAAGAATGCAAAGAAGCAATCGCCCTAGCTGACAAGGTTGCTGCGACATCTAGCCCCCAGCCCAATGACGCCCAATATTCACAGACCTGTTGGAGCGAGCCGCTTTTTCCAGCCAGCCTATTCCCAGTCTCATCTCCGTCCAGATAAATAACCGCTTTTTGAGCAGCCCTTGCCATACAGCCAGTAATATTTCTGGTTTGTTCGTCTGAAAGTCCTGTAAATGCATCCATGCACATAATAACATCAAATGACCTTCGAATCTCAGTCAGCTTGCTATAATCACCGCAGGATAGATATTTGCGATCAAATATGGTGTCTTTAGTATCTTTTTCTCGAAGCCCTCTAAGCTCACCAACGCCATGATTTTGCAGAACAGATAGGTTCGCACCCGTGCCGCAACCAATTTCCAAAACAGACTGAGGCTCAATCATATCGGCTATGAACTGCATCAATGGCACATCAACTCGTATACTTGCCGCCAAAGAATGATCGTTCGCATACTTTCGGTTAGCTCTACTATTTACATATTCTACAAAACGAGACGGTAACGGCTTTGAAACGAACCCATGCGAAATATCCCACCCTTGAGCGACAAGGGCAAGCGGCTCAGCGAAAGAGCCATCACTGTATTTCCGCATGAAGTGGATTCCATGATCTTTCTTTTCAACATCTTTAGTCCAATCGACATTTCCCGGAGGCCGTGCGTAAAAATAGGAAGCATCGCTTAAGTGTTCAGCTACCGATCCATTAATAGCTCTTTCGAAATTTTCCCGCCATTGATGCGCTTCATTTCTCTCCAGTTTGCCATTGAGCTTTCTTTTAGCTTGCACTGCCATCCAACCATTAATTGATTTAGTGGTGAGCTGCTTTACACTGCGAACCGGAAAGTGCAATAGAGGCACCCCCTCTAAAATAATAGAAGGAAGCATGTTACCTTCTATGTCACTCGCAATATGATTGCCTGCAGATAAACTAATATTATTCCTCAAAGCGCCGTCTAAGCGCAATACCACTTTAAAGTGGTTTTCATACTCTTTTTTACGCTTCCAAAGCATTGAGCTAGGAGGATTTTCAGCCCCCTCATGCTCAGCGCCTTTAGGAAGAATATATGTTTGCCAAGGCATCCGCCCAAACCCATATCTGGGAATAGTCGATAAAGCGTCTACAAACATGCTCTTGTTTTTGGCACCTATAAATTCATCCGCATCCAAACAAACAATAAAATCTGAAAAAAACGTTGATTGAACAGCCTGAAGCAAGGAAGTCATAAATGCAGCTTGAGTATACGCTACTTCATGCCTCTCAAAAACAAGAATACGCTTTGTCTCTTTAGCTAATTCTTTCAAAATTCCAGAAGTTTTATCTGTCGAATTATTGTCAGCGATGACCATGAAATCAACAAACTTGAGATTATGCCGTACGAAAGGTTCAATAATATCCTGTTCGTTACGCACCATAGAGAGTGCTATTATTTTATATGGTGACGTATGCATGCTACTTGACCCCCATCAAAGTATTTATCCAAGGAGGAGTGAACTAGCAGGAACCAAATTAAATTGCATCGTTTTTTTCAAACACCATACTAAAAATAGCGTACAGAATAGTCGCATAAAGTTGTATCGATCGATCCCTTTGACTAGCGAGCCATTATTCTTCTACCAAAATCACTCAAAAACAAATCATGGAGTGAATTATTGTATCTTCAGGGCCAGAAACAGCATAGGAACCCCTTCTAGCTCGCATACGTATCACCGATACGGAACAGTACAACTAAATGTAAATTATGGTGACAGGATCAAAGGCAGTAAAAGTACGTTCTTAACAAATGGCCGCATTCCTATTTTCGATACTTTTTAAGAACTGAGCGAATAACCTTCCCCAAAGTATCAGACAATATCCTCTTCCTGGGCACTTGGATAATAAACCTAAATACTTAGTACAATGTCGGACGTTGAAATGACTTGCTACATAAAGCTATAGGGGTCGATATCAACCTTAATTTTCACGCCGCTGATCTTTTCTACTTTATTCACCCAGTCACGGATGATGGGCTGGATTTTCATGTCTTTTGGGGCATGAACCAACATCCGGAATCTGTGCTGGCCTCGCACACGCGCCATAGGGGCTGGGGCGGGGCCAACAAAATGTAGCTCATGCTCAACAGGGGCAGAAGCAGCAAGAATGCGTCCCTGTTTCAACACATCTGCCATATCTGGCCCTGACAGGATAAGCCCCACTAATCGGCCAAAGGGCGGCATATTATGGCGCTCCCTTGCATCTTTTTCAGCCGCCAGAAAAGACTCACCATTTCCAGTTAATAATGCATGCACTACTGGGTGCTCAGGCTCATATGACTGCAAGTATACCCGACCAGGCTTATCGGCACGGCCTGCTCGCCCTGCCACCTGAACAAGTTGCTGGTATGTGCGTTCACCCGCTCTCAAATCACCACCTCGCAAGCCCAGGTCAGCGTCCACAACACCCACCAAGGTCAAGCCTGGAAAATGATACCCCTTGGTCACAATTTGCGTACCAACAACAATATCCAAGCGGCCTTCAGCAATTTCTTCCACCACCCGTGCGGTTTCAGATGTTGTTGTCATTGTATCACTTGTCATTACTGAGATACGCGCATGAGGAAAGCGGTTGCTCACCTCTTCAAACATACGCTCCACACCGGGGCCGCACGCAACAAGTGCATCTTTAGTATCACACTGGGGGCACGCATCAGGAACAGGCTCAACATGGCCGCAGTGGTGGCACTGCAACTCCCTGCGGAAACGATGTTCAACAAGCCATGCACTACAACTTGGGCATTCGATTCGAAATCCGCAAGTGCGACACAAGGTAAGCGGTGCATACCCCCGTCTGTTTAAGAACAGCATAACCTGCTCACTTACTGCCAATGTTTTTTCAATTTCAGCAACTAATGGAGGCGAAAGCCAAGTGCCCGCTTCGGGAGGATTATGACGCATATCCACGGCATGCATATCTGGCAATACCGCGCCGCCGTGGCGTTCTCGCATTAGCAATGTTTCATAACGCCCTTGATCGGCATTGACGAGTGTCTCCACAGAAGGCGTGGCGCTCGCTAAAACAATAGGGCATTCAGCTAGCTTTGCTCGTACAATTGCCATATCACGCGCATGATACATCACACCTTCTTCCTGCTTGAAGGAAGGGTCATGCTCTTCATCTACCGTAATAAAAGCCAAATTTCTGAAGGGAAGAAACAAGGCAGAGCGCGCACCAACTACAACACGAGCCTCGCCGCTAGCAACAGCACGCCAAGCCCTGCGTCTGCCTGCTTGTCCAATTTCAGAATGCCAAACCACCGGCTCCACACCGAAGCGCGATTGAAACCGCTCAAGCCACTGCGAGGTGAGGGCTATCTCGGGCACCAAAACTAAAACTTGCGTGCCGTCTTCAGCTAGAGCCTCGGCCAAACCTTCAAAATATACTTCTGTCTTTCCCGAGCCCGTCACACCGTCTAAAAGAAAAGGGGCAAAACCACCTTCCCAAATTTTACTGCGAATCGCAGTTGCTGCTTTTTCCTGTTCATCAGAAAGTTGAGGCCCGGTTTCTGCTATTTTGGGCTGAGGAAAAGGCCTATCAACAGACAGCTCAAGCATTTGAAGCATGCCCGCACTTGCCATCCCCCGCACAACAGCATCACTCACACTGGCAAGGGCTGCAATGTCTGGGGCTGTACGCGGCACCGTATCTGACAATACCTCCAGCACCGATTCGCGTGCTGGAGTTAACCGCACCCCGCCGGGCATTGCCTCTGCATTGATATAGTGCCGCTTCACCGGAATATCTTTCAATGCGGCAGGCGAGGATAAACTCATACGAAGCACAGCCCCTTGCGGCGCAAGTGTATATGCGGAAACCCAGTCAATAAAACGGCGGAGATCCTCAGTGAATGGCGGGATATCCAGCACTTCCTCAATTGGCTTGAGCTTATTGTAGGCAAAGGACTTGCCGCCTTCAGTTGTCTTCCCGTCCCAAACAACCCCGATCACTGACCTACCAGCAAGCGGTACTCGAACCAACGTACCCGGCAAAGGGAGCTTGGCCTCATCACCAACTAGCCTGTAATCCAGAGGGCCTGCCAAAGGGAGTGGCAACAACACCTTCACCCGCACACCCTCGAAGGCATGCGTACTTTTTGTATCAGTGTCTAGATTCAGTGATTGCTGGCTCATAATCTCTTTAACAGGTCTTTATTAAATTGGGCACAGGCCCTTCGCTGCACCATAGAAAGGCATAGCCTTCAGCGCAATCGCCTATAGGCCTTGAAAAAAGCTGTCACATCTAATAGGCAAGCAAGCGAAAGCAGTATATTGTGCGCCGTACACGCAGCATTTAGCCACAAAGGGCCTTCCTATCAAGGAACCCTGTTCCCTTCCACAAGATGGAAACCGGGGAACCTTTTAAGGAAACAAGGAGCAAACAATGAAATTCTTCCTCGATACAGCGAATATCGATGAAATCCGTGAAGCAAATGCAACCGGCCTACTGGACGGTGTTACAACGAATCCATCGTTGATTAAAAAGGCCGGACGTGAATTTTTTGAAGTAATTGCAGAAATCGCTGCTGAGGTTGATGGCCCTGTTTCAGCCGAAACCGTGGCACACGACCACGAGACAATGCTCAAAGAAGGCCTTAAGTGTGCCAAAATCGCTGATAATATCGCGGTAAAGGTACCTCTCACGATTGAAGGCTTGAAGACATGTAAAGCCCTGCGTGCTGAAGGCATCATGGTGAATGTAACACTTTGCTTCTCTGCCAATCAGGCGCTGCTTGCTGCAAAAGCTGGTGCTAGCTTCATTTCACCGTTTGTTGGCCGCCATGATGATGTAGGCTTTAACGGCATGGAGCTGATTGAAGATATTCGCAATATCTACGACAATTACGCTTTCGATACAGAAATTCTGGTTGCAAGCGTTCGCCACCCCACACATATCCTCGAATCAGCGCGTATTGGTGCAGATGTTGCCACCTTCCCTATTGGTGTACTGAGGAACCTGTTCAAGCACCCACTCACAGCAAATGGTCTCGCTGGATTCGATAAAGACTGGGCAGCAACAGGCTTTTCAATTCTGTAACACCCCTATAGGCTGCACCTTTTATCGCAATAATTGGGGGTGCAGCCATGTCAGAATTTGATACAGAACAATCGGACGTTTCCTTAACGCCAAAAGGTTTATCTCGAATACGTATTGCGTATTTAGGTACCTATGGAACGGCCATACTAGGTATGCTTATCATCCTAGGAACAATGCTCATTAATGGCCAAGGCGAAGTGGACCCAGCCCTAACTCCGTATGCGTTTACCGGCTCAGGCCTTATGTTTATCGGATTAGTATCCACAATGTTCTTTGTAAGATGCGGGAATTGCAAAACAAAACTATGGTCGCTAATGCGTCGCACTGAATCATCCGACCACTCCTTGGTTAGCGTTCAATATTCCGGCGATAAAGTAGAATTATTTAGCTTCATGTTGAAAAAAAATGTCCATCTTGTGGTATAAACCGTAAATAAACAAAACCTTAGAAACACGATTTATACTGCGTTTATTTGTATCTTATGGCTAAAAACACTTTCCAAAAACTTCTGAACGAAAACCCTTGGCCAAGCACCGAGGGGGTTACACCTTGGGATTTCACACTTGGCGGTGGTGGTCGGCACCTGATTGATGCCATCATCAAGGAAGACAAACCTTGCTATATGCTGGAAATCGGCTGCTTTTTAGGGGCATCAGCAAAACGCTGGTTATCGCTTGACCCACATTTAAAGCTTATTGGTGTTGATACATGGTCTGACTGGCTTAAAGAGCAATGCAAAAAATACGTTGGCAGGCCCGGGCTTACCCGAGCATTTCCTGACATTGAAGTACAAAAAAAGTTCGCTGCCGATGTAGAGCATCAAGGCCCGTTCCCTACATGTATGGCCAACCTAAAAGGTTTTGAAGATCGCTTTGTACCCTACCAGGCGGCTGCGCCTGAAGCGCTCTATGAGCTAAAGGAAAAGGGTTTCAACCCTGATTTAATTTACATTGATGCCGACAAAAAAGCTGAGCCGATAGAAGTTTGCCACACCCTATGGCCCAATGCCCGCATTACAGGAGATGATTGGCACTGGAATCGTACGAAAGGCTTCCCTATGCGAAAAATAGTTGGGGATTTCGCCGATAAACATGGCTTTGAAATAAGTGCCGATTATGCCACTTGGGTATTATCACCCCCAAAGGCACTCTAAGGAAATACCACTGTGCATAAATCAGTTATCGTTGTTGATGATTTTTTGGAACAGCCTGACCTACTTCGTCGCTCAGCAACCCAGCAAGAATATCCAAAGTTAAAAAAGGCGGCTTTTTTTCCAGGGCGCAATTCGAAACACCCACAAATTATCAATGGATATGACCAACGCATATCTGAAATTGTAGGACAAAAGCTGGTCCGCCAGACCGAGTCCGCACCTTACGCCAAGTTTCGCTTGGCCCTCGAAGGCGATACAGGCACCAAAGGTGTACATATTGATAATGTGGAATGGACCGCCATTCTGTATTTAACACTCCCAGAGTATTGCCAAGATGGAACACATCTGTTCAGGCATATCCCAACTAACACCGACAGAGCGCCCTTAACGTTAGAAGAATGTCATTCAATGGGGTGCAACGGATTTCCTGATTTTTGGGATACAGTTTTAAACCCTCATACAAATGACCCCAGCAAATGGGAGAAAACCCTTAGCATCCCTATGCGGTATAATCGGCTGGTTATTATACAAGCACAACAATACCACGATGCAGGATTAAGCTTCGGCACCAGCATTGAGGATGGTCGATTGATATATCTTACAGGATATAATAGCGCCTAATCAGCGACGGAGTGATGGCATTAAAAGCCAATCAAGTAATTTTATTCAGGCTTTACCCATGTTACATGGCCCATTTTACGGCCTTCACGAGGATCAGCTTTACCATAATGATGGTAGCTCGCCGTTGGATCTGTGAGATATTTTTCAAAATCAAGAATATCTTTACCGAGCAGGTTTTTCATAACAACAACCCCAAGGGCATCCGTAGGCCCAAGTGGTAAATCACATATTGCCCGCACGTGCTGTTCAAACTGGCTTGTAGCAGCACCTTCAATTGTCCAGTGGCCGCTATTGTGAACGCGTGGGGCAATTTCGTTAACCACAATATCGCCCTTGGTATCGCTCACAAACATCTCAACGGCCATCACACCCACATACTCAAGAGCATTTGCTACACGGGTTGCCATCACCTTTGCTTTGGCTTCCACCACCTGTTTGATCAATGCAGGCACAGTAGTAGTATCCAGAATATGGTTGGTATGAACATTTTCACCGACAGGGAATGCAGCTACATCACCAGAAGCACTGCGAGCAACAACCACGCTGATTTCACGATCAAAATTTACAAAACCTTCAAGGATTGCAGGAGCACCCTTTGTTACCTCCATCACATGATCAAGGTCGCGCTTGCTTTTAACCATGGCCTGACCTTTGCCATCATAACCAAAACGGCGTGTTTTTGCGACTGCAGGCCGACCAATCTTTGCAAAGGCTGCCTCTAGTTCTTCGCGTGTCTCAAATGCCTGATAAGGGGCGGTAACCACGCCAGATGTATTGAGAAAATCTTTTTCAATAAGGCGGTCTTGAGTCATTTCAAGCGCCTTAACCCCGGGGCGTAGTGGCTTCAACGCCTCAACAAGTGCAGCTGCTTTTGCAGGGATATTCTCAAATTCGTATGTCACAACATCAACAGAATCTACAAAGGCCCGAAGCGCCTCTTCGTCTTCATAATCTGCAATAGTTGTATACTGCGCCACTTGGAAAGCAGGGCTACGCTCATCAGGACAAAAAATATGGCAGTGATAGCCAAGGCGGGATGCTGCCATCGCAATCATTCGGCCAAGCTGCCCACCGCCTAAAATGCCGATCGTGCTACCGGGATTGATCCGTGTCATGACTAAACCCTACCTTCTGGTTTATGGAGTATCGACAGGTGCTTCAGCAACACTGTCTGTCTGAGCTTCGCGCCAAGCATCCAGCTTATCTGCAACATCCTCATCCATAAGCGCAATTACCGCTGCTGCTAACAGACCAGCATTTTTTGCACCTGCTTTACCTATAGCCAAGGTGCCAACGGGCACACCACCCGGCATTTGCACAATAGAAAGAAGGCTATCTTTCCCTGAAAGCATACTGGACTGCACAGGAACGCCAAAAACTGGAAGTGGTGTCATGGCTGCTGTCATACCCGGCAAATGCGCTGCGCCACCAGCCCCGCCAATGATACATTTAAGACCACGCTCACGAGCTGTTTTAGCATATTCATAAAGGCGGTCAGGCGTACGATGTGCCGAGACAATTTTGCTTTCAAACGGTACCCCGAGTTCCTCAAGGATATCCGCTGCATTCTTCATCGTGGGCCAATCAGATTGACTACCCATAATAATGCCAACTAGTGGTTTAGTTTCGCTCATGTTTCTGGCCTATATTGCACCTAGCTAATTCCGCAGACAATTCTCTACGGTAATCAATGAAAATCGCCAAAGGAGCGCGCATTATAAGAAGGAAGAATTGCAATGCAAGCAAAGCCTGAGAAAGCAATTTCAAGGTGGGGCTTGCATGTAGATTCATAATACCGGCATAATAGGCTTTCACTTTCAGGCAACAAAGTAGCTGTAGAACAGTATATGAAAGTATCGAGCACCCCAGGTATCGTAAGGACTGCACCAACATCAAAGGTTCGGCGCACTGAGAAGGCTGATAGTGCAACAGGCACTTCTGCCCCTCGCAATATTCAAGATACGGTTCAGGTTTTAGGGATTCCGCCTGAAGAAATGACCGCACGAGTTCAACAGGCTATTTTAGGCCTGATGGAAGAAGTGGATAGTTTACGTCGTGAACTAGACCACACCAACAGACGCCTGCGAGAAATGGAAGATATGGCCGATACAGATGCCATGCTTCCAGTACCCAACCGCAGGGCTTTCGTGCGAGAGTTGAACCGCATGATATCCTTTGCTGAACGTTACGGCGCACCTTCCACGTTAGTGTTTATTGATTTAAATGATATGAAAAAAATCAATGATACTTATGGCCATGAAGCAGGTGATAAAGCCCTGTTTCATGTAGCCCGTATATTGGTGGAAAACATTCGCGGCACTGATGTCGTAGGCCGCTTGGGCGGTGATGAGTTTGGTGTAATTTTAGCACAGGCCGACGAAGCAATAGGTGCACAAAAAGCGCAAGACTTAGCGAATGTTATAAACAAAAGCCCCTTAATTTTAGGAGATGAAAGCATCAATATGACGCTTGCTTTTGGTACTTATACATTCCGTTCGGGTGACCAACCTGATGATGCACTCGATAAAGCCGACAAAGCCATGTACGAGAATAAAAAAGAAATAAAAGGCGATGATAACGTTCGTTAAATCGCCTTTTTGTTTAGAATTAAGGTATTATCAGCCGAAATATTTATCAGGCGATAATATCTGGCACCAACATATTGTGCAGTTTCTCGATTTCATCCTTCAATAATAATTTACGCTTTTTCATGCGCTGCACCTGCAATAGGTCAAACGTTCCAGCCTGATGGACTGCCTCAATAGCACCGTCCAAATCCCTATGTTCCTGCGTAATCGTGGCGAGATGCTCTCGGATTGCGTCTTCATCCAAATCCATACATATGCCCCAAAAAAACTAGCCCCAAAAAGCTTATACCATGAGCGTCGTATACAGAGAAGCAGGAAGAGAATAATTCCCGCTACTTACTCGCCCCACCTAGACAGGCCATCGATATGGATATCAAACAAGTCAAGAACACGCCCTGCTGTAAATGTAACCATTTCATCAAGGGATGATGGCCGAGCATAAAAAGCTGGTACGGGCGGCGCAATAATAGCCCCCATTTCCGAAAGCTTTGTCATTGTTCGTAAATGACCAGTGTGTAAGGGGGTCTCCCGCACCATCAGCACTAGGCGTCGACGCTCTTTCAATACAACATCTGCTGCGCGGCTTATCAGTGAATTAGTAATGCCTGTTGCTATTTCACCCATAGTTTTCACTGTGCAGGGCGCAACAATCATGCCTTCTGTTAAGAATGACCCACTAGCAATGGCTGCCCCAATATCCTGAACAGGATAAAGCGTATGCGCGAGTTCCTTCACAGCCTTTATATTAAAATCCGTTTCTTCGTGAAGAGTACGCTCTGCAGCCTTGGAAACCACCAAATGTGTTTCAACACCAGCTTCATTTAGAAGCTCTAAAATACGAACGCCGTAGGCTACACCGCTCGCACCTGTTAAGGCTATTATCATTCTCTTTTTACGAGTCTTTGACATTTTTGCCCGATCAATCATTAAAGCAAATTTTATGCATTCCTGCTAAGTATCAGAAGATACAGGTTAAGTCCGAAACGGCCAATCTTTTCCGTGACAAGCACGCCCACAAGTGGTGAAATATGCATACATATTACCTTCAATTTAAGAGGAGTAACGGGTATGAGCCTTGAGACGCATGTAGAAGCACTTACAGAAAAACATGCCAATATTGATGAAATCATCGAGCAAGAGGAACACAGGCCATATCCCGACGCCTTAAGGCTGATGCACCTGAAACGACAAAAACTCCGAATCAAAGAAGAGTTGGGTAAATTCAACTCAGCCCATTAGGCTCTGGGACATAGACAGAAAAAAGCGCGAGGATTTCCCCGCGCTTTTTGTATAGGGGCTCTAATCACAGTACGACATAATCCTATTGCATAGCCACTTCGAAACAATACCTCTTTGAAAGCGAGCAGATAACTAGATCTGCATTTTATTCAAGGAAAGCCCGAAATGAAGCAGCATAACTACCCTTCTGAACTGTCTCTTTACCTATCTCGGCAAATACAGTTTCCGGCAGTGCCTTAAACCCCAATCCGCTAGCAATGATATTATATAGGTTTTGCACGGCAACCAATCCCACAACATCTTCAACAGTCTGCTCACTCCAGCCAGCCTTCAGCACTGTCTCTATGTCGCTCTTCTGGATTGACGTAGCATCTAAATTAAGCTTAAGGGCAAAAGCAAGAATAGCTGCCAATTTTTCTTTCTGAAAATCTCTGTGATCTGCATCCAGCGCCTCTGTCATACCACGGCGAATACCATTACAAAAAGCCGATCCATTTGCCTGACTTACTTCACTGGCTATTAGCTCTGCATCGCCTTGTGTCAACTCGTCCAGACCTTGTGTTGCATTGTCAAAAAACTCAACAATCGGCATATACTTTTTGTGATCCCGCAACAAAAACATCAATAGATTTTCATTCATATTTTCTGAGTAACTCAAATATGACACTATCTTTCCTTTCATAATATTACACTGTCGTTCTTATGAGGCTGATGTTATTCTGTGCAAAATTGCCTGTAAATTAGGCAAAACAGAAAGGTTTTATTGCGTGAACGCACAGGATATGGATTGGGATGACTTGCGTTTTATTCTTGCCGTTTGCCGTCATGGCACACTCTCAGGCGCTGCACGTGAGCTTAGTGTCAATCATTCAACTGTTTTTCGCCGTGTCGGAACGATAGAGCAAAAGCTTGGCATACGCCTTTTCGAAAGACTTCCAACAGGCTATGTGATGACCAAGGCCAGCGAAGCTATATTTCAATCCGCTGAAACGATAGAAACTGAAATTTTCACTCTCTCTCGCAAACTAATTGGCGGCGACATGCGCTTAAACGGGGCATTGTATATCACTGCCCCAGACGCACTCACGATAGAGGTGTTGATGCCATATGTCGCTCAATTTGGGAAACGCTACCCTGAAATAGATCTAAATTTCACTGTAGAAAATAGATACCTAGATCTATCGATGCGCCAAAGCGATGTTGCGATTCGGTCCACCAAAAACCCACCGGAAACGGCCATTGGCAAGCGCCTATGTACATTAGGTGTCACCCTTTACGCATCCTCCCAATATTTAGCGGAACACGGCAAAATCAAAATCAGCAACGGTAAATGGCTTATGCCAGACAAGTCAGAAG
>Ga0316207_10001167_pt1 | contig 34302 bp, 37 predicted proteins | sample 6weekpyrite_MG_FD_204943 | JGI IMG/M metagenome (GOLD analysis project Ga0316207, IMG submission 204943) | Microbial mat bacterial communities from mineral coupon in-situ incubated in ocean water Damariscotta River, Maine, United States -... | ecosystem: Environmental > Aquatic > Marine >... | reverse complement strand
CAACGGCAACATTAACTGCCAACCAAAATAATAACTAGCCACACCCGTCAAAATGATTGCGACTGCGATAAACCAATGTCCCTCGCTAGCAATTAATTGATGTCTATTCGTTAGTGCCATATTTAAATATTAACCTACAAAAAATAATGCGGCCATTAAGACCGCATTATTTTATCTGATAACAGCTATTAGTTCTTATCTTTATCGACAAGTGCGTTTGCTGTAATCCATGGCATCATGCTGCGTAATTGCTCACCCGTTTTCTCAATTGGATGCGCTGCATTATTACGGCGACGCGCAGTCATTTCAGGGTAGTTGCTTTGTCCTTCAAGAATAAAGCGTTTTGCATATTCACCATTTTGAATATTTTCCAAACATTCACGCATAGCCCAACGGCTTTCGTCATTGATCACTTTATTACCCGTTACATACTCACCGTATTCGGCATTGTTTGAAATTGAGTAATTCATGTTGGCAATACCGCCTTCATACATCAAATCAACAATCAATTTCAGCTCATGCAAACATTCGAAGTATGCCATTTCTGGCGCATAGCCCGCTTCAGTCAATGTTTCAAAACCAGCTTTAACCAGTTCAACTGCACCACCACAAAGTACTGCTTGCTCACCGAATAAATCCGTTTCAGTTTCATCTTTAAATGTTGTTTCAATAATACCGGTACGACCACCGCCAACACCTGATGCGTAAGATAATGCAACATCTTTAGCCTTACCAGAAGCATCTTGGTAAACAGCGATCAAATCAGGGATACCGCCACCTTTGACAAATTCACTGCGAACTGTGTGTCCTGGTGCTTTAGGTGCAATCATGATCACATCAAGATCTGCACGTGGCACAACCTGGTTATAATGAATAGCAAAGCCATGCGCAAAGGCTAATGTCGCACCTTCCTTAATGTTTGGCTCAATTTCTTCTTTGTATAATACTGACTGAAACTCATCTGGTGTCAGAATCATAACCAGATCTGAACTGGCAACTGCTTCAGCAACGTTTTTTACTGTCAGGCCAGCATCAGCTGCCTTCTTTGCAGAAGATGAACCTTCACGCAAACCAACAACAACATTCACACCTGAGTCTTTCAGGTTATTAGCATGGGCATGGCCTTGTGAACCATAACCGATGATGGCAACGTTCATGCCTTTAATAATGCTTAAGTCAGCATCTTTGTCGTAATAAATATTCATGGCAACCTCAATCTAAAGTCAAAAATAATAATAATTTAAAAAATGTTTAATTTGCAGTTCATGCATCACTAGGCATGTAAACTTTTCTCACCACGTGCAATTCCGGAAACGCCCGAACGCACTGTTTCTAAAATTGTTGTATTACCCAACGCTTCAATAAAGGCATCCAGTTTGCTGCCTGTTCCCGTTAACTCCAAGGTATACGTTGTGTCTGTTACATCAATAATGCGACCACGGAAAATATCAATGAGACGTTTAATCTCTTCACGCCCTTCCGCGCCATCTGCTCTCACTTTGATGAGCATCATTTCACGCTCTATATGTGCGCCTTCTGTTAAATCCAGTAATTTAACAACATCAACCAACTTATTTAATTGCTTGATAATTTGCTCAATGATCTGCTCAGAACCATCTGTTACTAAGGTCATACGTGACAGTGATGGGTCTTCAGTTGGTGCTACCGTCAGAGACTCAATGTTATAACCGCGTGCAGAAAAGAGACCTGCAACACGTGACAAAGCACCCGATTCATTCTCAAGTAAAACTGAAATAATATGTCTCATCAGGCCAAATCCCTCTCAGATGAAAGGTGCATTTCATGATGTCCTTTACCTGCTTGAATCATTGGGTATACGTTCTCTGCTTGGTCCGTAACGATATCCATAAACACCAACCGATCTTTCATCGCAAAGGCTTCTTTCATTGCACCATCAAGATCTGCCGGATTTTCAATTCGCATACCAACATGCCCATATGACTCCGTTAATTTAACAAAATCCGGAATCGTTTCCATGTAAGATTGCGAGTAGCGTGAATCATAAAAGAATTCTTGCCACTGGCGAACCATACCCATATAACGGTTGTTCAGACTAATAATTTTAACCGGCGTGTTGTATTGCAATGCCGTACCCAATTCCTGGATACACATTTGAATACTTGCATCACCTGTTATACAGGCAACCGTTGCATCAGGATGTGCTAACTGCACGCCGAGTGCCGCAGGCAAACCAAACCCCATTGTTCCCAAACCGCCTGAGTTAATCCAGCGGCGAGGTTCATTAAACTTATAAAATTGCGCTGCCCACATTTGGTGTTGGCCAACATCTGATGTGATATAGGCATCACCCTTAGTCACGTCGTACAATGTCTCAATTGCGAATTGCGGTTTAATTAATGCGCTATTACGATCATATTTAAGACAATCAACACTGCGCCATTCATTGATCTGACTCCACCAACTTTTAAGCGCCTTTTCATCCTGACTACTCTTGCCGCTGTTGACCAAACCAATCATGTCTTTCAATACTGTTGCCACATCACCAACAATAGGCACATCAACCACTACACTCTTCGATATAGATGCAGGATCAATATCAATATGAATAATGGTTGCATCAGGGCAAAACTGTTCGATCTTGCCAACCACACGGTCATCAAAACGCGCACCAACAGAGATCAATACGTCACAGGTATGCATTGCCATGTTTGCTTCGTAAGTACCGTGCATACCTAACATGCCAACAAACTGTTCGTCTGTTGCAGGGTACGCACCCAGCCCCATTAGCGTATTCGTGATCGGCGCACCCAAGCCACGCGTAAAATCAATTAATTCTTTCGAGCCCTCACCTAGTACAACACCACCACCGGAATAAATCATCGGGCGCTTTGCTGACAACAATAAATCTACGGCCTTCTTAATCTGTTTGGGATGACCTTTAACAACCGGATTATAAGAACGCATTTCAACTGTTTCAGGGAATACATATTCCGTTGTTGCAATAGTGACATCTTTTGGAACATCAACCACAACAGGACCAGGGCGACCAGTAGTCGCAACATAAAATGCTTTCTTCAAGGTTTGTGCTAAATCTTTTACATCTTTAACGAGGAAATTATGTTTCACACACGGACGCGTGATACCCACCGCATCAACTTCTTGAAACGCATCAGAGCCAATCGCCGCTGTCGGCACTTGACCTGTAATAACAACCATTGGAATTGAATCCATGTACGCAGTCGCGATACCTGTAACGGCATTCGTCGCGCCGGGGCCAGATGTCACTAGCACGACACCCGGTTTACCGGTTGAACGAGCGTAACCATCCGCCGCATGTGTCGCACCCTGTTCATGACGCACCAAGATGTGCTTCACATCTTCCTGCTTGAACAGCTCATCATATATATAGAGTACCGCACCACCTGGATAGCCAAAGACATGCTCCACGCCTTCATCTTTCAGGAAGCGAATCAGTATTTCGGCACCATTTAATTCCACGTTCTCAATCTCCACGAAAATATTCTTTAATATCAAGCATATAGCTCTAAAGAGTCACAGCAACCCTATCGGCCAAAGAAAAAACCCTTGAAGGCCAACTCATTACCACAATAAGGCTGAAAATTGCCCTAAAATCGGGCACTACAGGTATTCCGAGCCAATATGAGAAAGTACTTATAATGGCGCGTCGGGTCAAGCATCGTGTTGAAAAAACACTGCTTTTAGATCAAATTCATCAAAAAATCATGACCCGTTCCATAACACCTAGGGCATTTTCGCGTTATAGTATTAAAAATCCAATTATTAAGGACTCATTCCATGCGAATTACCCTAACAAGCTTACTGTCTTTGTTCTGCCTGATCGGCAGCATGGCGATGGCTGAAATTGCACTGGCGAAAACATATAAATGGGTCGATGAAAGTGGTGTCACCCAGTATTCATCAACCCCGCCACCAACGGGTGATTTCAAGGAGCTTAAAGGTCCATCTAAACCCGCTGTGGATCCCGAAAAGGCGCAAGGTGAAATGGACCAACGCCTCGAAGCCTTCGATAAACGCAAACAGGATGCCGAAAAGGCAAAAAAAGAATCTGAAGCGGCCGCTGCCAAAACAGCTGAATACAAACAGAATTGTGCACTCGCGAAAAAGAACCTGAATTTACTGCAAACTAAGGCTCGTATAAAAATCAAAGACAAAGATGGCAAGATCCACTATCAAACCGATGACGAGCGTACCGCCAACATAAAACGCGCGAAAGAAGCCATTAAGTCTTTCTGTAAATAAGCCCGAATTAAACCGCATACTTCGCTATGCGCGTTTGCCCAACATCAAGATTCATCATTAGAAAATTTTAACTGGCCCACAGTAAATATCAGCAAGGCAAGAAACACATCCTGTCCTAATATAATATATTGCTCAAAACTCAGCGGATACACGTCGTTGTTTAACATTAAAACTAACTGAACAAACACATCACGCATTAAAAGAAAGCCGGCTACCCACATCACCATTAAAACAAGCAAAACAATAATATTTTTTATACGTGGAATGAGAATAAAATAATAGAAACTGCCTGCGATCAAGGCAATAAGAAGCTGTAAAAGGCGCTCAATATCTACATACATAACTCAGTCTATACGTATTTAGCCCCATAATAAAAACCGACGGCCTCACGCTGACATTTCCATACTCGATATGCGGTACTTTCAGCAATAATTCACAATAATTTGACACTGATCAATACGGTCTTAATAATCTCATCTATAATTGAATTATCTGCGGTTGTTGGGGTAATGACCGCTTTCTTCAAAACTACTTCAAGGGTAGCCAGTGTCCACAGAAACGAACACACCAACATCCCTCGCTGATCAGGCAACGGATATCCACTCGGTTGATGATTTAAAAAACGTATTGTGGAATACACGCCCACTGTATGAACTTCATTTAGGTGAAGCACTGATTCAAGAAGGTTTGTTAACTCAAGATAACCTCGATATTGCCCTCAAAGAACAGACAAGACAACCAGGTATTCAATTAGGCGAAATCATGGTTAACCTCGGCTTTGTAAAGAAAACCGATATCTATATGGCAATGGCACGTAAAATGGGAATCCCATACGTTTCAATCAAAAACCATATTCCTGAACAAAAAGTAATATCCGAGATATCTGCTGATATAGCCTTACTCTACAATGTAATGCCGCTGGCAATCATTAATAATAAATTAATTGTTGCGATGGAGAACCCTCTCGATCTGAAATTGGTAGAACTACTGCAGTTTCATAGTAATCACCGCATCGAAACCGTTATCGCAGCACATGATGAACTCAACCATGCACTTGGTTCTTTATACGGCTGGCTTGATGAAACCAAGATCATTGAAGAAATAAATAATGATGAAGAATTTAATGTCGATATAAACAGTGAATTGCAATCTGTTCGAACAATCGAAACAGAAGCAAGTAAACGCCCCATTGTTAGATTATTAAACACCATCATTCTGCAAGGTGTACTGCGCGGCGCATCAGATATTCATATTCGCCCCAGTAAAGATCACGCCGATATTCTTTATCGTGTTGATGGTGTATTACAATATTCTCGAAAAATTAAAAAATCTTTGTTACTCCCACTGATTGCCAGGTTGAAGATCATAAGTAATATGGATATTGCGGAACGTCGACGTCCACAAGACGGGCATGCTCACATTTTACGTCAAAATAATAATATCGATTTTCGAATCTCCATCATGCCAAGCACGAAAGGAGAAAGTGCCGTTATACGAATCCTCGACAAGGAAGTGGGAATGCGCCCATTAAATGAACTGGGATTCGTGGAAAATGATCTAAAACGAATAGAATTATTGATGACACATAATCACGGCATGGTGCTCGTTACTGGCCCAACTGGCTCAGGTAAATCAACAACCTTATACGCCATGCTTAATGAATTAAAAAGACGTGGTCCTCATATTATTACCGTTGAAGATCCCGTCGAATATGACATGGACGATGTTGACCAAATTCAAATCAGTAATATTATCGACTATACCTTTGCTGAAGCTTTACGACATATTTTACGACATGACCCTGACGTCATCATGGTGGGTGAAATTCGCGATCTGGAAACCGGTAAAATCGCAATAAAATCAGCACTAACAGGCCACCTCGTTTTAAGCACCCTGCATACAAATGATGCGCCCAGTGCAATTACCCGACTAACTGAAATGGGTGTAGAACCTTACTTGGTCAGCTCAACCGTATTGGGAATACTTGCCCAGCGACTTGTGCGTAGGGTATGTCCCGACTGTATAGAGGAAGATCACAAAACACCTGAAGAGGTACGTGGCATTTTAAAAGTTCATAAAAAAGATGTTTTTTATCACGGTAAAGGATGCGAAACATGCGGTTTCACTGGCTACCATGGCCGAACAACCGCCGTTGAATTACTCACAGTCACACCAGAACTAACGGAATTAATTAACAAATCAGTACCGGAAGTTGAACTACGCAAGCTCTGCCTGAAACAAGGCATGCAGTCACTCACTGATAACGGAATCGAACTCGCCCGACGTGGCCTAACCACGCTTGATGAAGTATTTGCAATACGTCTTGAATAGAATAGATTTTGATAATTTGGTCAGTGCCATTTTTTGACAAACTATATTCGCAAATATTGTGCTCTATTCACGTTCTTTCCCAAAAGACCACGTTACCGCTTTCATCTCGCGATGAGGCTATAAGCTTGTTAGACTAAACCCCATAAAAACCTTCTCAAGGTATGCTTATGAAAAGCTTCATGACATTGATTTTCCTACTTATTGTTGTTTCAGCAGCGGCTTACTTTTTTAATGGCGATGTCAGGAAATTCGTTGATAACCAACTTATTTATGATACGGGTATCAAAAGCCATGTCTCCTACGGGTATAAATGGCAGGATGAGAATGGTGCCTGGCAGCTCACCCAGCAGCCCCCTGCTGGCGATATTCCCTATGAAAAAGTAGAAGTTCGCGATGATTGGAACGTGATGGATTTACCCGATCGTTTAAAATGATAGTAGAATAGCGCCCTTGACGACTAACAGATAAAGATATTCACTTATGCGCACTTCCCAGTTCCTGCTTGCCACCGTTAAAGAAACCCCTGCTGATGCTGAAATTATTAGCCACCAGCTTATGCTCCGCGCCGGTTTGGTTCGAAAAATGGCCTCTGGCCTCTATAACTGGCTTCCCATGGGCCTACGGGTATTACGCAAGGTTGAAGGGATTATTCGTCAAGAAATGGACAATGCGGGTGCTCAGGAGGTCTTGATGCCGGTTGTGCAACCTGCTGAGTTATGGGAAGAATCTGGCCGTTGGGAGCAATATGGCCCTGAATTACTGCGTATCCGTGATCGCCACAGTCGTGAATTTTGCCTTGGTCCAACCCATGAAGAGATCATCACCGATATGATCCGCCGTGAGCTTCAAAGCTACAAGCAACTTCCAGCTAATTTTTACCAGATTCAAACGAAATTCCGCGACGAAATTCGCCCGCGCTTTGGCGTGATGCGCTCTCGTGAATTCATTATGAAAGATGCCTACTCTTTTCATATTGACGATGCCTCACTGAATGAAACCTACTCAAAAATGCACGATGCCTACACGCATATCTTCACGCGCTTCGGGCTCAAATTCCGCCCAGTGAATGCGGATTCAGGCAGTATCGGCGGCGCGCTATCACACGAATTCCATGTATTGGCCGATTCGGGCGAAGATGCCATTGCCTTTAGCGATGGCAGTGACTATGCCGCCAATGTAGAAACCGCCAAGGCACTACCACCGGTTGGAGATCGCCCGAGTGCTTCAAAGGAAATGACCACCGTTGACACTCCTGGCCAACGCAGTATTGATGAGGTCAGTGCCTTCCTCAAAGTCAGTCCCGAACAATGTTTAAAGACTTTAATTGTTGAAGGTGTTGATGAATCACTCGTTGCACTGGTATTACGCGGTGACCACGAACTCAATGAAATCAAAGCAGCGAAACACCCAGCCATTGCTGAACCCCTGATTATGGCGGATGAAGCGCGGATTCAAAAAGAGCTTGGTTGTAGCGTTGGTTCAATTGGGCCGGTTGGGCTAGATATTCTCGTGTTAGTTGACCATAGCGCCGCACATGTTGCAGATTTTAGTTGTGGTGCAAACAAAGATGACAAACACCATACCGGCGTTAACTGGGGGCGTGATCTCGAGGAACCTGATTGCATGGATATTCGTAATGTTGTCAATGGCGATATCAGCCCCGATGGCGAAGGTAACTTGAGTCTTGCACGCGGTATCGAAGTCGGTCATATATTCCAACTTGGCGACAAATACAGTAGCGCGATGAATGCGACTGTATTGAATGAAAATGGTAAGCAACAAGTCATGACCATGGGTTGTTACGGTATCGGCGTAACCCGCGTCATTGCTGCTGCGATTGAGCAAAACCACGATGATAAGGGTATTATCTGGCCGGATGCCATCGCGCCTTTCAATATCTCCTTGTTACCAATGAATATGCATAAATCAGAACGCCTGCGCGAAGCCGTAGAAAACCTCTATAATGAATTAAAGGCTGCCGGTTTTGATGTATTGCTTGATGACCGCAAAGAGCGTCCGGGTGTAATGTTTGCCGATATGGAGTTAATCGGTATACCGCATCGTCTTGTCATAGGTGATCGCGGTTTGGATGCGGGTATGATTGAATACAAGGGACGGCGTGACAGCGACTCCGTCGACACGCCGCTGGATGGTATTATTGATTTCTTAAAAGAAAAAATGAGCTCGTAATACTTAAAGTAAAATAGGCTTGATAATGCGAAAAACGTTTTTACTCATGCTCTTTTTATTACCGTGGTCATCCCTACAGGCTGCTACTTCCGAGCGCCCCGACGATGAGTTGCGCGAACTATTAAGTAATGCGATTAACAGTGCCGACAGTTTTGAAGACCGTTTCGATGCAGAGGTTTGGTTGCTTGATATGTCGAGTCGGCTAAAAAAACGTATCCCAGACCCTGCCAAACGACTGCGCTTATTAAAACAGATCCATTACGAAGCCAATCGCGCCAAACTTGCACCCGAGTTAGTCTTGTCTGTTATTCAAGTCGAAAGCAATTTTGACCGCTGGGCTATTTCACGTGTGGGTGCGCGTGGTCTTATGCAGATCATGCCATTCTGGTTAAAAGAAATCGGTAAACCGGACGACGACCTATTTACTCCTAATACTAATCTACGTTTTGGGTGCACTATATTAAGGCATTATTTGGATAGAGAAAAAGGTGATCTTGTGCGAGGACTGGCAAGATACAATGGCAGTCTGGGTAGTAAACGCTATTCCAACAAGGTCCTAAACGCACTGAGTGACAAATGGTATAAACGATAGAGACAGAGAAAAACTACGCAACCTAAAGCGGCTCAGTAACTCCTCTTACCTGATCTTGTATCCCGCATGACAGGCCGTACAAGCTGACGTAACCTCTGAAAGCATTTTATAAGAAGACAACAAGTCACCTTCTTGTGCCTTTAATGCAAACCGACTGGCACTTTTATGCATGGCAGTTCCCGCTTTGCGCATACCTTCAGGCATAAATTTGGACATATGACTGGCACCATGATCTCCTAAAGAACTCATCCCTAGGCGTTGCTCAGCTATCTCTGCTGCCTTATCCAATTCATTGTCACCTAAATAAATGAGTATTTTATTTATGGTTACAAGATGATCTCGCATATTCGACATCATGTGTTGTTGCATTTTCTCGGGTAAATTAACCAGTTGCCGAGTGTCATCTGCTCTCGCGGTTGTTAAGCCCATTAAAAACAATGTCACTACAACAAAAGGTATTATTTTTTGCATTATGTCCTCAATATAAAAATAAATTAATCATGAATGAATTTCATACGATGACGAAGCTACTCTCTATTTGACCATCTGGAACATCAACCAGCTCACACTCTACATTACTTACTTGAGCATACTGAGGCCCCTGCCACAGCCATGTTTTAAATTCTTGCAACTGATTACTATCACCACAGGCAATAAGTTCAACCTTTCCATCCGGGCAGTTCTTTACCCAACCTACTAGGTTAAGACGACTCGCCTCATGTTGAGTGGAAGCACGATAAAAAACACCTTGCACTCTCCCTTCAACTAGGCAATGAATGCATGGCATTAGGGAAGATGAAGCGTCGCTGATTGACCCGCACGCAGTAAACTACCGCCTGTTGTAAAACGCACTACGACTGGGTACGTACCGGTGTCTTTTTCTGGCTCATAGCCAACCGATGAGAGTATGCCGTTGAAACGTTTTCCATCGACGGTAACTGACACCGCTTGCCCGCTCGCCAACTTGTTGGCAGAATCAATGGGCACTACCCCCTTGGCATGATAATTTTTAGTTGCCGCAACTGAAATTAAGGCGACACTTTGCATACGCGTTACAATCGTTTGCCCGGGATGAGCATGACGCGCCAAAATAACTGCATCAAAAGGTGCGCGTATAACACTTTCTTCCATATCACGCTTGGCGTTCGTCTGATTTGCACTAGCATGTGCAAAAACAGCTTTGGCAGAAATTAATCCATTCTCCGCAAGTTGTAAATCACGATCAGATAAGACGGTGCGGTCATAAAGTTCTTTAGCACGATCCCATTCACGCTCTGCTTCTTTCAATTTATATTGTGCGTCTTTCTTGGCAGCCTGCGCGCTAGACAATACGGCCTTAAATCGATCTGCTTGTAAGCGCAGTAAGATATCTCCTTTATTAACGCGGTCGCCAGCATTAACACGTACTTCTTCAACCACGCCTGACACGGCCGTGCTCATATCTATTCGTTGCGACCAATCAATGCGCGCATCAACATCAGCGGCTGATGCCACTCCCATGATGGATAGATTAAATATTAGGCCTAATATAGTCAGTCGAGACATCATTATTTTTCCCCTTCAACTATCCCGCTATAAACGGTCTTTCCCATTAATGCATCAAGTTGTGCCCAATGATAGGCAATCGAAAATTCAGTTTCTTTCAAGTAACGCTGGGCCTCCGATATTAGTACCATCGCGTTACCAAGATTTGACTTGGTTTCAAGTTCATATAATGCCCTACGTTGGTCCAGGTAGAGCTCGCTATAATTTAACTGGGCATTCGCTTGCTGTCGTTGCGCAAGAAGGTTGTTTAATTCTAACCAGACATCAAGAGCCGCCTGTTCTGCACTTGCTTGCCTGCGAACATACTCTGCTAATTCGCTTCGCTTAATTGCCTGCTGTTTTACAACCCGCGCCTTCGTTTTGCCTCCTGTAAAAAGAGGTATATTAAGCTGCAAGCCAATACGCGCATCATCTCGAGAGCCAAGCGCCCGGCTGCTTTCACTGACTTCAAATTCACCACTTAGTATTGGGCTGTCACTTGCACGTGCTGACTCAATACGTGCTTGTGCGGCATCAACACGTGCCTTTGCTGCACGTAGTGCTGGATTATTTTCCCTGACCAATGATTTAACGGCATCAAACTCAGGTAGCTTACGCTGCAAAGAAGGTAATTTAGGATCTTCAAGGACGGCTGGAAGTTCACCAAGTTGATTCATTGCAATTGCCAACAACGATCGTTTACTGCGCTGTTGGTTGTCACTTCGGTAACGCTTAAGCCTCACTTGCTGGTAATTACTTTCTAATTCAAGAATATCAACATCAGAAAGTTGACCTAGTTCTCGCCTGTCTTGTCCTTTTCTTAAGGCAATAAATGCCGTCGACATATCTTCGTTGTCACGCAAATATTCTAAATCAGCTAGCACCACATCAAAGTAGCGCCGCATGATATCGAGGCGCCGTTGATTACGTGCGCTCGCAAGGCTAATCTTTTCACCCTTTATTGCTGAATTCGCTGCTCTATTCGCTGCATCACTTCGACCAAAGTCATACAGATTCTTGGTCACAAATACACCAATGTTATTATCGTCATGTGATTGATTAACTGCTTTACTGTTCGGCTCCACATAACGTAGACGAGAGCGAATAGCCACATTGGTGCCAGTCAGTGATTCTGCTTCAAGGCGTTCAGATTCAGCTAACTCTATTGCCGCTTGTGCCTGCTCTATATCTGGGTGATTACTTTCCGCTCGTTGTAATGCATAGTTAAGCGTGATCGTTTCTGGGGAGTTTTCTTCGGCCACTGCAACGCCCGCAAGCAGACTAAGCATAAAGGTCGATATATATCGCAGCATGGCCAACTTAAGTACTTTCAATCTTCAGGGCCTTGATGTTATTTCGCTTTACGCAATTCACGCTTGTATTTGGTAAAGCGCATTTCTTTGTATTTACCACTGGCAACAAACTCACCTAATTGTAGAAACTCTTTCACTCCTGATGTTTTCCCAATAAAGCGAACAATTCGCTTGCCTTCGAAATCATAGAAGGCGATAACTGGCGTTGCGCGCACACGATTTAATTTGAAGGCAAAATCTTTCATCCGCATTGTCTTGCCTGTGAAATCAACCATTTCGATATCACCCTCTATATCGATGGCAAACAGTGCAAAGTTTTTACGGTAATAATCCTGAACTTCGGGCTGATTAAGCACAGTATTTTTCATGTAGTGGCAAAATGGACATTCATCCAATTCGAAAAATAACATGACACCTTTCTTGCCTTCTTCTTTCGCGATAGCCATCTCTTCGGCATAGTCACCGATTGATTGCTGAAAAAAGAACTCATATGGATCGCGTGGCGTGCCTGCCTGTAACCCCGCCATGGTCAACAACAAGACAATGAACGTTTTATACAAGATATTCATACCACATGACCCCGATACTCGCTATTCCAGCTTACAGCATAAGCTGACTAAAACTAATCCACACTGTGCCAATACACAGTTATGCTATTTATCAACACGCCGCAACTGGCTTATCTTTACAAGCAGTTTTCATAAATGATTCAATCATTTCCCCTGTTAATGGGCCCACATTGCGCGCCATAACACGGCCACTCGGAGAAACAATATAGGTAGTTGGTAATGCAGGAACGGGACCCAGCATATAGTTAGCAGTAGGATCATTACTGCCAATCAATACCGGATAACTAATCAAATAAGATTCTGAGAAATCGACCAAACGACTTTGTGATAAAGACTCTGTATTTATTCCCAATACCACCGCATCCTTATCCTTATGGTTGTCATGAAAGTCGGACAAGTCAGGGATTTCTTCAAGACAGGGTGGACACCATGTTGCCCAATAGTTCACAACGACCCACTTACCGCGATAATCTGATAGCTTGAGTGACTGCCCTTTAATATCTTTGATAGTGAAGTCAACAATATCGTTTTGTCCCGCGACGGATGTGCCCATCGCCAATACGAACATCATGCCCACCCAAATAAACTGCCTTAACAACATCATCTAGATCCTCTACTCATTGTATCGTCACTGTTTTGACAGGGAAAAAGCACTTCTGTTCACAGAAGTGCCAACAAAGCTGAGTTCAACCCGTAAATATGCGATAATTGGCCGTATTATAGTACAGAAACAGATGCTTACGAGACCCAATATGCCCAACCCAAATGACACCCGCACAGAAAAAGACAGCCTTGGCGAATTACCCGTACCGAATGATGCTTGGTATGGCATCCAGACTGCCCGCGCTATTATCAATTTTCCTATTAGCGGTCGTGCGCCAGATATCGACTTTGTGCATGCCCATGTACGTATTAAGCGGGCCGCGGCTGCCGCTAACTGCCAACCAGACTGGCTAAACGAACAACAACGCGATGCCATCATTTCTGCCTGTGATCAAATCCTAGCTGGCGAATTCACAGATCAATTTGTCGTCGATCGCTTCCAAGCCGGAGCGGGTACCAGTCATAACATGAATTCTAATGAGGTTATTGCCAACCTTGCCAACGTTGCTCTTGGTGGAGGCAAAGGCCAATACGATCACGTGCACCCTAATGACCATGTCAACATGGGGCAAAGTACCAACGACACAATTCCAACCGCGATTCGTCTCACTGCACTTGCTAAATTACCCAAATTGCTTGCAGCAGTGAACACTATGGCCGATGCCTTTGAAACATTGGGCGAACAAGAGGCCGACACCGTAAAAAGTGCCCGCACACACTTGCAAGATGCTGTGCCAACGACATTAGGTCGTGAGTTCACCGCCTATGCGTGGACACTGCGTCGTATTGCACAACAAATCGAATCCTGTCGCGATCCGCTCTGTCAAATTGGTTTAGGTGGTTCTGCTGCGGGTACGGGTTTGAATACAGCACCCCATTACATAGAGAGTGTTGCTAAAGAACTCGCGACACTCACGGGAGAGGCAATACGACCCGCCCATGATCTTGCTGCCCAAATGCAATCCATGAATGACGTGCAAGCACTCTCTGGTGCGATCCGCAGCTTAGCGCTCGAACTCACCCGCATCAGTAATGACATGCGCTTACTGGCTTCAGGTCCTCGCACTGGTATTGGTGAAATCACCTTGCCCGCGGTGCAACCCGGATCCAGTATCATGCCCGGCAAAGTTAACCCCGTTATGTTCGAGATGCTTAATCAGGTTTGCTACCAAATACTCGGTCAGGATCATGCTATTGCGATGATGTCCCAGGCAGGCCAACTCGAACTCAATGTGATGATGCCTGCACTTGGTTCAGCACTATTTGATGCCATGGAATGGTTACCCAATGCCATGAACGCCGCTAGTAAGCGTAACCTGGATGGTCTCATTATCAACCGTGAACGCTGCGCCGAGTTCCTGCATAGCAGTGTTGGTCTTGCGACCTTACTCAATACCCATATTGGCTACAGTAAAGCAGCTGATATTGCCAAACTATCGGAGAAAAGTGGTCGGCCTGTTCGCGATATCGTTGCAGAACAGGGCCTCATGGATATTAATGACTTCGATGCGATTGTCTTGAAAGCCGCAAGAGATGGAATTGTCGAATAAAGCCACACGAAAAGATCACGCAACTATTCACATATAAAAAAAGCCCCGCAGTGCGGGGCTTTTTATAGAACTTTAAAACTGTAAATTACTGAGCAAGGTATGCCTTGTCAGCATCTTCAGTAACACCTACAGCCCAAGCACCACGAGTCTTCGCATGGTTAATTGCAGCATCAATATCAGCTGATGATGCACCACGGTCAATGTCCAATGCTTGTCCTGGGAAGATTAAATCAGCATCGTTAATTTGGCCACGGTTAGCTTTGTAAATAAGTGGCCATTGGTATGGGTCGCCATAAACGCTGCTGTCACCTGAAATTGACCAAAGACTATCGCCTTTAGCAACAGTGTAGACTGATGAGCTACTTGTACCAGAACCTGCACGTTCAGCAAGTGCCTGCGCATAACCAATTTCACCTTGACGACGTGCCTTGTTCGCTAACTTAACACATTCATCACCACCGGCTTTCTTGGCCTTTTTCATGATTTTCTTGGTATCACGCCATTCGCCACCCACGCTGGCCGCTTTCTTACGTGCTGCATCAGCGGCTGCAAGCGCTTTTTCACATGCACTAGGGCCTTTAGGTGCCGGTGCAGTAGCTTTTGCTTTTGGCTCTTCTTTTTGTTCTTGCTGCGTACTGGCACAACCAGCACCGACTGCGAGAACGACTGCCATCATGGCGATATTTTTGAGGATATTGGTGGTTTTCATTGTTATAACACTCCAAATGCCGATATTTACGGCGAAATTCATTATTCTTGAAGAATGGACCAAAGCCCATAGAATTTTTAATATTTATATGTAAAAACTAGCACTCACTACCTGAACCTGTCAAGCAAGAAACGTATCTAAGACCTCGAAACATGTGACTTTTCTGCAAATAAAACATACCTCGCTTTCTAGGCCGATTATAGGGCCTGGACTATAGGCGGTTAAGCAAGCAGCGGGTACAATAAAGCAACTTCTATACAGGGATTTTAGAAAATGTCGGTGAAAATCTACCATAATCCAAATTGCAGTAAATGCCGTTTAACCATGGAATTACTCGATGAGGCAAGCATTAGTCCTGACGTGGTCGAGTATCTTAATACACCTCCACGCCATGATGAATTAGTTGAAATACTCACTATGTTAGACATGACGCCTCGCGAGCTCATGCGTACCCATGAGCCTGAATACACAGACAACGGCCTTGATGATGAGTCTTTGAGTATGGATGACCTCATCGACGCCATGATCCGTTTCCCGATATTGATTGAACGCCCAATCGTGATCAGTAATGGCAAAGCCGTCATTGGTCGCCCACCGGTTAAGGTCAAGAGTATTATTTAGAAGCAGCCCTTTATTATGAGCACAATATTAATTTTGTATTACAGTCGTCATGGTGCCACCGCCGATATGGCACGCCGTATTGCGCGTGGTGTTGAGGAAGTTGATGGTATGGAGGCTTGTCTACGTACTGTACCCGCCATTTCTAGCGTATGTGAGGCCGTTGAAGATTCTATACCAGAATCAGGCGATCCTTACGTCACGCTGGATGATGTTCGCCAGTGTTCTGGTCTCGTGTTGGGTAGCCCAACTCGCTTTGGGAATATGGCTGGCGCAATGAAATATTTCCTCGATTCCACTAGTCCACTTTGGCTCGAAGGTTCTCTGGTTGATAAACCTGCTGCGGTATTTACATCTACATCCAGTTTGCACGGCGGCCAAGAAAGCACCTTACTCTCAATGATGTTGCCATTAATGCATCACGGCATGGTTATGTTGGGCTTGCCTTATCCCAACACGGACTTAATGAATACAAAGACGGGTGGTACGCCCTATGGCCCAAGCCATTTAGCCGGTAGCGATAATAAACAGCCACTTTCTGATGAAGAAATTAGCCACTGCCAGCACCTTGGAAAACGTATCGCGTGTATCGCCAGCTCACTCGAAAAGTAACCGCTTCATGAACAGCCGTTTTTATTACATTCTCGCCCTGCTTGGTTATTTTGGTCTTTTCATTTTATTATCGGTATGGACTATTTATCTTGCGCCTCCGACCATTTTTCCAATCAGTATTGTGTTGTTGTTTTATGTTGGGCCGCTATTAATTCCTCTACGCGGCCTTTTACATGGCACCCTCTATACCCACGCCTGGGTTCATTTTATGGCTCTATTCTATTTCACGATTGGCGTTATGATAGCTGCAGCCAATATCGAGGAACGGCATTATGCAGTGGCACAAGTTGTATTCAGTATTATGATGTTTCTTGGCTCAATGATGTATGTGCGAATTAAGGCACGTGAAGACAGGGAACAAGGAAAGTCTGAATAAGTGCTATAAAAATTCTTTTACAAATGGAATCGTCAGCTTTCTTTGTGCCGCCAGTGATTCTCGATCCAGTTTTTCTAAAAGATTAAAAAGCGCATTCGTATCACGCACACTGCGTTTTAAAATATAAGATGCAACTTCATCCGGCAGGTCCATACCCCGCGCCTTTGCCCGGCACTGCATGGCTTTTTCTAAGGCAGTATCATCAAGCGTTTCAATTCTAAAGACTAAGCCCCAAGCAAGGCGGGATTGTAAATCTTTTAAGTTAATTCCTAATTCTTCAACATTAACATTAGCTGACAAAAGCAAACGACCACTATTATCTCGTATTCGATTATAAAGATTGAATATCGCGGTTTCCCATTCTCTATCACCCGCAATCTCATCAATATCATCAAGGCACACAATATCAAGCTGTTCCATACCTTCTAATACAGCAACTGGCATCGTCTTGATTTCGCGCATGGGTAAGTAAGATGCTTGTAATTGTTGCTCGGTAGCAGCATGGCAAACTGCTTGCAAACAGTGACTCTTACCCGAGCCGCTCAAACCATGAATAAATATAAAATGTTCACCCTGATTATTTGCACAGCGACGCAACTCGGCAATCAATTGATGATTATCCACTGGATAAAAATTGCCAAAGGTCGCGCTATCTCGCAAACCGATATGTAAGGGAAGTTGAACCGACATGTAAATTTCTTACTAATTAACAACCATCAGCGTTATCTGCGTCGATGGTTTGTTGCCTGCCATACAGATCACTATTACGGTATTCCTTATGCATATAACGAATAATTACCATAATGACAGCGGCTGCAGGCAACGCTAGCAAAATACCAAAGAAACCAAATAATTGGCCAAATGCTGCGATAGCAAAAATAACCGCGACAGGATGTAAACCGATGCGGTCACCAACAAAAAATGGTGTTAATAGAAAGCTTTCTAAGAGTTGCCCTATACCGAACACTACAGCCAAAGGCCATAGTTGTGAAATGCTATCAAATTGGAACAGCCCTGCTATTATCGCTAAGCCAACACCAATAATAACGCCAAGATACGGTACAAAACTGAGCACCCCGGCAATCATACCGATCAATATTGCATAGCTTAGTCCGGTCATCCATAAACCAAGGGAATAAAATAAACCCAAGCTCAGCATGACCAACAATTGCCCCCGCATAAATGCACCTAGCACTTCGTCTGTGTCACGACTTAAGGTGGAAATAAGCGGTTCTAATTTAGCCGGTAGTAAATCATGAATTTTCGAAATCAATATATCCCAATCACGTAATAGGTAGAAAGTAATAACGGGGATTAAAATCATATTGGCAATAACAGCAATCAACGTCGTGCCCGACTGCGTAATGGATTTTACCACCTGCATTGCAACGCCACCGGCCCTTTGCCAATTTTCCTGCACCGCTTGTTTCAAATCACCCACATCCGGTACTTCGGCTAAGTTAAACCGTTGTTGTATCCAAGGCATTCCAACATTTTGCAACCAATCAAAGTACGTGGGTAAATTACTGAAGAACACACCTACCTGTTTCGATATTAATGGTACTAAGATGAACAGCAAAACAAGTGCCAATAATGACAAACCAACAAAAACAACCAGTACCGACAAAGTACGTGACAATTTAACTGTTTCTAAACGGTCCACTAAGGGATCGCTAATGTAGGCAAGTAGCGCCGCCACAAGAAATGGCGTGAGCACGGGCGCTAATAAATACAACAAGACACCGGTTGTTAAGAATACAGATAGCAGTAGCCATGAACGTGTATCAGTCACAATGATTATCCTTGTTATTTTTTACTTTCAGTTAAATCTATCAACTAGCGCGATGTTTCACCGCACGATGAGTCCATCGATAAACGTAGTCTACGCCACTATACACGGTTGTGAATAGAACCAGCCAAAACATACCCTGCAAAAAATTTTCTGGCAATGCGTAAACCCCTATATGTAAAACAACCATAAGGATTAAAATGATCTGCGCAAAAGTATTAAATTTACTGATAATGCTTGGTGCTGCTTCAAAAGCATCGATACGGTGATGGTATAATAATGCGCCTAATACAATGACTATATCGCGCAGTACAATCGTTGCAACTAACCAAATCGGGATATGCCCCATCCATGCCAACGTAATATAACAAGACACCTGTAAAATCTTATCTGCGAGTGGGTCTAAAACAGATCCCCACCAACTTTGCCAATGATAGTGCCGCGCTAAGAAGCCATCCAGCGCATCACTTGCACCTGCGACAGCAAATAAGATAAGCGCTGACATAAATTGCTGCTCAATCAGCAACCAAATAATCGGCGCAACCAAGATGATACGCAGTATGGTAATAATATTAGGGATTAATCGATAGTTCATCGGGATAACCTGAATGTAATGTCAGGCACAATCGGGGCGCTCCCCTGAATGGGTGGTTGCGCAACGGGTAACGTGGCGGGTTCAATCAACGAAAATATATTTTGATTACTGAGGCGTACCGACTGGAGCAAACTTTGCTGGTCACCACGTACCTCAACCTTAAACAAAATATTATCACTACTTATCTTTCTGGGTTGAATCCGCGTCACCCCATCTAGTCCAGCAAGGAATTGATCACTGCGGGCATAATCTTCAAGACCAAGCACATTAGTAACCAACACCATAAGCTCACCGAGCTCATTCGACGGTTCACGAACAAAGCGGCTCGCCAAACTCGAAGCAGCACCATCAATACCAAAATTGATTACTGCATCAAAATCACCTTTTTCTGACCAATGTAATGCACGACCCGCCAGGTGCAGTGTCCAACGCCCTTCCCAGCGATTTTTACCAATATCGCGCAAACGCCCAACTAACACCGCATCAGCAGCATAACGCTCGGAGGCACTTAAAATTGATTCTTGAAACCCACCTAATACATCAGTGACCCGAACACGTTGCTGATCTTCAAGGTCATAAAGAGGCAAGTCCAGTGGTATACCTCGACGTTTAGATTTTTCAATCACGGCATCGGTAAAAACAGAATCATCATCACTACCCAATAACTGTCGTCGACCGCCTTGTTCAATAACTAACCATGCCAATGTGACTGGACGACTCCGCCCCCAGATAGGTACGCCAATTGCTCGTAGCGCCATATCCAATGAAGTTTGGTCAAAACGCACCCAGAGATACTTCTGTTCTTTTGCCAGCCCCGTCACGGCATCAACCTCAAGCCTGTCACTACGATAACGATACTGCTGTAGATATTGGCTACTACGACTAAGTATTTCTGGAATACCCGGTGATAAAGCAATCTGACCATTACCAGACACTTTGATAATGACTTCGGTCAGCGCAGAACGAATAATGCCTCGTCGTTCTGCACGGCCCTGACTATTTACTTCAAGCTCAGCTTCATACAGGCCATCCAATTCAATCGCCTGCAAATTAATCGAAACAATACAAAGCCACCAGCCAAGTAATATATAAGGTATAATTCTTGTCAATTTATACATAGCCATGATTATACCGCATAAGCCATTTCATGCATTGCACTGCCTGAGCTGCCCCGATACCATACGCCTCAGCACTGACCCAGCCACTTCTGGGAATAAACTTTGGAGCCAAGAACGTGACCGAGAAAGATAAATCTTCTGCAACATCATTAAGTTATCGCGATGCAGGTGTCGATATTGATGCCGGTACCAAGCTCATCGATCGTATTAAACCCATTGCGGCCGCAACCAAACGCGATGGTGTTGTTAGTGGATTAGGTGGTTTTGGTGCCTTATTCGAGATTCCGAGCCACTATAAGCAACCTATTCTCGTCTCAGGCACCGATGGCGTAGGCACTAAACTGAAACTCGCGATTGACCTGAATTTACACAATACCATTGGTATAGATTTAGTAGCGATGTGTGCCAATGACCTCATCGTACAAGGCGCGGAGGCTTTGTTCTTCCTCGATTATTTTGCCACCGGCAAACTTGATCTCGATACGGCTAGCGAAGTGATTAAGGGCATTGGTATTGGCTGTGAGCAAGCGGGCTGTGCTCTTACCGGCGGGGAAACAGCCGAAATGCCTGGCATGTACGGCGAAGGTGATTATGACCTTGCTGGTTTCTGTGTAGGTGTTGTTGAACGCGATCAAATTATCGACGGTAGTAAAGTCGCTTCAGGTGATGTAATTCTTGGGATTGCTTCGTCAGGTCCTCATTCAAATGGTTATTCTCTGGTACGCAAGATCATTGAGGTCAGTGGCGCATCGTTGACCGATGACTTTAATGGCACGCCACTCGGCGAAACGCTGCTTGCGCCAACGCGTATGTACGTTAAACCCCTGCTCGAACTCTGCAAACAAGTTGATGTGCATGCCATGGCTCACATTACTGGCGGTGGCTTACCCGAAAATCTTCCGCGTGTATTACCTGAGGGCAGTGATGCCCGAATAAATACCAATAGCTGGCAGCGCCCTGCCATATTTGGCTGGCTGCAAGAACAAGGTAATGTCGAAGACTTCGAAATGCTGCGTACTTTTAACTGTGGTATCGGCATGGTCGTGTGTGTCTCTGCTGCCGATGCTGACAAAGCCATGGCCATCATCACAGAACAAGGTGAAGAAGTTGTACAAATTGGCGAGATCATTGACGGTGGTGCTGACAGCCCACGTGTTATCCTCGACTAATTAACAATATGGCAAGAATAACACCCATATCAGTGGTCATTTTGATCTCCGGTAGTGGCTCAAACCTACAAGCTATTATTAATGCGGCCAACGCCGGTCACTGCCCAATCCACATCAGCGCTGTTATCAGCAATCGACCTGATGTAAAGGGACTGGAACGCGCCCAATTGGCCGGCATTAAAACCGAGGTCATCGACCACACGCAATTCGATGGCCGCGATGCCTTTGACCAAGCGCTCATTAATCGTATCGATGCATATCAACCCGCATTAATCGTACTTGCCGGTTTCATGCGTATTCTTACTGAACGCTTCGTAACCCATTACACAGGGCGACTATTGAATATTCATCCTGCACTATTACCCGATTTTCCTGGGCTTAATACCCATGAACGCGCACTCGAATCTGGTGTCAAACAACATGGAGCAAGCGTTCACTTTGTGACCACAGAAGTAGATGGTGGTCCTATTGTGCTGTCGGCATCTGTACCAGTCCGTCCTGATGATACAGCCAGAGTGCTTGCAGACAGAGTACTGAAACAAGAACACTTAATCTATCCGTTAGCCATTAAATGGTATGCTGAGGGCCGCTTAGTACTGGAAAATAACAAACCATTACTCGACAAAAAGGAATTATCTGATACAGGTCTGAACTATGCAGAGGTTAAAGAAAAGCAATAAATCACTAGTATCCGTACTAGCCTACCTACTTTGCATTGCGAGTAGTTCATCACTATTTGCTGAGCACAACTTCACTCCTTTTACAGCGACTTACATCGTTAGCCGTAATGACAGTGAAATTGGTGTGCGCACCCATTCATTAGCGCAACAAAACAACCACTACCTCTATGAAGCAAAAATGCATACAACCGGTTTAGCACGTTTCATAAAACCAGGTGAAATAACTGAGCGAAGTCAGTGGCAATTAAAAAATAAAAAAATTCGCCCCATTACATATGAATACAGTGACACAAGTAATGAAGATCGTCACGCCCTGCTTAAATTTGATTGGTCGAAATATTCGGTAACCAACCATGTGGGTAATAAACCCTGGTCAATGAATGTCCCCGAAGGAACTCAGGACAAATTTAGCTATATGCTCGCGCTCATGCATGATCTAAAACATGGCAAACAAAACCCTGAATACAAGATCGCCGATGGTGGTCGACTAAAAACATACAGATTCAAAACACTTGGCACAGAAAATATCGATACGCCTGCAGGGAAATTTAAGACCTTAAAATTACAACGCACCCGCGTAGGCAAAAAAAATCGCATAACCTATCTTTGGTGTTTGATTGAAAAAAACTACCTCCCTATTAAGGTTGAGCGTCATAAAGGCGGTAATATTTATACCATGGAATTAAACCAGTTAGCGTTCTAGACTAACTCCTCCTCCCTGAAATAAGTGTCAACAATCATTAAATCCCACTAACATGTTGAAATGGGAACAGAATAAATTTTATACGTATAAAAATAACCATAATTAACACATAATATGTTGATAAGAACTCAGCATATAGATACATTTAATTATGCCTAACAGAACGGAAAAATCTTCTGATTCAGTTTTACTCCGTGATATTGGTTTCACGGACAAACGTCTTGTCACCTTTATTCTCATCATTATCGCTGGGCTGGTGTTTTCCGCTAATCTCCTCTTGTCGGTTGACAAAACATCCAAAGCACGCGATGAGCTCAAGATAGCCAATCAATTATTGTTAGCGAGTCAAGAAATCCAAACCCAATATGACGTAACTCAGGCTTCAATTACCACCTTTATGTTTCTAGGTAGTAATGAGACATGGGACGTTGCTATACAGCAAACTGACAAACTTCATAACAAAGCAGAAAAACTGGTTAAACTGAATAGAGATTATCTGGATACACATAAAAAGCTCACAGAGAAGATAACGACACAAGTTGAACTGTATAAAAATGCTCTGCCCCCATTAAAAAAAGTACGGCAAGATTTTCGAGGTGTTGTTGCAGGCGTCGTCGCATCTAATATCTCTCAATCATCTCAGCACTATCGCATCATATCGAGCCTAGCCAATGCCATTGAGGAACTCTCCCAAGATGCATGGAGTAATAAAGATTTGCTCATTCAACTTCAATCCGTGCAAAATCGTTGGCTGCGCCTTATTACTGAATTTCGTGCCTTGTTATTATTAAGAAACAAACAGGCAGAGCAAACTACCCTTGTTCATGCCGAGCAATTTAAAAAGGAATGGAATGGAGTTATTAACAACATTGATAACTTTGATATTGAAATACAAATTTTTCTCAATATTGTCGATGAAAACCAAAATAATTGGCTCGAGTCCCTGCCGCTTGTTGTAAATACACATATGGGAAAGCGTTGGCGTCGAGATCTTCGCTATATGGAGGAAAAAATAAGTCCAATCAGTGACAAAATGCTGACCTCACTCAATGAATATAACCTCAGTCTAACAGAACACATTAAATCGACAGCCGACAAAATCATCAATCTTGAAAAAAGCAACTTGATTTGGGCGTTTATCGTGATGGGTCTGATTATTGTATTTTCACTTTCTCTTTTAATGATATACAAACGCTTATTGATAGCTCAGCGCCGAAAAAGACTCGACGCCGAGCACATTAACACAATGAAAACTGAGTTTTTATCTACAATTAGTCATGAGCTTCGTACTCCACTCAACGCCATTCTCGGATTTAACCAGCTACTTGAGATGGATATAGATAAAAAACTAACTGAACAGCAAAAAATGAATATCCATGAAATCAGTCTTGCGGGTACCCATTTACTTCATTTGGTTAATGAAATTCTAGATCTAAGCTCCATTGAATCTGGAAATATTAATATTAATATGGAAAGCCTAAACCTAATGGATTTGATAGATGAATCCGTTTCACTGTCAAAAACGATGTCTGATCAATACAAGGTTCACATCAGTGTCCAAGCAACAAAAAACATTAATTCTCATGTTAAAGCCGACCCTATCCGGCTCAGGCAGGTTTTTATAAACCTTATCTCGAATGCGATTAAATACAACAAAGAAAATGGAGATATTCTGATTTCGGTTGAGCAAAAACCGACAATGACCCGCATCAACGTTAGTGATACTGGGTGCGGAATTAGTAAAGATGATATAAATAAACTATTCCAACCATTTGAACGGCTCGGAAAATCAACTGAGATTGAAGGTGCTGGAATCGGCCTGTTAGTCACTAAGAAACTCATAGAGTCCATGCGTGGTAACATGGGAGTACACAGTAAATTAGGCAAAGGCAGTACCTTCTGGATAGAACTCGTTTCTGTATAAGTTCTACCTAATAATTTTCTTCTCTCGCTAGCCAGAAATAACTAAAGACAAGGATGTTCGTCAATGGACACTACCGCACTCATCATTCCCTCAGCGGTACTCGTAATTTGACTTATTTTCTGCTTATATTGCTGTCGGCATTATGTAGTTGCGAGTTACCACCGATATTCTCAATATACCCCTCAGTTAGTACCTAATAGGCTGAACTTTAAATTATTGGACTAACCTAACGTATGTAGGGATGGTATTTACTTAAAACTCCCCTGTATTGCTAACTCCTAAACCCGGACAAACTCTGTCTGTTCTCAAGGCAAAACAAGACTATTATTTAAATAGTCTACCCTATTTATACTCACCAAAAGGAGATCGCTATGTTTAAAAAATTATGCATATTCAGTTTCCTCTGGATCTTTTACATTCCAGCTTCTCAATCAGATTTTGTGCAAACTCCCTATACCGCACAAAATGTAGTGTATGAATTTTACTTCGACGACCCTGCTCAAATTAACGCCGCACTATTCTGGCTGCGTTCCCATGTAAACCCGCTAAGTGACTCTCCTTATGACATTGGTATTGATGAAAATAATATCAAGGTCATCATCCATGGCACCGAGATTGTTACTGTAGCTAAAAAGAACTATGGAAAATATAAAGAAGCCGTTGAACGAATGCGCTATTACGCCGATCTCGGTGTTGAATTCAAGGTCTGTGCACTAGCAGCTAAAGATTTTGACTATTCACCGGATGACTTCCATGACTTTGTCGACATTATTCCTTCGGCAATGCCAGAATTAGCCCACTGGCAGCTAAAAGGATATGCATTGATGCGGCCAGTGATTCTTGACAAAAAACACCGTAACGAAGATATTCGTTAGCACTACCTTAACGATAGATACAAGAGACCTGTTTACTCCATTGCGCCGACGTGTGTACGGGCAAATAGAATCCCTTTTTCAACCCATACTGTTACCTTGATACCACGTTCATAAACAACCAAAGGATTACCTCCCGTTGTAATGTCAGGTAGCTCGCCGAATGTATCTAGTACATACGGTACTTGGTAGAACGTTCCAAGCTCACCAGACTTAGTATTATTAACTAGGGCGAATAAACAATCATTTTGATTGCATCAAATGATGATATTTTGTGAAATTTACTGTTTTAGACGATATCCGGTCTTAAACATCCACCAAACGGTCATTAAGCAGAACGTTAAAAATGTCAGCACCATAGCAAGACTCAACCAGACACTGACATCAGATACCTCAAAGAAACTCCAGCGAAAACCGCTAATCAGGTACACAACAGGGTTAAACAAGGTAACGGTCTGCCAAGCAGGGGGCAGCATGTCAATGGTATAAAAACTACCACCAAGAAATACCAGCGGAGTAATCACTAATAAGGGGATGAGCTGTAATTTTTCAAAATCGGTTGCCCAAAGACCAATAATAAAACCAAACAAGCTAAAAGAAATACAGGTAAGCACCAGAAATAACAGCATCCATACTGGGTGTGCTATATCCAAGGGAACAAAAAAACCGGCCGTTGCCAGAATAATACTGCCTATAACAAATGACTTAGTGGCTGCAGCACCCACATAACCAATCATTATCTCGACATATGAAATTGGTGCCGATAAAAGTTCATAGATAGTCCCAGTAAATTTTGGGAAAAATATTCCAAATGAGGCATTGGCAATACTGTGCGTTAACAATGCCAGCATAATCAAGCCAGGGACAATAAAAGCGCCATAAGAAACCCCTTCTACCTGCTCAATACGCGAACCTATTGCTGAACCGAACACAACGAAATAAAGCACTGTCGATATAACGGGTGATGCGAATGTTTGCAAAATCGTATCCCATGCCCGCAACATTTCGTATTTATATATAACTTTAATGGCTTGAAAGTTCATTATTTTGTATTCACCAGATCAATAAAAATATCTTCTAAAGAGCTTTGTGACGTATTGACATCTTTTAACAAAAGTCCTGAGGCATCGATTTCCCTCAATAGATCGGCAACACCCGTTTTAGATTTGAGTGGATCGTAGGTGTAGGTTAACTGATCTCCCGACACTGATTTATCCAGTTCCCATTCTGAAAGCGATTCTGGAATTGTCTCTATCGCTTCTTCAAGTTCAATAGTCAATTGTCGTTTACCTAATTTATGCATTAGTGCTGATTTATCATCGACGATCAACAATTCGCCATTATTGATGACACCAACCCGATCGGCTATCTCTTCGGCTTCTTCAATGTAGTGAGTAGTAAGGATAATGGTTACTCCCGTCTCACGTAGTCGCCTCACCAAGGTCCACATGTCCTTGCGCAGCTCTACATCCACACCCGCGGTTGGCTCATCAAGAAATAGGATTGAAGGTTGATGCGAAAGCGCCTTGCCAATTAACACTCTTCGCTTCATTCCACCGGATAGGCTCATCAAAATATTATCTTTCTTATCCCAAAGAGAAAGATCTTTTAGTAACTGCTCAAGATAGGATGGATTCGGTTTCTTGCCAAACAAGCCTCGACTAAAACTCAGCGTATTCCACACCTTATCGAATGCGCCCAGCGTGAGTTCTTGTGGCACTAAACCAATCAACTTTCTCGCTGCACGATAATCCGTCACATTATCGTGTCCATCAATTATCACCGTGCCCGAACTTGCATTAACAATCCCACAAATTATCGAGATCAAGGTCGTCTTGCCGGCGCCATTAGGGCCAAGCAAGGCCAGTATTTCACCCCGCGCAATATCCAGGCTTACATCACGCAGTGCCTGAAAACCACTACTGTAAGTCTTGGAAATATTAGAAATAGTAACAATAGGTTGCATAATGATCCTTTAAAGATACAAGACATTAACACAGCAATGCTAGTAAAGTTCAGTCTTATAAACTTGTTGACGTACATAAATAATAAGCATTAACTTGGCAGAGAGTAAATGAAATAACAGATTTGAGGGATGAAGATGAGCACATTTAAGACCAGCCTATTATCAATCACAACAGCACTAGCTCTAATCACAGCAAATTTTGCTGTTGCAGACAATCACAACACTCAGTCCGCCTCTTTTAAATCGATACAGCTTACTGACAATATTTTTATGTTACGTGGTAAGGGTGGTAATCTTGGCCTGATAACCGGCCCAGACGGCCAGCTATTGATTGATGCAGACTATAAGGTCATGTCGGATGCCCTGAAAACTGAATTGACTAAGCACGGTGGTGTAGAAAAACTCAATTATCTTATTAATACGCATTGGCATGGTGACCATACACAAGGCAATAATGCGCTTGGCCATCATGCAAAAATTATTGCCCATGATAATGTCCGAAAACGCCTGTCTACCACACAGGAAATCAAGTTATTCAAGATGGTCTCCAAGCCCTACCCTGAGCATGCGCTGCCCTCCATTACCTACGAAACACGTATGTCATTGCATATTAATGGGGAAATACTGAATGTAGTGCATTTCCCCAGTGGGCATACTGATGGGGATTCCGTGGTGTTTTTCAAAAATTCCAATATTGTTCACATGGGCGACCACTTTTTCTCGGGCTTCTTCCCCTTTGTTGACGTTGATCACGGCGGCAATGTTCTCACCATGGCTAAAAATGTTAAAACTATTCTTGGCATGATAGATAACAAAACCAAAGTCATTCCCGGACATGGCCCACTTTCAAACAAGGCTGATTTACAGGCCTTTCACGATATGTTGATCGAAACATCTGCTGAAGTTAAAGCCATGAAAGACCAAGGTCTATCTCTTGAAAAAATCCAAGCCAAAGGTTTATCTAAAAAATGGGATACATGGGCAGCAAAGAGTTTCTTCCCCACCACAGTTTGGATTGGAATAGTACATAGCAGTCTATGATCCAGACTAACAATGATTTAGAGGCTCCCTAACACAGGGGAGAAATCTATCGACAAAAAGGCATTAATCTCTGAAAAGTGAACCGCGCTGAAAGAAATTATTAAATTAAAACTTCGGTGAAGCATCTGCAACACGGTTGAACTTCTATGTCTTAGGAATCAAATTTTGTCGCCCGGTACTAGCGAAAAATCGTCGAGAACCATGATTGCGGTTTTCTGGTACGAAAATAATACTGCAACTTATTAAAGTAACTCATATCAGGAAAAGGGGTGTTACTGTAAGGCGCCAGTACATTGGATAAATTTCCAACAGTCTCGTTATAAAAAAAAGACCCATGCTCCCCAGGGATCTCTGCAACAGTATTAGCAGGAAAATCAATTTGCCAATTAATATGGGATTTTTCAGGTTGTCGATAAATTTCCGCTGTATAGCTTTGCTTCCCATAGATTAACAATGTCGGCGAATCATAGTGGCCATAGGAAAAATTCCACTCCATTAGAATCAATAACTCAGGTGCGCAGCCTTTCTCCCTTAACCTGCGTGCAAGTTGTAAAGCAATTATGGCCCCCTGACAATTCCCACCCAGTATGAATGGCGTTTTATCAATGAGTTCGAGTATTTCCTGAAGATATAGATCACAGATTGGTTCGAGGCTTTCTGAGGAATAATCATCCAGCTTGATTATACCGAGACATGAACGCATTCCGTATACTGGCTGATCTGGACCCATACTGGCAGCAAGCTGTGAAAATTCCATTTCACTCTGGAAAACCCAAAAAATGGGTAGCTTGTAACCACTCGTATTCAATCCAACCACCATGCCATCTGAGAATAACCGTTCGCCTTGCCAACTTTTAGTAAAACTTTTTAACTTGCGCAGTAAAAGAGATTCATTAACCCTCTGTACGGACTGCATTGGCAAAACTTCATCACCTGGTGATGCAAGTAACTTTGCCATTGCCTCAATACTAGGAGACTCAAACAGCGCATCAATATTTACCTCATATAAAAATTTCTCTTCGATAGAGAAAACCAATTCCGCAGATGCCAATGAGTCACCGCCAAGATCAAAAAAATTGTCATCCAGAGAAGGCATCGAATCTAGCTTAAGTATTTTCTTCCAAAGCTCTGCCAACCACATCTGATTATCGGATAAATTATTATTAATTACGGAAGAATCAGTAGCATTCAATTTATGGTTCTTCCATACGCCACTTTGATAAATATCTACCAATTTATCTCGATTTATCTTTCCTGTTCGCGTCAAAGGAAAATCTGTGATATCTACTGGCACAAGGTGTTTTACACTAATGCCATTCGCATTTGCTGTTTCTCTTGCCAGATTGCGGCAAAGGCCATCAATGTCGTCAGTCTGCGGTACAAAAAATAAAGCCAGCTCTTCTATCTCGCCTTTACCTTTGTTAATAACTACGGCAGTAATAAGACCATGACGAATACCTGCAATCTTTTTTAATGATAACTCGATATCGTTCAATGAAATATTTCTGGCATTAATAATAATCGTCGACTTTTCGCGCCCAGTTATCTTCAGGCCGGCATTCTCAATAAAGCCAACGTCGCCAGTAATAAACCAGCCATCATCAGTAAAACTTGAACTGCTTAGTTCTGGTTCATTAAGATAACCAGAAAAAATTTTATTGCGAGTCAATACCTGGATATTCCCAGCCATACCTTCGGCTAATGGTCGATTGTCTTTATCAACAATCCTTAAAGACACACCCGCAGTACAATTACCAACATTAGTCTGGATGTTACTATCCGAATATATTCTCGCAACGTCTTCCAGAGAGTGTTCTTTCGTGCAACATATCAATCCGGTTTCCGTCATGCCGTATCCAAATGTTACTTTCAGTTCCCTTGCTCCCATCTCTTTTAAAGATAGAGCAACTTTTCTAACAATATCTTGATTGATCGATTCTGCACCATAGGCCACAGATTGAAGCGACGCTAAATTAAATTTCCGGTGACTATTCTCTACCGCCTCCAGCAATCTTGCAGCAAATGAAGAAGAAATACTAAATGCTTGTATTTTAAATTTTTCAATAACAGCAAGAAGTTCAAGTGGCTGCATTGAAAATCGTTCTAGCTGCAAAAAATAACTATTATGCTCTGTCGGAATCAGGATTTCAGAACTTGAAACACTATCGAATGGAAATAGCGATATAGCCAATCGTTTTTTTTGTCTAAGAATTTTAGACGTTAGTCGATTCAACTGGTTACGTAACTTAATTATTACGATCTTTGGTCCAGCCGTGGTGCCAGATGTTGGAAAAAGAATGCTGCTTTCTTTGACATTTTTCAAATTCATCGCCATCTCTACACGGCGATTCTGGCTGACAACATCATGCACTACACGTATTTTTTCAGTACAGATAATGTTTTCGTAATTTTGGTGGTCTTTATCTGTAATTTGTTTCCTGATTTTCTCGACTGTAACCAACACAGGTTGCCTGAGCTGTTTCTTTAAATTCTGAAACTTTTTCTGGTTATCGTTATTCTTCGTACTGACTTGTTTATAGTCCCAAGGCAGGAAATTATAACCTCCAAATATGCATGCCCATGCTGCTGGAATGTAATCAAGAACGCTCGTAAAGCAAAGAATAATATCGACGTGTTCCTTATCAGCATTGCTTTGAAGTTCACGTAATATCTCAAGTGCCGAATCATACATATCCACCACTTTTTGGCTATTTTGTAATCCTCCTCTACTAATTTCAGTATACGTACTGTGAGGGTAATTCATGATAGACATCAAGACCGTGCCAGCCAGCGTATCCGGAATATCGGCTGGACGCTGGTATGCTTCACCGGATAATTGATTTCTCAAAACGACACCGAAAGCTCAGCACAACTACGTTCTAATAATTGCTGAGCTAACTCTGACAGTTTTCCATGCTTTTTAATCGTCTCCTTGCCATCTTGAAAACTACTTAAGCTCAAATCTGTCGTTTGCTCAATAATTTCTTGTTCGTCTTCCAATACTAGGCCACTATCAAGCCATCGTCGGTTGAATGCGACTAAACGCGCACTGACAAGTGTCGCATGGTATATACCATCCATCGGTCTCTCATCAACTCGTAGTGGCGAATTATAATTCTCGGAAGGTGAGTTCATCACCAGCGGCGGGTCACAATTAAGACCATATAACATGCCGTGGGTAAGTTCATGGACAAGAAATTGAACTAGTTGCCATTGCGTCTTGTAGTCATAAATATTGACGAACGTCGCTCCCCAGACCATGAACGATGTGACACCAGAAAATTTTCTAGCTGATTTGTTGTTACTATCGGTGGCAATATAGATACGTACCAACAAACCCATAATTTCATCATATATGGATTTATCCACCTGCCTGACTATCTCAATCGCTTTATGCATCATCTGCAAATAATTTGAAAATTCAACCTCAGATGGGCTAGCCATTGGATTGATCTCTTCGTACTCAGAAAATAGAAGACGTGGAAAACGCTCATAATCACTATTTAGGTTTTCTTTTAAATACGGCAAGACAGCAAATTTCATAGTCTGATTAGACAAACTGATAATTTCTGCCATTAGTTGGCTTGCTAACGTGAATTGATTCGAATTGATCGCGAAAATTAAATCATAATACCGAGCAAAAACACCGGGGTCTTGTTTATGTTTTCGAATGTTAGATGCAGCATTTTCACTATCATTAGCATCAACATCAAGATAATCACCTGCCCTACTGACTATGTGTTCAAGGCTATGTGCTAGCTGAAATCTTACCTCAGAATCTAGCTTTTCGGGTTCCCCCAGTTCGCTGAATAGACCCATTGTCTTCACCTTATACAAAAGTCAGCGTTATTGTTCAATGTATGAGTTCGTCTTCGAGGGAATATTATTTCTTTTATTACAGTATACGCACTGACGCCCATTGCCTAACGGCCAACACCTCAGGCGAATACCTGGTATTAAGCCGTCAAACATGGATGACGCAGTTCAACTCTTGCTATTTGTTCTCACTAGCAGGAGCTGGTGGCACCTCACTTTTCTTACAAAGTACCCTGCCCAGTTTCGATAACGAAAGCTCATCTGCACACGAAACACCCGCGAACTGACTCACGCCGACCAATTTGCTCACATCAAGTGAAACAAGACCTGTAGTACAATTTTTTTGTTTTCTAACCATTAGTGCCCCCTCAATATAGTCATAACTAAGCTATTATCGCTTAGCCTAAAAGAAAACGACCCCACAAGTTGCCATAAAGCCTGGCTCTGACTCTGAAATCAAAAGAACAGGCTGTTTTTTTATTTATTCTTTTTGAATGAAGCTGGCCCCTTGCAGTCTTCCTTGCTTAACATTTCGCCTCCACCCTTCTTGCATAGTACTCTGCCAAGATCCGATAAAGAAATTTCAGCCTCTGCTGATGAGACACTCGCAACCTGACTAATACCAACTAACTCGCTCGTATCAAGCAAAACTCGAGTATTTCCCAATTCTCTATTTTTCTCAATCATTAGAAACTCCTTATTTTCTAGCTAATATTCAGAAACTTGCCTGCAAAAATACTAACATGCTTTATTTACACTGTCAGTAGGCATTATTGTTTAAACATACCGAAAGATTGCTATCTGCATAATTTGATCTAACTCAATGAAAAAGCGGTGTCACACCGATATTCTGCCATCAGTGGTAAAACAATTAATGAGGTATGTAAAATGTTTGGTGAACATCATCATCTGGCAACAGAATTTCCAGAGCACAAAGATCGTATACATGAACTTAAGATTGGCGATAACGCCCGTTTCAAGAAGCTTTATAGTGAGTACAACGATGTCGACAACAACATCTATCGTATAGAAGAAGGTATAGAAAATACAGAAGATGCCTATTTGGAAACCCTTAAGAGAAAACGTCTTTCTTTAAAGGATGAACTTCTTTCCATAATAAAAGAGGCTTAATGAGTTATCCTCCATATTCAACGGTCATAGTACAATATTGGAAACAACTGTACTATGACTCCAGTTAATTCAATTTAACGATACTGGCTTACTGATACCATAACCTTGTGCATAGTCCACGCCGATACTGCGCAATTTATCAATTGTTGCATCACATTGAACAAATTCAGCAATCGTTTGCATACCCATGACATGGCCAATTTCATTAATTGATTTTACAAATGCAAAGTCTGTCGTGTCGTTAATCA
>Ga0316207_10001166_pt1 | contig 34344 bp, 39 predicted proteins | sample 6weekpyrite_MG_FD_204943 | JGI IMG/M metagenome (GOLD analysis project Ga0316207, IMG submission 204943) | Microbial mat bacterial communities from mineral coupon in-situ incubated in ocean water Damariscotta River, Maine, United States -... | ecosystem: Environmental > Aquatic > Marine >... | reverse complement strand
GTTCGGATAAGCGAAGACCACATTGGTTTGAAGTCAAACGATGGATCAAATTACCATGAGGAGCCGTATACGGACCCGTAAGTACGGTTCTGTGGGCAGACGGCGCTTCGGCGCCTCTGACCCGATAACACTTTCGACAATCCATTGTATGTTATTGTTATAGTTCACTAATTATTAATTCCTTGGGGGCCCCATTGCATAACATGCCAACTGCTTTTGTTACTCGTCAATTGATATTCATTTTCTACTTGAAATTCTGTTTTTTTTATTTTGTATTCCTTATCAATACCTAGATCAACATATTTAAAAAAATGATAATTTACGTCACTACCCTTGTAGTACCATATAGCTACTTTGGGCTCTTTCCACTCTTTAGTTAGTGGCACTAATTCTTTTTTTGTGACTAATGTTATCGATGTACAGCTAAAAGTTAGTAAACAAACAATCACTATTAGAAAGTATTTACGCATTTAGGATTCTCATTAAATATAACTATATATAGGCGTCAAAATTACACGATATTTCATGTCAACATGACGCAAAAATACAAATCAATTTGGAAAAAAATTTCTTTAAAACACAGATCTTCTCGATGTATTTAGTGATGTCGGCTTGGTGTAAATTTGCCCGAATCAGATGTCAAGCGTGGTCTACTAGTTTTTTTGTTGAAAAAAAGATAACACAAAAGCGAAGTTGACAAAAGACAAATGTTGGTTACAACGTAGGTTTATATATTTCTATACATTCAATATCTTTACACTTTTTTATTTCCCATTATCGGTCAAATTCATAGCTGTTCTTGACCCACCATAATCTCTATTCTTTTGTGCGATGAGTAAATATCGCGCTACTAAAGATCCCTATTCGGAAGTCAGTTTTGTTTGCCCTAATTGTCGGCATGGGTTCGTTGCGGAGCCCGGTCGGACTGAGACAGCTTCGGAACAGTCTCATCCGTGGAATTATTTTGCGGAATGTCCGGCTTGTGATTTTGAAGCGAAGCAGGCCGGTTGGGAAAAGGGTTTGATGCAGTCTTATGGCAAGCATACCGGGCCAAAGACGAAGGAAGGCCTGGAGACATCGGCGGCGAATTTAGCGGGGCATCCGACGGTGGAGGCGCAGCAGCGGATTCGGTTTAATGCGATGAAGCATGGTATGTCTGCGCGGGTTGCCAAGTTTTTTCCAGCGCGTCCAGGTAAGTATCCCCATTGTCAAAATTGCGCGTACACGATTGGTTGTGGTGTCAATTCGGATTGGTGCCAGCGTCGCGTTGAGCCGTTTATGCGTTTGCATATGGCGGTGGAAAATGATGATCCGAGTATCTTAATGGCAATGCTGGCAGATAATCAGGCTGGTATGCAGGCTTTGATTGAAGACATGATTTTGACCATTGCACAAGATGGTGTGTCGCTGAAAGTGCCGAAGATGTATTACGACAAAGATGGTCGTTGTCATGTTTTTAAATACATCGATAGTGAAACCAATGAAGAAGTTATTATTCAGGAAACCTCTGCTCATCCTTTACTGGGCAAACTGATCGATTACATCAGCAAAAATAATCTTACTCTGGCTGATATGGCATTGACGGCAAAGGGGCAACGGGATGATGAAACTCTGAAAGGTAATATCAGTGAAGATCAACAAAGCCAGGAATCACTGGAACAGTTTCAGGCGCGGCAAACGGATGCACTGGAAAACATTAAAGGCCTGATCGAAAACTCACAGAAAAAAATTAAAACCGATCCTGTACTACTTGAACATCAAGCGTCAGGTGAAGGAGATTGATGTGTGGCGAATAATCACGATTTACTTGTTAGTTTGTATTGTCTTCTTGGGTGTGATTGTGGCTGAACGGATTAATGCCGCACAGCGGGTTAAAATCGCCAATGTTGCTGAACAGGAAATTCTGAAATTCAAAAACGACCATGCATTGTGGCACAAGCATATTCATGGGGTTGAGCTGGATCCGATGCAAGTGCTTAAGTGCATTGAAATGGATCAATACAACAATACCATTGACTATTCCTGCCGTCGAACGGGTAAAACTGCAGTCAAGGAATTGCGTGAGCTCAAGGAAATGGCGTGTGATGGAGACCAGGAACTGGGTATTGTCGCACCGCGGGAAGCGCAAAGTCAGGTAAACCTTGGTTATCACCTTGAAGCGATAGACCGCTCAGAGATTTTGACTGCGTTTATTCGCTACAAGAATGGGCGTAAACAAAAAACTGATTCGTATTATCAATTCCAAAACAAATCCATTGCCCGTTGTTACGGGATCATGTCGCAAATCGATGGTGGTGATTTAACATCGGCTTCACTGGAAGAAGTCGATGACATGCCCGCGGAGCGTTTGACGTCTCGATTTTTATTGACCATGGGTTCCAACCGGCGTTTGGGTGCTAGCAAGACAAGTAAGAATGAGCCGACGATTCGTATAACCGGAGTTTTTAAAGGGGCGGATACTCTAGCGGACTTAATTGAATCTGGGCGTTATCACGTTTTACCCATTGTGGATGTGTATCTGGGCATGGAAATGAAGGTGATCAACGAGACCTTTATGAATGACATGCGGGCGCAGTTGGCACCGGATGAATATATTCGTCAATTGTTATGTCGCAATGTCTCTGCGCGTAATCTGATTTGGGAAAAATACGCTCGCCGCGCAATGATGGTGGGATTGAAAGCACCCATAAATATTGAGCAACCGTTGCCAGGGGTGCGGTATAAAAAACGGGGATTGATCAGCTTTGGTTATGACCATTCCGGGCATGGTGAAACACCGGAATCATCCAAATATGCGCTGACAGTCTGGGAACAAATCGGTAATTTTAGTTGTTGTATTTTTGCCAAGACCTGGGCGCCGGGTATGGATGAGCAAGTTGTGAAAAATGACTTGAAAGCATTCTGGCGTTATTTCAATCCTGACTATGCCATGGGTGATGCATTTGGGATTGGTCTGTTAACACAACTTAACGATGAACTTTATCGGGAGTGCTTGACCGATGTGGATCGCATGGCTGTTGGTGATGGACAAAGTACGGCAACTAACTGGGTTGACTGGGCGTTTGCTCCAATTCGTTTTGAAGGCATGGTTAAACATTCTATGGCCCAGGGATTACGATCAATATTCCACAATGGTCAAGCTGCTTTGCCATATACAGATGATGATCCGGACAATCCTGATCATACTGATATGCGTTTACTTGCCGCGCAGCTTGTAAACATCAAGCAAGAAGCCACGCAGGTAAGTTATAGCAAATACAAAATGGTCAATAAAAAAATTGGTGATGATTTGTTTGATGCGGCAATGGCTGGGGTGTGGGCATTGCAAATGCGGGGTGCGGCACCGATGCCAACGGTTATCGATGTTTATACCACAAGTCGTGACAAGTTACTGGGGCGCGGTTAATGGGATTAGCGGCTTGGTTAAAAAACCGTTTTATCAAACCAAGCAATAGTCAAACTGTTGAATCCACTTTACCAGGTGAAGTGGTGGCGACCAGTAGTGAAAAAGGTGCCAGGCCGACACCGGAAAACCAAATCAAATATCTTTACCAGCGTATGTGGGTTGATTCTGATCGACGTAATACCGTGCTGGATATTCGGGAAATGGATCGCAAGGATGGGCGTGTAAAAAAAGTTCACACGCGAATGGCTCGCACGGCGGTCAAAGGCGGGCTGGAGTTGGAGAACACGGATAAAAATAAAAACATTACCCAGCAATGGAAGGATTTTGAAAAGCGTCTGCATCTGAACCGGCAGGAAAAACTGGAAAGCGATGCCCGTGGTTTGGTGATGGAAGGCAATCTGGCATTGCAGTGGGCGTTGAATCCATTGGGGCAGGTGTGTGCCTGCATTCGTATGCCAACGGAAACCTTGAATGCCAGAGTCAGCAAGAATGGGGTATTTGAAGATAATGCTACCGCATACGAGCAATACGACTTAAGCACTGGCCTGGTTGAAACCCGGTTTGCTCTTTGGCAATTATCGGTGGGGCGAATCAATCCGGATAATTACGATGACTGGGGTTCGTGGGGTCGACCGTATCTGGATGCAACGCGAACCGTCTGGAAGCAGCTTATGATGACGGAAGAGGATTTGGTCATTCGGCGTAAAACTCGCGCGCCACAAAAAAACGTCCACATTCTGGAAACAGCTAGTCAGGATTTTGTTGATGCCTATAAGGAAAAGATCGAAGCGGATCTTTCCGATATGCAAACGGATTTTGTGATTTCCGGTAAAGGTGATGTAAAAGCCTTGCGGGGTGATGCCAATTTAGATCAGATTGCCGATGTTGCTTATTTGCTGGATACATTTTTTGCTGGTGGTCCAGCGCCAAAAGGTTTGTTTGGTTATGTGGGTGATTTAAACCGGGATATTTTGGAAGATTTAAAACGGGATTATTTCGATGAAATCGATGGTATTCAGGATATTCTTGCCAATGTATATGAGCAGGGCTTTCGGTTGCAATTGTTAGTAAATGGTATTGATCCGGATCAGCATAATATCTGGTTAAAATTCAAAGAGCGCAAAACGGATACCGCCAATCAACGAGCGGATTATGCATTAAAACTGCGTGCTCTGGGTGCTTCGGATGATACGGTGTTACGTGCGGCGGGCATTAACCCTGAAGTAGAAGAAAAGCTAATCAAGAAACAAAAAAACCAGTTTAATCCTTATCCTGATCCAAACAATATTGGCCAGCGCAATCAAAATGTAAAAATCACGCCAAATAATGCACCAAAAGGTGAAAGCGCTACCAGTGTGAGTAATGGATGATATGAGCGTATTGTTAGCCGAAAATCAGCGGACGTCCATTAAGGCAAAAATCAAACGAGCGTCACAACGGGCGCGATCCGCCATTAAAAAACTTGATAAATCGGTGGCTCAAGATTTACTGGAAGTGTATGCGATTGCCCGTGAGCAATTGCAAACAACCATTCAGCAACATGCAGGCAATGATGGTCTGGTGTCGTTGGTGGTGATGCGGGACATTGTAGATCAGATCGATCAGATTATTGATACGTTAGCGGTTCAACGTGACAACTTGCTGGGATCCGCACTGGGCAGAGGTGCAAGGATTGGCACCGGTGTGTTTGAAGATGCCATTCGTGCAAGTCGAATACAGGCCATTAGTGATGACGCTGTGCGTTTTGTGCAGCATTTTGTTGCGGATGATGGTTTGCAATTGTCATCACGCTTGTGGCGGAATACCGAACAGGCTCGAACCAATGTCAAACTGGCAGTACAATCTGCCATTATCCAGGGACACAGTGCCAGTCAGGCTGCACAGGATTTTATTAATCGTGGTGTTAGCATTCCTGCAGAGCTCTCGCGCAATATCAAACATTCCAGTGCCTTCAATATAGCCAATATTGCCGGGCGCGAGTTGATGGTGAATGAAGATAATGCCTATGCGCAGGCCAAGCGAATTTTTCGCACCGAAATTAATCGTGCTCATGGTGTTGCCTATGAGAATGCCGCGTTTGAACATCCTGATGTGATAGGCCTGCGCTTTTTGCTAAGTCCGAATCATCCAAGGGTAGATATTTGTGATATGCATGCCAGTGTTAATCGTTATGGTTTAGGGCCGGGTGTGTATCCACGGGACAAAAGTCCCTGGCCAGCACACCCAAATACGTTGAGCTTCCAGGAAGTGGTTTTTTCCGATGAAGTAAGTGAAGAAGATAAAAACGGCAAACAAGATCGAATCGCCTGGTTAAATGGTCAGGCGCCACACGTACAATCTGCCGTGGTAGGCGGTCGGAAAAAATACGCAGCATTAAAAAATGGCTTTTTGAAAGAAGGTGAAATCACCACGCCCTGGCAGGTGTTGAAAGTTAAATATCAACGTAAGGGCATCGATGTTGATGGTTTGCAGGTTACGCCGGATATTATTGAAGCAGAGAGTGGTGTTAAACGTTCGATTCAGGCGGTCAGGCAGGAGTCCCGTGATTATGTGTTGAGTAAGGGTTTGAATTCGGGGTGGGAGCATGGACATGCATTCGATGTGAAAACTGGGCATGTGTTTTTACGAAAAACTTCCCGAAAGCCGAGAGAGATCAGTTTTAGCACTCGTGAATTGCAAGTATTTCAAAATCCAAGGAATAATCTGGAGCTTAGCCATAATCATCCAAGCAGTAGTAGTTTATCAGGTGCTGACCTTCATTTTGCGACTCAAAAAGGGATCAGTCGTGTTGTCGCTGTGGGCCATGATGGTAGTGTGTATTCTGCCAGTGTAAATGAAGAACGAAAAGTATTTTCAAGATTTTATCGCGATGCCGAGCAGATTATTCGTGATGAGATGTGGTCATTGATCAATAAAAAAGTGATTGCGGTGGATGTGGCCAATGCTGTTCATGCGCACCTGGTTAATTCACTTTTATCTACTTCGGGATTGATAGACTATACTGTTGAGCATTTTGGTGATTTCGCAAAAAAACAAATTGACCGCTTGCCATTTGATGTGGAACTGCGGGTTGCAGAACTTGTAAAAAAACTGGAGTTGTGAAATGGAAGAGAAACCATTAATTATTGATCCACCTGTCGGACCGTATTCGCCAATAGGTGAAATCAAAACTTGGTTAAAAGAACTGGAGGCAATGAATCAGTCTGATGAACGGGATTTTTCTATTCAGCAAGTCAAGGAGTGGATTGCGGCGCATGCTGGTGAATAATAGTCATGAAAATTTACCCATTCAGTGTATATGTGGCCGCACAGCCATGACATTTGAAGAGGGAAAATATTTTGTTAAAGGTCGTTTCCTGGAGATAAGCGGGCAGGGTGCCAGGGTTAAGTGTCGGTGTAAGGCCTGGGTTCAGGTGCCCATTAAAGTTAGTGGTTAAACAGGTTAGTAACAGGAGTTAGGTATGACAACGTTAACAACAACAAAGGCAACACTTGATGTAATAGCCAATCGTAGTGAAGAAAATCGAAAACGGCTTGAGCAAGCAAAAACAATTATTGGTACAGCAGCAGCTGATCTCGCTGTCATGGTGTCGGCATATGCCGGATTTGTTTCTCAGCTTGATATCGATGCTGGAGGCAATGCAGGCAATGTTGCGTGGGATGTTGCAAAAGCAGAGAAAGATATTATACAAGCTGAATTTTTAGCATTGAAAACCAGAGCAGAAGCATTACAGGCTGTGGTTGCTGGATTGTAATACGTGGCAATAACTGGTCGTAATCGTAAGGTTAAACTGACGATTAATAACATATATGTTCCGGAACTGTTATCAGACTTTCCAGTTGTCATCACCAGAGCAGTTTTACCTGATGAGGTAGTTAGTCCAACTGATGTTAATCGTGCACAGGTTGACTTTGGCGATGTTTTATTTAGTACAGATTCTGCAGGACTAACCCAAATACCATGTGAAATTGTTTCGTGGGGTTATGATTCTTCGCATGGTTTAGGCGATGCAAAAATTGAAATTCATGTTAAGGTGACGTCAGTATCACCATCATTGCCGGATACCGATATTTGGATGTGGTACAACACTGCTGGCACGGACTCCCAACCCGCTGTCACCGATCTAAATGGTCGTAACGCGGTATGGTCTAATAATTATTTATTTGTGCATCATCTACAGCAAGACCCAAGCGGTGGAATTGGTGCAATGATAGATTCAACAGGCAATTTGTATGATGGTACAGCCAATGGATCTATGAATTCTGGTAATTTAGTCAACGGTCCATTTGGTGGTTATGGACTGTCGTTCGATGGGATCGATGACAATATTGATTGCGGAAGTCTCAACGTTTCAGGTTATACTCAATTAACCATAGAGTCCTGGGTTAAATCAGATTGCAGTGGCACTGCAGAACATACCTTTTTCTCGAATCATTCAACGAACAACGCAGGTATTATTTGTCGTATCGATCCGGCGAATTTAAACTGGATCGAAACTTATATGGTGCAAGAAGCCAATACCAATAAAGGTGTTGACTTTCAGGACTTAAATGTCACGGCTAACAATTGGTGTTACATTGAAATCTCAGTCAGAGGCGGTAACATTGAAGGTTCGCTGGACGGTACACAAAGTAGCTATACCACAGCATTTAGTGGAATGGATGCTAATCCATCATCAAACAACTTAGAATTAGGTGATTCGCCGCACACGTCTAGTGATCCATTAACGGGGGAAATGGATGAGGTAAGATTTTCCAGCGTTTCCAGATCATTCGGCTGGGTAACTGCTTGCTATAACAACCAAAGCTCTCCCTCTACTTTTATTGTTGCTGGCACACCGGAAAGCACCAGTGGTGGTTCGTCGGTATCAAACACAACGCAATCCGCTTTCAACATCAATCAATCTTTGACTTATTCGGTTGCCATGACATATGAGGCAAAAGGCAATTCCTTTAATTCATCAATTGTGAATACCGAAATGCAACAAAAAACAAATAAAGAACAGTTGTCTCAATTGGAAATTAACAAAAATGAATCTTTACAAGGTAATAGTAAGTTTGCTTCACTTGCGAATGTATTGCAATCTCACAATTCGAGTACAGAAGCTGGCCAGCACATAACAAAACAATTTCTATCGGGTGTTGAAGCACTTTTTTTGCTATTGAATAACGGTGATAGCCAGGTTGAAATTATTCAAGGTACTGGAAACGGTACTGGATCAACATTGGAAGTTATTCAATCAATTAATCTGGAATATGTCGCACAGGTTGAATCTATGAAAAACCTGTATCGACTATCGCTTTCAGAATATGAATCAACACTGTTAACCAATCGAAGTTTCAATGTCTATATTGAAGCACTTAGCGCGATCAATGTTTCGCAATTAAGCCAGATGGAATGCAAGTCAACTTTATTATCTGTGGCTAATTCTCTGGTTTCGGTGTTTGAAAGCCTCTCAAACGAATCACAAACTCAAACGGTTTTGCTTGAATCCAGAACATCAGCGGTTACCGTATCGAATTCTGGTCAGGTGAATACTGAGATTCTGCAGCGGCTGGCAAAATTTGAGTTGGGCGGTTATGTAGTATTACGCGGATTTAATAAAACCAGTACGGGCCAATTGGAGTGTGTTAGTACTGTTATCGTCAGTGGGCTAGCTGCCAATGAAATGGTAGAGGCAATTAATCGGAGTCAAACAACTAATACGGAAATAATGCAGTATTTACATTCTCTCTCTGCAGGCAATTATGAAGTTTCTGGCTCTGGATTTTTAATGCGGTATGAACATCTGCTCATGTTACTCAACGACACGGAATTTTTGCATTAAAATTGTCGAGAATTACGGTTTTTAATGGACAAGCTCATGCCTGTTATTGGCTAAATAGTGTTTATATAGTTATCTCAAATTAATGCTAAAGTCAAAACGGGTAAAAGAATGTGAGTATAGTCGCGGCGGAATTAGTTAAACGTGGTGCGTTGAATCGTCCCGAAGATGATGTAAGTTCATCGGGTGGTGGGATCGATAATAACTGCGTGCTAGATATAACCCAACTAGCAGCCAATGACGTGTTACGTGTGGTATCGGATAATGCAGGTGATACAACACAAAACGTCACAGTAACCGGGCGATTGGCATCGGGTGCCATTGATACCGATGTCATCGTCCTGAATGGAGTTACACCGGTTGCTGGTGCTAAAACCTTTGAAAGGATTTTGAAAATCAATTTGTCGGCGACTGCTGCCGGCAATGTCACGATTGAGCGTAATACCAATCCTTATGATGATGTTGTCATTGTACCAGCAGGTAAAACAGATGCTGCTATTTTGTTTATTGACTCCAGTTCGGAAGTATCACAAACGGTGCGTTACGAAAAAGAATTTTGGAAAAATGAAAACGGCACCACCACCCTGAATGCAGCAAAGGTGACTCTCACAGCCGATCCGAGTACTTCGATCAAAATTGGCGTGGAAACAGCGATTAATGACATCGTTTCTGTTACTAATCGAAAAACCGTACCCAGTAATCCTACGTTTGTTGATGATGGTGTGGCAGCCAATGTTCCAGGAAATGCATTGGCTGCAGGTGCGGCAATTGGTGTGTGGATTGAAATGACGCGTGCAACGGATGCCGCAGCACTTAAAAGTTCATACACTACCAAACTCGAAGGAACAACCGTCTGATGGGTATTCAATTTTTATGTCGTGGGCCTGTAATTGGTCAGTACACCGAAGAGGATGTGGAAAATGGCTTGATTAGTTCAGCTGCCATTGGTCACAAAAAACGGGGCATATTGAAAAAAGTGAGTAAAGCCAAAGGCAGGGTTGGTATAGACGACGATGGTGAAATTGTGGTTGAAGCATCAAAATCCATTGATAGTTGTACGCCCTGCAATTATGACCTGACAATGTTGATTAACGCATTGCCTGAAGATGGTCTGGAATATGATGTGGAATGTCCCAGTTGTAGCAACGTAGTGAGTGTTCGGCGTGGTTTAGCAGCCAAGACAGAAGAAAACGACGACTAAAAATGTTGATTGAAGGTGAGTATGGCGACAAATCGCTATTGATTAACACCCGTTATGATTTGTCTAGCAATACTGGTTTTTCTTTAGTGGTGTTGAGGCCTGATGGCTCGGGATTTAGTCGTGATGAAACCGATGTGACACTGGGTGTGGTTGATACTGTTGATGAAAACGGTGACACGATCAACGCTAATGAGTATGTGAAATATCCACTGAAAAATGGTGATATCAATCAAGCAGGTCGCTACAAGTTACAGTTAACCGTAAACGGTGCCAACGGAGTGTTAGTCAGTCAGACGAAATATGTGAAAGTGGAAAAAAAGCAAGTACTTCCAGTTTAACTGTAAAAAATAAACTAAACCAATAAGGTAAGCAATAAATGTGAAGCCGGGTTTCGAAAGAATCCCGGCTTTTTTTATGTGTAGAGACATGAAGCAAAAAAACCGTGTAATCAAACTGAGTAATCCGCAACACCAGGTCATTCGCTTTTTGTCGGAACGCTTGGCACTGTCGGAGATTGCTGAAGGGCGCACATCCATTGTGACAGTCACTCGCACGGGTAAGTTTTTTGATCGGCGATATGGCGAATTTGAAATTACTCGTGAGATGTTGCTGAGCTTTATTGAGAATTTTAAAAAAAATGTTTATGGCCAGGAAATTGTCCTGGATAAATCACATCGACCAGATAATGGTGCCGCAGGTTTTTTTCGTGATCTGTATCTTGATGGAAACAGGTTGCTCGCAAAAATTGAATGGACTCCATACGGTGTTAAAGCGGTTCGAGATGAGGGTTTTATTTACGTATCCGCCGATTATTCAGAGAACTATGAGGATAATGAAGAACGTAAGAAACATGGCCCAACCTTGTTGGGTGCTGGTTTAACACCAAGGCCGGTTGTTAAACATCTTGACCGGGTGACATTATCGTGTGAGCACAGAGACGAGGTGCCACTGTTAGTTAGTGAAAAAGTAATTCGATTATTACAAGAGGAGATCGATGTGAAAAAGTTGCTTGAAATGCTCAAAGCAAAATTGGGCGAGCTAAAATTGAGTGAAGGCCTGATTAAAACGCTGAGTGAAGCCTTTGAGAAAATGGCGGAACCTCTAGCGGATGATGCTCGCAATGTGTTACTGAGCAGTTTTATCGAGCAAGGTGAAACGTTGTCCAAAACATTGGCAGAAGGTAAGCCAGAAAAAAATATTACATTATCAATTGAGTCACCAACTACTGGTATTAGTGCGGATGATGTTAAAAAACTGTTGACAGAAACGTTAGAGGCGCAAGCAAAAGAAACTCGTACGTTGGCCGAGAACCGACAAAATAAAATTGATTTGTTCAATAAAACCTTGAGCGAGTCAGAAACTGTCAAAGCTTTATCCGAAGACAGTCGAAAAATTTTGAGCGAAGCGGCGGAGCTGATCACTGCAGAAATGAGTGATGATGCTGTGAAAGCCTTAGCTGATAATCAAATTAAACTTGGTACGCAGCTTAAGGTTAATTCAGAACTGGCCGGCCTGGGGTATCAGGTAACAGGTTCACCACATATTACAGTTGATGAGTCCAATAATATTAAAGTTCTGCAAGAAGAAGTGGACAATCGATTACAAATCTCCAACATGCCAGAGAGTAAACGTTTTTCCAATACGGGTGGAAAACTGCAAGAAGAAAATAAACAACTGGCAGATGAAGTACTGGAAAAATTTGACCGTGATAATGCAATCCAATTGCATGCTGAGCATAAAATGTTGTCTGGTGGATCCGGTATTACTTCAGATGTAAAAGTACCATCCACGTTTGAACGAACCGTTATTCGTGAAGCATTGTATCAATTGGTTGGTTTGCAATATGTGGATTCTGGTGTTGCAGAGTTTGCCAGTTCACATGAAATTCCCTATTCCTATCGTGACACCACTGCAGCGGGCAAAAACAGTACACGGGTTTATGAAGGTGGCAGTATTTTACGTGCTGGTGTTATTCAAACCAGTGAACTTGCGTATCCCATCCCGCAAAAACTGGCCTTTGAAGTGTCCGATGAATTGCGCTATTTAACCTCAACTGGTCGATTGGATTGGAATGCATTGATCGAAAATCAACGTAATGCCAGTCGAATTATTGCGGAAGATACGGAGCAATTGATTTTTAATGAAGTGGTAAATGCCTCCGATGAGTACGGTGCTACCGTTGTGAGTAATGAAAATCTGGGTTCCCAAACCGATAGTGCGCATACCATTTTTGTTACCACACAATTTCCCGTTGTACGACCTCGGGTAATCATGGATTTAAAAGGCACACAAGTTGGTAGCACAATCAATCCGATTACCATCACACTGGCAGGTAGTGCGATTGTCGAGCGTGCAGGACAAACGGCCGCTGGTACTTATTACGTTATGGATTATAACCTGGGTGAATTTTACTTTGTGGATGAAAACGATGCCATACAAGTTCCTGGTGGAGCGGATACCCTAACCATTTCCTACAGCTATGCAACCAATGTTGCCAAATTTGATACTGATTTGGGTGCCGACAGTATCGAAGATCATTGGGATAAATACTTAACCACTTATGGAAAACGTATTGATGTAATCCAGGATGATCGTTTTCACATGGTTAACTACGGCATCATGAAAGGTACGTTACGGACCAATATTGAGCAGGCGAAAAAATTTAGTGCAAATTATTTACGACCAGGTACTTCTTTGAATGCTGATGGTAATTTAGGGCGCATTAAAGATATCCCCAATTTCAAAACCTCTGCACCGGGTTTAAATATTGGTGAAGTGCGTGCAGTGGTTGGTGAGCGTGGGGTAACCCGTTTTCGACTTTCCAAAGCCTGGGCTATGGGTGAACTGGAAAATCAAAAAGATGCCAGTGGTAATTTTACGGGTAAGAAACAAGCCTATGGTGACCAATTTATTGTATTGCATACACCAACGCAATTGAAACGCGCTAATACTTCAATTGTAAATTACAGCACTGTAGGTCGCGTTTCCCGATAATCCAAGCCCAAGGTACGCACTCGTTATGGTTAACGTCCATTACGGGTGCATAAGCTGAGAGGATGATATATGCAAGAAATTCCCATTACCAACGACGGTGTCAACATGATGTATGTCGGTGGTCGTACGATTAATCCTGGGGAAACCCGTTTAATTCCCATTCAAGATGTGCCGCATCACATGCGGCCTGGTGTGAAAAAATCCGAGCCACCACAGGAAAAACCGCTTGAGTTATTACTTCAAGCCAATGTTGAAACGGTTAGTAATCGATTACCCGGTTTAAGTCATGATGAACTGGATGAAATTGATCAACTAGAAAAACTGAATCAGGCTCGCAAAGGTGTAGCAGATGCCATTAGCCGTGAACGCTTGAGGCGAGCGGATTTGGCATTGTTAACGGATGAAACCGAGTTGCTGATAGATCACGGCAGTGTTGAGCAGTTACAACAACAAAAAGATAAGGTGGCCGCTCATCCTGAACTGGTAAACCTGATAGACAATCGATTGGCCATTTTAAGTGAAGAGATCGATGCTGATTGAGTTACAACCCCCCATGCGTCAGTGGGCGGCGGTTATGCGCCGCCTGTCTGATAGCTACTTGCTACGGTGAATCACTGACAGGCTTTTTATTATGAATGAGTCGGAAAATGAGGTGTATTCAGTATTAATTGATGAAATTAAAATTCATCTTAATACTATTCGCACAGATATTAATGATATTAAAAAGTCGATGGTTAATCTGGTTAAGCTGGAAAATGAAGTTAGCCAGCAACAAAAAATTATTGAGCATTTACTAAAACGAACGGAATCTCAGGATAAACGTTTACAAGAATTGGAAATCAAACAAGCGCTTAACACTAAATCCAGTGGTGTGTTTGATCGTTTGACTGAACGTATGATTATGTTTGTGCTGGGTGCAATCATTATGTTTGTTTTTGAGATTTTTCGAAAATGAGTATGTCGCAAGCTGATTTGGTGCAAAGCCTGATTGATCAGTTGGCGGATTCAGCTAGTGTGTTTGAGAATGAAGATTTTGAAAGCTTTCTAGATGCTGCTGCTGCGGATTTGTCTCAATACAGACCGCGTTTGATGAATACAAGTTTAACGCTGCTTGGAGATACGGAATTGTACACTGCGCCCAGTGACTATATTTCGTTTCACAGTAGCAGTTGGGGAAAATGGGAGCGACGACGTCGCAAAGTGTGGGATGAAAATTATCCCAGTTATTTACCGAAGATTTATTTTATTGAAGATGCGGGAGAGAAAAAACTGTTTCTTTCCCCGGCACCGAGTGCAGAACAAATTTCTGATTTTGGTAGTTTATATCAATTTCGTTATTTCGCTACACATATCATCAGTACGGATGGAATGAAAACCAGTATATTAAATTCCGATCGTCATTTATTGCTACTACGTGCAATGGCAGAGGCAGCCAAAACCATGGCAATGCGTAATATTAGCAAACCAGTTCGTTTGCGCGATGGTTTAAGTAATGGACCTCGCAATGGTACACCGGCGGCGTTGTATAAACAGTTAATGGATGAGTTCAGGGCACAGGTTTAATGAAATTATCTGTCGATCACAATACTGCACATTTACAACGATTACTTAAACTGGCGCCTAAAAAGGTACGTCATATTGTTGACCAGGTTTTATTAAAATATGCACTGAAAATATCCCGCAAAGCACAGCGAAATTCGCCTAAAGCATTTAGTCAATTGCGAAATAGTATTCTGGTTTCCCAATTGGGTGTTGCTGATTATGAAATTAATTCTGGTACCAATTACGCCAGGTACGTGGAAGAAGGCAGTGATGAAGGCGGAAAACCAACGATTGATAGCTTGGTTGATTGGATTCGAGTGAAGCGCATTGAGCCAGATGATCCATATATGGAAGAAGAGGAACTGGCTTATTTAATTCAGCGAGCCATTGGTCGAAGTGGCACACCCGCACAACCTTTTATGGTTCCTGCTTACGATTCTTTTAGGGATCGAATTGTACCTGCTATGCGAAATCAATTGGAAAAGGAACTCGTACTTTGAGCACGGCAATCATGAATGCTCTTAAAGTGCAATTGCAAACGGTGGCACCAGGGCGTGTGGTGACGCGGGATTTAGCGGATTTTGCCAGTCGTAGCAATGATGATCTTAAAAAAGGTGTCTATACCCTGATTGCGCGTTCTGAAAATAATTATGCGAATTATCCTGGTCGTGCTGGGCAATTAGGTAAGTTAAGCATTTTTATTGTAGGACAAATCAAGCTGACTGAAAACGCAATGCCATCGGCAGTGGAAGATGCTGAGTTTAATATGATTGAAGAGCTTAAGGCATTGGCACAATCGATTTTACCGGAAATTGTCAGCAATTTGCAATTACAATCGGTTCGCAATAGCAGTCAGCTTGAAACACCCTATGGTTGGGTTTCATCTGAATGGATTATTTAGTAGGAGGTTTGTATGCATCACGGCGGTCATTATGAAATAGATCATAAAACAGGTGAGAAGACTTTGAAGGAAGGTCCACAAATAACCCAAGCAGAGTTAGAGAAAACACAAGGTGAAGCGGTTGGTACAAATAAAGAAGTTAAACAAGAAAAAACGAACCAAAAACCAGTTAATCCAAACGCTAAGGAGTCATAAATTATGGCGGACAATACTCGAAAACGTGTTCTGCTTGCGACCATTCAATCAACCATTGATGTTGATGAGGTACCTTCTGCTTTTACTGAAAATGTCATTACGGTTGGTTTGCAACTTCCGGCTTTTCAATCGAATACAGTCGAACGCAATGTTGACAGAGGTGTGTCATTTGGGAATCTTCAACAATCAATTACCGACGTATATAACAAGCTTGCCTTTGGCGTAGAGCTAAACGGCAGTGATTTTAATCACAGCGCCCTCATGCGTTGTTGTGGGTTATCATTAACTACCAATGCGTCTGAACTGACAGCGAATGCAGTAAGCGGAACAAGTAATAGTGTTACGCTAGATGCGACTGCATCTTCAACCGACGATACATATAACTTTTTATTTATTGAAATTACGTCCGGGGCAGGTGCGGGGCAATTTGGTGTTATTAATGACTATACCGGTTCATCTAAAAACGCTTATGTTAACTGGCGCCGAAGTGATGGGCAAGGTATCACATCACCGAATAATACCTCTGTTTATCGTATTCCAGCTCAACGATCGTATAGACCGATTTCAACCAGTTTTGAGTTTGTGAGTTTATATGACTCACTGGATCAACAAAAACATCCCATGATTAATGTGATGGGAACTGTATCGGCGAGCCTGGCCAATGGTCAATATCCGCAGTTTAATTATGATCTTTCTGGAAAATATATTTCTGCTACGGCAGAAGCCGCACCAACTCCACTGTGGGGTAGCGCTTACAAGGATCCCTTGCTGGTAAATAACAGTAATACCAAATTATTAATTGATAATAAAGTACATAATTTGGTCAATGCTAATTTCGATTTAAACAACGATGTTAAATATGCCAATTTCTCGGGTGAATCCATTTCAATTCGAGATCGTAAACCGTCAGGCTCTATTGAAATTGAATCACCTGATTTGTCAGCTAATCATTTTTATGACGATATCATAAGTGAAACCACATTTGAAATGTTGCTTCGACATGGGCAAGTGGATTCAAACAGCGTTGTGATTTTTTCTCCAAAAGTCCAGTTTTTATCACCCACCGAAGGTGAAATTGATGAGATTTCAACGTTGAAAATGAATTTTAGTTTATTACCATACAGTAGATATTTTGATCCTGATGCTGATCTGATTTACATTTTCTTTTAGTTTAAAAACATAAAAGGATTATTCATGTTTAAACTCAATGCAAACAAAACGTTCAAGCGGAAGGTTACCGTGTTTACACCCAGTGAGGAAGTTAACAAATACACGGAAGGCAATTTTACTGCAACGTTTTTAATTTTATCTCAGGGTGAAATCCAGGACTTGGAAGATAATGATGATACGTTGTTATCAAAAGTATTAAAGGGTGTTGAAGATATTGGTGATGAGAATGGTAATCCATTACCAAATAATGAAGATACCCTGACACTTATTCGCAATGATGCATGTTGTTCTGCAGCTTGTATTCGAGAATATATTCGCGGTATGAAAGGTAAGAATCTACGCCAAAAAAACTGATTGAGGCTGCCCGTCACTGGGTGGCCAGTCGCAATCGTCCAAATGAAGACACTGAGTTTATTCAGGAACTCAAAGATAAAAATGCTTCACCCGAACTCATTGCTCAGTTTGAAGTGCGTCATAAAAGAGAATCTGATGATTTTTTAGTTTTGCCTGAGAACTGGCCAATAGTGCAATTGTTTGAAAAAGTGAATTCACAATGGCGTTTTGGTGGCATGGGCAGTTTGCTTGGGCTGGATTACAACGCCGTGGATGTGTGTATACGCTATTTGCAAATTCCTGTAGATGCGGATTGTTTTTCGGGTTTACAGATTATGGAACAAGTTATTGTCGCGGAGATGAACAAGCGTGGCTGATGACGTTAATTTAACGATACGTCTCAAGGGCGATGACAAGGGATTTGTTGGCACCGTTAACCTATCCAATGATGCAGTCAGAAAATTTAGCCAAACATTGGATAAAAATACTCTGGCTGTTAAACGGTCCGAGTCTGGCGTGTCTCGTTTGCGTAATACGTTTGGTAAAATTAATACCCGCCTGTTTTCCGTTAAATCTGCCCTTGCTGGTGTAATTGCGTCACTGGGTTTGCGAGAGGTGTTGGATAGCACTCGTGCCTGGCAAGGATACTATTCCAGTTTGACTGCAGCCACAGGTAGCCAGGCGCAGGCAGCTAAGGAAATCAATTTTGTTCGTTTGGAAGCCAATCGTTTGGGATTGGAGCTCTCCGCACTCTTACCTCAGTACACTCAATTAGCCGCAGCTTCAAAAGGAACCGTCCTGGAAGGTCAGGCAACACGGGATATATTTAGCTCGGTATCGGAAGCTGCAAAGGTAATGCAATTATCAGCTGATGATTCTGCTGGCGCTTTGCGTGCAATTAGTCAAATTATGTCCAAGGGTACGGTGCAGGCAGAAGAGTTGCGCGGGCAATTGGGTGAGCGCATTCCTGGTGCTTTTCAAATCGCGGCTCGGGCAATGGGTGTGACGACGGAAGAATTGAACAAGATGCTGCAAACAGGCAGCGTGTTGGCGGAAGATTTGTTGCCGAGGTTTGGGGATGAATTACGAAAATCTGTCAGTGGTGGATTACCGCAGGCGGTGGGTGATGTCACTGCATCGGTTAGTCGTATGAGTAATGCCTGGAATGAATTTTTAAAAGTATTGGGTGAGGCAGGCTTGAACGATTTATTGCAAGCCGGTGCGGATAATCTGGCCACTTTTTTTAATTGGGCGCAAGGTGCGGTTTTTAAAATGGCGGGAGGTTTCAAGACTGCTTTTTTGCAGATTAAAAAAGTCGGTAGTGTGGTTGGTATTGCATTACAGCATTTATGGACGGGTGTTGTTAATGCGATTAAGAATGCGCTGGGTGGTTTTTTTGATGTGCTTGCTAACATCAGTGATTTTGGTCCGCTAAAAGGCTTTAGTCAGGATTTCAGACAATACGCCAATGATTTTTCGGGCAGTGTTAAAAATATAGGTAGTTTTCAGGCCGCGTTACGTAAATCCAATGCTGAAATTGCAGCAGAAATTAAGTCAATTGATGCCAGTACTGCCAAAAAAATTGAAAGCCTGAAGATCACAGATAGTGCCGCAAAAAAGACAAACAAACAGACCGAAACCTTGACCAAAAATACGCTGGAATTGGCGAAAGCCGAGCAAGCTTTGCTGGATAAACTGAATCCAACTGATGCTGCTTTCCGGCAATATACTAAGAATCTTGCGACATTGGTCAAGCTTTTTACCGAAAACAAATTAAATGCGAACGAGTTGGAAAAAAATGTTAGTGCGTTAACTGATAATTATCAGGAATTTAGTCAAAAGGCATCGGAATCTGCGCGGGCGCAACAAGAATTGTTGGATCGATTGAATCCGGCAGATGTGGCGTTGAAACAATACAATAAAGATTTGGCTACACTAGTGGAACTGTTTAGGCGTAACGAGCTAGATGCAGCTGGGTTAGCAAAAAATGTAAATACATTGACTGCCAATTTCAGCACACTGAATAAGAAAATTGATAAAACAAAAAAGGATGTACCTGAACTGTCGGAAGGATTTAAAAACCTGCAACGAGGTTTGCAAACAACCTTTGCAGATACGTTTAAAGATATTTTTGATAATGGTATTTCAGGATTTGAGGACTTTGGTCAGCGGTTAAAAAGTTTGTTCACGAGTATTTTGGCAGAACTGGCAGCCAAAGCAGCGACCGAAAAACTGATAGTGCCGATTTTACTGGCATCGGGTGGTGTTGCCCAAGCTGGTACCAATGGTGCGCAGGTGGCTGGAGGGATCAATCCTGCTTTAGGTGTTGGTTTACTTGCAGGCGGTTTTATCGCCTCAACCATCCTTAGCAGGCGTGCTCAGCGTGAGAGAAAGCAGGAAGAAGAAGCAAGGCGTTTAGCTGAGACGCTGCAACGAGTGGAAGATGTTACTTTTGAGTTGAATTCCACAATGCGATTGTTATCAGGTAGTACCAGCGAAGTTGTGGAAAACTTACAACGTGCAGATTATTCTGTGCGGACCGCCTTTACGGATTTATTAAATGCAAATGATGTGCATGAACGTACTCGTGCTGAAGAATCATTGTTTGAAAAGGTAAAAAATCGGTATGATCTTGAAAAGGAATTGTTGAATCAGATAGCCGCAAGGGTGAATGATTTAACGTCCAGTTTGCAAAGTCTGGGAAGTGCGAATATCGATGCTCGTAGTCGTGTTACTGGTATAGATAATTTGCAAAGTCCTGGTGCAATTTTATCAAATCTGTTGACTGGCATTCGTAATCCGACTCTGGAAAGTGATTTCGAGATATTTAATCAATTGGGAAGTGAAAAAGCTGTATTGGAAACCGCTTCCATCGCCTTCGAAAATTTGAGTTCGATTTTTAATGAAAAAGTTCAGAATGAACAAAATGCAACGCTCATTGTTGATGCTGTAAACGATTTTATTAGTAGTTTCAATGATAACGCCACGCTAACTAATTTATTTGGTGCGCTTGAGGGTGATTACTTTACTGCCTTTCCAGGATCTTCGATTGGTAAATTTATTACACAAATTCAATCCACTTTAGATGATGATCTAGAAAATAATGCTGGTCAAACAAATATTGCCATAGAAGCGCTTATTACCAATTTTGAATTATTTGGTGAGAGTGCTGATATTGTTATTGAAAATTTAAAAGTATCCAGGGAAGAAGTTGTTCGTTGGGCTGAAGCGCAACGTCGATTGGCCAATACAATGAAAGACGCGTCAGATTTGATTTCTGACGCGTTGAATAATATTGCTTATTCCCAATTATCTCCCGCAGGGCAAGTACAGGAATTACAAAACCGATTTAGCAGTTTGGTTGCACGTGGAAAAACAGCAGAAGGATTGGAGCTGGCCAATATTGCCAAGCAAACCGCATCATTGGGACCGGAGTTACTACGCCTTGCAAAAGACAGTTTTGGTACTGGGCAGGCCTTTCAAAGTATTTCTGGTGAAGTTGTCAATGGATTAAAAGAAACACAACAGCGAGTTGATGAACTGACACCGAGCGGTTTTGAAGATGCTGCACTTGAGGTGCTTGATGCAATTGATTTGAGTATAAATAGTATTGGTAAAGATCTGGAACGTTATACCCAAGCCATTATTAATGCCAACAATGGGGGCGATGAAAGATTAATAGCGATTGTTAATCAAATTGCAGACAACCTTGGTATATCGCTGAATGTTTCCATCATTACACCTGATGGCGAAGTGATTTCTCAAACGGTGACAAACAATATTAACTCTCAAGTGAATCAGGGTGATATTCCAATTGACTTGAGACCTATATTTGATCCCACTTTAATTGGGCCAGGAATTTGATTTATGGCATTGTCATTTGACGATTATATGAATCAACCTTTTGCGACCCGAATTACGCTTGTGTTTTTGAGTAACGGATCTACCAATTATTATTTATCAGATTTACCTTATATTACTGATATATTTGGATCGCCCAATCATACTGCTTTCAACCATATAATTTCAAAAAGTGGTTTACCGCGTATTAACTGGAAAATTTCTGATCCACTTAGTGGTCATGCAGTTAAAACTTATGGTGATTTGAAACTATCAACTTACTTGTTAAATGATGGTACCGATTTACGCCAAGTAAATTTACGTGGATTTGATGTTACGGTAAAACTTGTAGCACCTTATCATTTGTACTCAATAAATAATGCGGTGCTATTGTTTACGGGAAAGGTAGGGAAAACACAAGGTGATGTAAAAGGTGGTTTTACCTTGGTGATAACGGACAAGCAACATGAAATCAATAGTATTAGCATACCACCAAATCGTTATGACGCAACTCTAGAAGGGCCTAACTTTCCGCAAAGTAGTGATGGCCGGGTTAAGCCATTGACATTTGGTTCGCCCTGGAAAACAGAGCCGGTACTGATTGATCAAGCCAATTTGTGGTATCAGTGGCATGACGTGAGTGATGTTATTGCGGTTGGCGTGAAACAGATTTTTGATAATGGATCTTTGCTGGAATACGTACAAAATGCAGTTGGTGGTTCTAATACAACCGTGCAGTTTCCATCTGGTGATTCCTCAAGTATCAATGACTATTACAATGAGACAAGAATTTATTTTCTGACGGGTAATAATGCCGGGCAAAACAGAAAGATATTGGACTACGATGGATCGACTCATACTGCAACGGTTAATACATTACCTTATTCAATGAGTGGTGGAGATACATTTAAAGTTGAGTTATATGAGGATGATACGAATAATGGACGATTTCGCCTTTTGTCTACGCCGGCTGGCCAGGTGACTGTGGATGCAGATGGTGCACTTTATAAAAATATTCCTGATACATCAGCCGGTGATATTCTGGAATTAATTTTGACTCGGTTTGGTGGGATGAGTTTGCCTGATCTGTCGATTAATATAACCAGCCTCGATGATCCACTCAATGGTATTTATTTAAAAGAATCCATACGACTATCGGAGTTGGTGAGTCGTATCTGTCGTGCACAACTTGCCTGGTGGTCATTTGATAGAGCTGGCAAATTCATTGCCAAACATTTTACTTCCCCTGAGGTGTCTGCGACTCAAACGTTTTATAAAACCGATATTTTTAATTTGTCTTGGTCGACGGATGAATTTATTGTTTGGCGTTTTGTAAGCCAGTTTCATATTAACTGGACTATTTTGACAGCCCCAAATGTGTTATTAACTGAACCGATCAAACGAACCTATCGGACTGCGTTTTATGAATCAGTTGATGAAGACTTAACAGTTAAATCAAATTTTAATAATGCCATTGAATTTCCCCATTTGTCATATTCTATCGCGGCGGGTCCGCCAACTGGTATTGTTAGCGAGTTAAAAAATTTATTTGGCGTGGAGCGGTATTCAGCAAAAATTGAAGTACCTTTAAAATTACCATTATTGAACTTGGGTGATACGATTGAAATAAATATTGGTGATAGTTTTTTGGATGGTAACTGGCTGGTGCGTGGCATTGGTGAAAGATTGGGTGGCGTAGTGCCAACGCAGGAGTTGGAGTTATGGCGTTGAACGATAATGCACTTTTTCTGTTTGATAATTTGGCCGATAGTGCGATTAGCTTAACGGCATCATCAGCGGAAGTTAATATGCCAGTGAGTAATCTGCAGAATACTCAGCGTTCATTAGTTTGGCGGAGTACGGCATCGTTTGCTCAAACATTTGATTTAACGCTTAATGGTAGCGATTATTCTCACATTGCGTTTGTGGATCATAACTTTCCACAGGGAACAACTGTTTTAGTGCAAGGCTGGTCCGATGCGATTAATGGCACTAATGAGGTGTTTAATGTACAACTTGATCCATGGAGCTATGACACCAACTTTGCGAATAAATTAATTGGTGCAAGTGGTGTCTATAACGGGCCAAATGATGGATATTTGCAGCCGGTATTTGTGATTGATTTGGCCGGAGTGCATACAGCAGCATATGTTCGTATTCGGTTAGATAATACGACTGAATACTATTATCAATTTGGCAGATTGTTTGTTGCAAACGCCTGGCAACCAACCTACAACATGAACTTTGGCTGGTCGATGGTTTTGAATGACAATAGCAATTATAAAAAAACAGCATTTGGCAATGAATATGGAAATATTTTACCAAATAACACTGAATTAAATTTAACGTTTAGTTGGTTGAATAATGATGAACGGGATGAGCTTGCTGTAAGACGTTTGCTCAATGGAACACGTAAGCCAATTATTATGCAACTGCGGCCTAATGGTACAGCGGAAAGAATGTACATGAGTTTATACGGGCGATTAAAAAATTTACCTTTTAGTTCTAATTTTCCCAATACTACGATATCTCGTATTCAATTTTCGGAAGACTTGTAAAAATATATAAATATTTATGTCGATATAAAATGTTGTGATTTGTTCCGATTCCTATTTTAACTAATATCATATAATACCAGTGTTCCAATAATGTCTTGAGGAGGTGGCGTTATGGAGTCGTTTTATTTAGCAATGATAAATAAAATGCCGCGCTGTATCCGTAATGATTTCTTATTAAAATTTGGAGCGTTTGCGGTGATGTTTAATTTTATATTGCTGGAAGTTTTTGCAGACATAGAGAAAAATCGCACTCGACTTGATGAGATGGAGGATATTTTAATATCCACCAAACGCACCCAGGACCTTCATATCAAAAAATTTCAGCCGCAAGACACATTACCTGATGTTCCGAAGAGTGAACTACTGGATGAATTGAATGAGCAGAGTGATGGGGAGTTTATTGCGCTTTGAGATATTATTTTACGGAACCATGAGATTTAACAGTATCATTTTCCTCGGTAATATTAATAAATCCTTGAACAAGACCCTTAAATTCACCTTGAGTTTCTGCATTTTTGATAAGCATTTTAATTAATCCAATTTTCGATGATTCAAATCTGAATCGTTTTAGTTGCTCACTAGCTGTGGATTTTGACAAGTTTAATTGATATTCGTCATTTGAGTTCAAATTCCAATTTCGAATTTCATTTGGAAAAAAGATAAATAAATCTTGAAAATTATCATTAAACTCAAGATACAGTACACAAAGAAATCCATTGGTTACATAGTTTTTACATATTTTAATATTAGAAGTTGGCGATCCTCTAAAAGATCTCCCTTTATTTTGTATGCGACAAAACTTAACATTATCTGCAATTTCTGAAAATACTAGTAAATCTGTTCCAAAGCGATCACTTTTTGGTTTGGCGACTAATAATCCATATAGCTGAAGTTTGTGTGAAATAAGGTCTTCAGCGATGTTTTCTAGTGTTGAAGTATCCATGCAATTGATATGGCCCTATTTTGGTGAAATTCTTTTGGTATTTTGAAATTATTTAATTTTTCAAGAATACGTTAAAAATGAAATTTATAATTATTAATCCTCTTTCTTCATCACAATCTTCTCCACCCACTTACCCAGTTTATGAATTAAACTTTGTTTGTCTTCAGTGGCGTCGATGGTGGTTAAATAAATGCGTGTGATGAGTTCTTGTTTTTCCATTGTGTCCAGATCCGGGTAAGCGGATTCGACGAAACGGGTTGTGTCTTCCATGACTTTTAAGTTGTATTGCGGTGTATCCACTGGATCGATTTTTAGTTGGTTTTTGTCGGTGACCAGGATGGCTTCGGAAAGTAGGCCGGGGTGTTTGTCGTCACCGAATAATTTAAATGTGCCGAGTTTGCCCTGGTAGTTTTCGGTGAGGACCTGTCTGTTGGTGACCAGTAAGTACACTCGTTGTTGTTCGATGTATTGGGCAATGTGTTCCAGCACGGCATCCATGATGTAGGCCATGAAGTTTACGATTTGGGGGTATTCATAGCATTTGTCTTTGATGTAATAGGTGTTCATGCGTTTTAACACGACATGGGTTTCTATACCGTTGGTTAAAATGTAAAACATCCAGTCGGTGTTTTCTTTTAATTTTTCGAGTAAAAATTCGTAGGCTGCTTTTTCTGTTGTATTCCGTTCGACGATGAAGGGATTGCCATCGCCTTTCAAAAGCCAGGTGAGATTGATGTTTTCATTTGATGTAATCAAGGTCAGCGAATCTGCACCTGGTGTATGGCCGTCTAAGATTCTTGATATTGTTCCTCTTGATAAGCCAATACCTACTCCCCAAGGAGTGGGCTTCCTATCTGACAAAACGCTTTTAAATCGATCCAAAAATTCCAATGCAACCGCCAGCAGTATTATTTATTTAAACATAAAAAAAATTGATAACCAAAACGGGATTTATCAATTGAAAAGTACCGGAATTAGACCTAAACTGACTTGGAAGTCTAAAATTGTTCATGTTAACACAGGTAAGTAATTATGAATAAACGGGAAAAAACTGGAAGCATGCGTATTGCTGATAAGCCAACCACTGTTGTACGTGTTGAGCCTAATTTGTATGAAAAGCTGGCAGAAATTGCTCAGCGTGAAAAGCGTAGCATAGGCGGGCAAGCGTCCATATTTTTGGAGAAAATTTTGAGATCTGTAGCGTGAGCTATAAAAAAACCTCGCAGTGAGTGCTACGAGGTTTTCTTTTATCCAACATATAAGGAGAAATGTAACGTGAGTAATTATAGCAACAATTTGTCGATTTTTAATTTTTCTAATAATGAAGTGCGCATTGTTAAATCTGAAACCGGTGAACCTTTGTTTTGCGGTATGGATAGCTGTCACATTTTGGGCATTTCTTCTCATAGAGATGGTTTGTCTCGACTTGATGACGATGAAAAGGCGTCGGTAGTAGTCGACGGGAAGAAGGGAAAGCGAGAGATGACCTTTATTACTGAATCTGGTCTGTATGCACTTATTTTCAGCAGCCGTAAGGCCGTTGCTAAGAAGTTTCGCAAATGGGTTACCAGTGATGTTTTGCCTGCACTGCGTAAGCGTGGTTTTTATGGTCGACTGCCCGCCAATGAAATTCGTTTGCTTCGCCAGCAACGGATGACGATTTTGCGAATGATTAGTTCGGAGAAAGTTGATGTTATCAAGCGTGAGCTGATGGCGGATTTGAAAGAGGTGAGTGTGATGTTGGGTATGTCTGTTCCTGATGAGGCGTTGTTGCTTTCCGAAGCTGCTTAGCAATTCGAAAAAGTAAGGAGGAAAATTATAGAGTGAACCCGCTCGGCTGGGGGGCCTTGCGGGTTCTGTTGAGGTTTTTTTCGGTTTGGCCACCTTTTTAACCTCGTGGAATAGGTTAGCACATCCACGCAGGTTAACGCTTGATTTTGTTGTTTGCAACGTTAATTGAAGGAGCGTATTCACGTGCAAGTTTCTATTCTTGATGAGGCAAAATATCGGGTTGTGCATGATTTTCCCGGTGGCGCGCCTGCTTTGGCGCCACTGGTTAATATGAATTCCAATACGCTGTCGAATAAGGTTAATGATCGACAGGATTCTCACCATTTGACCGTTGATGAGGCGGTCGCTATTCAAAACGCAACACAGGATTTTCGCATTCTTTATGCAGAGGCGATGCTGCTGCAGCATGTTTGTCTTCCCATTGATGATTACGCTGGTATTAGTGACATTGAGTTGTTGAACGCTTATGCCTCTTATCATGCGGAGTGTGGGGAAACGGCCGTGGCGATTATGGATGCGTTGGAAGATGGTGAGATCAAGCGACATGAAGTGGAGCGAGTGCGTCGAGAAATGTTTGAGGATTTTCAACGCGGGTTGGCGTTTTTGGCTCGCATGGAGGCGTTGTGTGATGAGTGATTTTTTTCGAATTATGTTTTGGGGGTGTTTGTTTTGTTTGTTTGGCTCCGCTTTTTGTCTTTTTTTTGCCAGTGATTTTTCTGCAGGAGGTGCGTCGTGAAAATTGATGAGCCGATTCCTGAGTTTTTAAAAAAGCGGGGGATTACACGGGTTGAGGATAATCTGGCGCAGGGGCAGCGGGTGAATGTTGGTAAAGGCGTTTTTATGCTGTTTTTTGGGGATGAACTAGTGGCGCGTTGTACTAAGGTGACCGAGCAAAACAAGGGCGGCGACGATGAGTGAGGTTGTGAGTCTGGTTAATTCGTTGAAGGTTAATCCTCGGTTTGGTGATTTGCTTGCGGTGCCGGTTGGTGAGTTGGTTTTTTTGCATGACGGCTGGGTTTTGTCGGTTGAGCCGGAATGGTTTGCAGAGAGTCCAGATGTAACGTTGCTGTTTTCCAATCAGGATAAATTTGAGCATCATGAGTTTCCGATTGTGCCGGGTCGTGTTTTGAATTTGCCTTGCTGTGATTTTGTTTTTTTCTTTCTAGTGCGTGCGATAGTGTTTTGTGATGGTAAGCCGGTGCGTGTGGTATTTGAGTGGTATGAGCAAGCTGTGAAACAGGCGAGTTGAGTTTGTTGCGCGGTGGGAATTTTTATCCCTCCCTCTTTTTCCTTCTGCGCATTTATTATTTTTCAATTTTTTAAGGTGATCTAACTATGTATGGACAGAGTGAAGGTGCTTTTATGCAACGATATTTGAAGCCTGAAGAGGAGAAGTTGTTGTTTAAAACGGTGGATAGTTATGGTGATGTGTATTCGCGCCGTGATGCTGCGTGGATTCGTTTGTTACGTTATACCGGGATTCGTTTGAAAACGCTTTGTGGTTTGACGGTAGGTGATGCTCAGGATGCGTTGCGTTGTGGGCGTTTGTTGGTACGGGCGGATATTAATAAGAGCCATCATAATCGTGCCAAGGGTGTGACTGAGCGGCATGGGTATGAGGTATTTGTGACGAAGAAATGTCGACGGGCGTTAACGGATTTGTTGGCAATTCGGCGGGAGATGGGTTTTGCCATGATTGCGGATGAGTCGTTGTTGATGAGTCGTAATCACAGGGGTATTACAACTCGCAGTTGTCAGTTGCGGTTTGCTCATTGGGTGTCTGTCGCAAATTTGCCGGTGAAGGCGACTCCGCATTGGTTGCGGCATACCTTGGGGAAGGCGATTGTGCGAAATTCTACGGCTAAAAATCCATTGGGTATTGTTCAGCAGGCTTTGGGGCATTTGAGTGTGAGCAGTACGGGAGTTTATACCAGGCCTGACCGCGAGGATGTTGAGTTGGCGATGGAGGAAGCGTGTTAATGGTTGCCGGTGTCTTGCTTTGTTTTGTTTCTGTTACTGGGCGTGGCTAGTTGTGGCCTGGCAGATTGTGCAAGTGGTTTTACATAATCCACATGAACGGTTTGTTTATCCTGGGCGCTTGTCTGTGGATAAGCAGCGCGCTTTGTGGAAACAGATTAAACGGGATAATCCGGCGTTGGCTGATTTGTTGGTTGAGCCTGGTTTTGTTGTGTTGAAATCTAATTTTGATGCTGAGGTGTATTTTAAGGCTGGAGATTTGCGTTGTAGTGAGTGATGCGTTTGAGATTTTAACAGGAGGTTTTATGTTTGTTCAATTGTATGCACCTAAATCCTATTGGCATGCTTCGGATGCTGAGCGTAATCGGGTTTGTAATGGTTGTGGTACCAAGGGACTTGGTGGTTGGCTGGTGCCGGATACGTTGTATGGTCTCAATATTGAGATTTGTTGTGATATTCATGATTGGATGTATTGTGAGGGATCGAGTGTGGCTGATAAGGAGCGAGCTGATAGGACGTTTTTAAATAATATGCTGCGTCTTATTGAGGCTAAAAGTTTTTGGATGTTGCTCCCATTAAGACGCTATCGGGCCATGCTTTACTATTCCGCGGTGTGTGATTTTGGCGGGCCTGCGTTTTGGAATGGTAAGAATTTGACTTCTGAGTTTAGGACGGCTTAACAACGAGTGGGTCCTGAGTTTTATTGAAGTTAACAAAATTTCTTTTTATTGAGTTTGGATTTGATTGTTAGTTGAATCAATGGGGGTTGGTTCAACTTTTTAAGGAGAGAGGGTTTGGCCACACTGGATGAGTTGAAGGCTCGCGTGGATTTGCATGCGCTGGCTGATTTTCTTGGTTTGCGAAAAGGCAAGGGTAGTAGTGCGAATTATCATTCGCCACATCATGAGGACAGGAGTCCTTCTCTTTCGATTAATGAAAAATCTAGTCCGCCAACCTGGCGGGATTTTAGTGATGCAAATGATGCTGGTGGTACGTGCATTGATCTGGTGATGTATGTTGCCGGGATTGATGATGTTGTTGAGGCTTCGAAGTTTTTGCATGATTTTTTGGGTATTCCGTTTGAGACCAGGAAAGCCAGTGGTGATAGTGGGTATAAATCTCGTGCGGAGTTTGTGGCTGAGCAGTGCTTGCTGGATGTGAACCCGGTTAAGGATTATCTTGCCGGGCGTGGCATTACGGATGTTGTGATTGATCGGGCGATCAAGCAGAAGGCGGTTGGTTGGAATTCGTATACTAATCCAAAAAAACAACCCTCGGATGTTGGATTTGGTGGTCCGGGTGCAGCGTTTATTACGCGCAGCATGAATCCAGGCAAGGTAATGGCGGTGGATGTGCGTTATGTGGATCCTGCTTTAAATGGTGGTGTAAAAACGCAGTGTCAGGGGGAGAAGGAGGGATTTCCGTTTTTTGTGAGTTTGCCTCATTTGAAGCGTGCGCATACTTTGTTTGTGGTGGAGTCACCTATTAATGCTTTATCAATTGATTGTTGTGGTATGACGGGTGTTGCTTGTGTTGCAACACGGGGTGTGGGTGCAATTAATTCTATTGATTGGCGGTTTGCTGTTGGTAAAACGGTTTATGTTTGCATGGATAATGATGAGCCGGACGATAAGGGTCGATTGCCTGGGCAAAATGCCGCGTGGAAAATTTATGAGCGTTTAACAGCAGCAAATGTTGCGACTTTTCTGGTTGACCAGAGTGGTTGGGAACACAATGATGTGAATGATGTTTTGCAGGCATTGGGCTCTGTTGAGTTAAAGAAGATGATAAAAGTGATTGAGCCCTGGGCAATTGCGGGTGTGCCGGGTGATGATTCGTTTAAGCTTGGAGCGAAACGTCGTGTGTATTTGCCACCTCATGATTTTTCTCAGTATTGGCGGTTTAGGCCAAAGGAGGATTTTACTCGTTATATTGTTAAACGAAAGGATGGTGATAAGGAAAACGGCCCGTTGGATGAGTATGGTGATTTGTGTGGGTTTAGGGTTGCGAGTTTTTCACGTATTACGGTTGCCAGTGCTGCAGCCACCACTACAGGAGATGAGGATCAATCACCGAAGGTTTTATTTTGTGCCAGTGTGCAAACGCCCAGGCATAAAGCGAATTTGATCCGTAAAGTGTTTGATGATGAGACTGTACATAATGTGGAGCAATGGAAAAAGTTTGGGCCGGTGTTTTCGCCTGCAGCGTTTTCTCGTTTGCTGTCAATTATGGAACGCACGGCGGATTTGGGTGAACGTGATGCGGTTAATTATGTTGGGCTTGCTTGGCGCAAGGGTAAGCCTGTGGTGAATGAGGGCGCAGATTGTTATTTTACAGATCCTGATAAGCAATGCCCTTATTATGGTTTGCGCTTTCCCAGTGGTGATAAGTATCACGCTCGTTTGGTTGTTTCTGCTTATCAAGATACGTTTAATGATAATGCTGCTTTGTTATTGCTGGTGTGGGCTTTAGGTGCACATTTGAAATTGTTTTTGGGTTTTTGGCCACACATGATTATTCAGGCGGCAAAGGGTAGTGGTAAGAGTACGCTGATTAAGAATTTGGAACGCAGCATTGCATTCACGATGTTTAGTGGTCAGAGTTTGCAAACGGAATTTCGTTTATTGACTTCTATTTGTCACACATCCCATCCAGTTGGTTGGGAGGAAATTTCTGCACGGCGTCAGGATGTAATTGATAAGGCAATTTCGCTTTTGCAGGAAAGTTATAATTTTACCACCACTCGTCGTGGCGCTGATTTGATTGAATATTTGATTTCTGCACCGGTTTTGTTGGCGGGCGAAGATGTTCCGGTGGATTCATTGTTGGGTAAGGTGGTGCGTACGGATTTAACGAACCGTATGGGGCCAGAGTTGCCACATGATTTGCCGCGCTTTCCTATGTTGCAATGGTTGCGTTTTTTAGCCACGTTTGATCGCGGCAAAGTGTTGGGGATTTTTCAGCAAGCATTGCAATTTTGTCAGGATAACAATAGCAGCACTGGGCAAGATCAAGGTGCCAGACGCATGACTCGTAATTACGCTGCGTTACTGACGACTTGGCGATTGCTGTGCAGTTTTTCGGGTGTGGATGAGAAGCAGGGGAGTTTTAAGTCTGATTTGATTCAAACGATGAACACGCATATTAGTGAGTCAAGTTCTGATCGTGAGCCCTGGATTTGGATTATGCGAACTATTCTTGCTGAAATTTCCAGTGGTCATTTTCGTTTGCCGTTTAAAACGGATTATGATGATGAGAACAGGCCGCGTTTGATTATCCGACCTTCCCATATTATTCATCATTTACGTACCAGTGTTAATTTGCGGGATATGTGGAACGCGTTACCGGTGAAATCCGATCGGGTTTTGAAACAGCAGTTGGTTAATGCTGGCGTGGTTATTTGTATTCGGATTGATCCGGTGATTTCGCGTAAGCAGGAGTATCACATGATGGGATTGTCGGTGGATAAGTTGAAGGAGTTTGGGTTGTTTGTGGGGATGGATGCTGCGGGGTGATTTTTATGTAAGGAGATTGAGAAATGCTTGTAGATTTTATAGATGCTGATAAACTTCCACATATGTTAGGGCTGTTTCCATTCTCCACTAGCCTTTTGTAGTTTTTTTACCTCGGGTGGAATTGGTTTATGCATTCTGCAAAAGCCATCCTCCACTGCATTTTTCTTGCAGGGCTCTCCGGATTTTGTTTTACCTTTACACTTCATGATGTTTTATTGTTAGCTGTGTTTAAAAAAACAAACCTAAATATCCACATCAATAAGGCCCGTTAAATTTACTAGTTCGTTATTGGTAATATCGAACTTTAGATTTAATGAATCGTTATCGTATTCAACTATTTCAACCTTTCCTCTTAAGAATATTAAGTGACCCGGCACATACAAGACGCTAGGCTCTGAATATACAGTAAAATAATTAACATCATTAAAATCACCTTCTTGATCATAACGATCAAACCTGTCAAATTCTATGTGGCCAATTATTGGATTTATTAAATGTATTAAAATAGAGATCTTATTACCCTCATGAACTGCCTTTAAACTAAATAAAACCCTTTTTTCACCCTCAAAAGCAAATCTATTGACACATATTTCATTGTCAACTTTTATGTTTATTTCGCTATTCTCAATTTCAATTTTTCCTGCTTCAAAATAGCCAACATCTTGGTTTTTGCTGTATGTGGTTTCTGTGTCGTTACTGATTCTCAAGAGTTTGTTGTCACTAAGAACTGATAATTTGCTCACTCCATCTACAGAAATATATTCGTCACCAGACTTGTTAAATTCTGAAATTCCTACACCATAACAATTCCTAATTTCTAATACTTCATTTAGATCGCTAATTTGTACTTTATATTTAGCAGCTGGATGTGAGCTCTCTCCTGCCTCCTTAGTTTCTACCGCTTCCCAAATACCGGACAAGTCTAGGTTCGAACTAGAACAACCGACAAAAAGCAGAGAAATCATAACCATAATTTTCTTCATATTTTTATTATCCTTTTCAGCACAACCCAAACAACGCTGTAAAATGTCCGAGTTTATTGATTTGTTAGAGTTTTTACCACATAAAACCTTCAGAAATATTTTCCAAAACATAGTGACCTTGTAACTGATCGAAGCGGTCTAGAATGGCATATGCTACCCCAGAATTATCATTCTTTCTCAATATTATTGAGGAGTGTATGGTTTCATTAGCAAAGATACAGTATTCTGTCCCAAAGTGAAAAACTCCATCTCTGGATGGTAAATTAGATATATCCTCTTCAGATGGTGGAGTATCTAAATTCCCCCAAAAATCAATACCAAAAAGAGACTCCATTTTTTCACTTAAGTTTGATATTGTAAAATCAATAGTTAGTGTGCTTTGATTTGTAGTAATTTTTTCAATATTGACTCTTAAATCAGATTCATCATTTGCATTTGGTTGTATAATTTCAAAAGCTGATACAAGAATATTTGTGTTTTCTATTTCTGTATTTGTTTTACCATTAGAGTCAATTATGCGCTTAGTACTTATATAATACTGAGGTTCAGTAGTTGAATCGGGAACATATGTGGTATCACCACTTTCGCTAAACAGAGTCATGTGTGGATAATAGGTTCCAGGATTTGATGAGCAACTTATAAATGTCTCCTGTTGATATGAATTGACACCACCCAATGGTTTATATGTACTACCGCTAATTATATCTTCAGAGTTTTGAAAAATTACCGATACCCAATCGACTTGTTTGTTTAAATTAAGTGCAATATTTATTGAATCGCCAGCTGTTATGATTTCATTATCAAATGCTGGTGAATCAATCATCACTGGCGCTAAATTAAAGTCAACTAATTTTTCTTCACTATCATCTTTATTATTGTTACATGCAACCCCAGCACTTAATGAAATCATTGCTAGAAATAATATTTTAATCACGATGTAATTTTTCCTACTATTCTATCTATCGAAACTCTATCGTTAAGCATAACTTGACCGCTTTAGCGTTGCTTGTTTGTTTGTGCCAAAATAAGCGAAGCGACTGGTACAAGTGTGCCTGGCATGTTACTTCGCTAGCTGGTTAAAGTCCAGATATGGCCCTTGGGAGAAGGGAACATATAGATGAAGGCAAGGGTGCCCAAAGAAACGCCTGTTTGCTGCCCGAGAAGGGATTA
>Ga0316207_10001165_pt1 | contig 34368 bp, 24 predicted proteins | sample 6weekpyrite_MG_FD_204943 | JGI IMG/M metagenome (GOLD analysis project Ga0316207, IMG submission 204943) | Microbial mat bacterial communities from mineral coupon in-situ incubated in ocean water Damariscotta River, Maine, United States -... | ecosystem: Environmental > Aquatic > Marine >... | reverse complement strand
GCAGGTATGAGCCTTGTTTTCGATCGCGGCTTCTTTGGCGTGAACGTCAAAAAACTGGACAGCCAATACGGTATTCCTGGCGGCCATGCACATGCAGAAGAAGGGCACGAGGATGAAGAAGAACACCATGATGAAGAAGAGCACCACGGTGAAGAAGAGGAAAGCGTTACCATCGACCTTGATCAAACACGCTATGATATTCACGCTGAAATAGAGCGTGATTTTGGCTGGTTTGAAAAAGCCAAGTTCCGTTTTGGTTATGCTGACTATCTTCATACAGAACTTGAAGGCGAAGAAATTGGCACTTCCTTCTCTAACGAAGGGTGGGAAAGCCGCCTCGATTTGATCGAAAAAGGCGGCACACACTGGGGTGGTGCAACTGGCATTCACATGCGATCACGTGATTTCGAAGCAATTGGCGCAGAAGCCTTTGTTCCTGCAACCAGCACAAATCAGTTTGGCATCTACAGTGTGAAAGAATTTTCACGAGGAGCATGGCAATTCGAGGTTGGTGGCCGTTTCGAACATACGAAACATGAAGCTAAAAGCTTAAACATTAGCAGACACTTTAATGGCTTTAGTGCCTCTGTTGGCACAGGGTATGATTTCAATGAAGATACTTTCATTGGTGTATCTGTGTTCCGTACAGAGCGCGCACCCACAACAGAAGCCCTTTTTTCCAACGGCCCGCACCTAGCAACTAATGCATTTGAGCGCGGAGATAGCAGCTTAGACATGGAAACTGCTTTGGGACTGGAAGCCACCTTCACATATGCAACTGGCCCTGTAAGTTTTGTGATCAACGGTTTTTACACATCGTATGATGATTTCATTTATGAAGCAGAAACTGGCGAAGAGGAAGACGGACTCCCTGTGTTTGCATTCCAAGCAGCAGATGCCAAACTTTATGGCTTTGAAGCACAGGCAGAAGTGCATCTTGGTGCGACAAAAACTAATATCCTTGGAGATATCGACTGGCATATGGATGGTCAGCTTGATTTAGTGCGCGCTAAGCTACGAAATATATCTGGCGACGCAGACCTTCCACGAATCCCACCAGTTTCAGCCTTAATTGGTATTGAGGCTAGCACTGGTACCTTTGATCTGCGCACCGAAATTGAATATGCCGCAGCACAAAACAAAACGGCGGCCTTCGAATTGCCAACTGACAATTACCTGCTCCTTAATAGCTACCTTACTATTAGGCCTTTCGATGACAAACGAGTGTCTATTGAACTGCGAGGCAGTAACTTAACCAACCAGGACGCACGCCAACACACTAGCTTTTTAAAAGATCTAGTGCCTCTACCTGGCCGAAACTTCAAAGTCTCGTTACGAACAGAATTTTAGTCTATTTTTAAGACTATTAATCTATCCCAAATTACCCTTTTCATCCCCTCCACCAGTTTTGGAGTGGGATGAAAAAGCCTTGCAAGCAGCCCACCTTCTTTTGGTATAACCAACGACGTCTTATCATTGCAAATGTCCGAATTTCATGAGACATAAGCTGAAGTCAAACCGGAGAAACAGGAGCTTTACATGCCAAACTTTGCTGCAGGAGTTGTTAAATTCCAAAACGATGTATTTCCAGCAAAGAAAGAGCTTTTCGAAAAGCTTAGTCATGGCCAAAATCCCGATGCATTTTTCCTAACATGCTCGGATTCACGCATTGAAACTGCGATGATTACTCAGACAGAACCTGGAGAGCTGTTCATTTGCCGCAACGCGGGCAATATTGTACCACCCCACACACAGCATACAGGCGGCATCACTGCTTCGCTAGAATATGCAATGTCGGTTTTAAAGGTTCCTCATATTGTCGTATGCGGCCATACAGATTGTGGCGCTATGAAAAGCGCCCTTTCTGGAGCGGGCCTTGATGAACTGCCTCACGTTAAAGAATGGCTCAGCTTTTCCAAAGCTGCTGTAGATGTGGTGAACGCTACAGGCGAAGGCCTGAGCGATAGCGAGCGCCTGAATTTACTGTTGGAAAAGAATGTTATCCTACAATTACAGCACCTTAAGACCCACCCCAGTGTGGCCGTACGGCTGGCTAAAGGCGACCTACGCCTACACGGCTGGGTTTATGATATTAAAGTGGGTATTGTTCGCGCTTACGACGAAGCAAGTGATAGTTTCCAGCCAGTAGATGAACGCTATGCGGCTGAAATGGCTGCGCGGGCCAACAAAAAAGGCTGACCAGCAAAACTGATCAGCCCTTCGCTTAGCCTCAATGAGGCCTGCTTAGCCATATTTTTAGAATGAATAACTTGCCTTTAAGTACCAAGAGCCACCTTCATAGTTGGCAGCCGAACGGCGAGGATAAGGTAAGCCTACGCTGTTACGGTTAGCGAACTGATCACTAACTGTATCCACATAGCTGTCAAACACATTAGATGCGCCTGCAGCAACACGAAGGCCTTCATTAACCTGATATCCCAACTCCATATCGAAGAATACTGTTGCTCCGATCAACTTACTTGGAGGTGAGCCAGCTTGCGTTCCACGCTCATCCCAATGCTTGCCATAGAAGTTCGCACGGACCATAAAGTTCCACTTGTCACTGAAGTGCGTATTTGCGCTAGCAACAAAACGGAACTTTGGATAGTTGTTTTCAATGTCTTCAATCGTAGAAGTACTTACAGGCGTAACACTAGTTCCGCCAACATTGAAGCTACGCTGACCGGTTACTGCGAAATCGTTATAATTCGCCGCAAAACTAAAGTCAGTAGAAGCACTGTCTGACCAGTCAAATGCCGATGTTAGAACCACATCCACACCTTGCGATCGTGTATCAATTGCGTTGGTATAGAAAGAAATTGTGCGCTCTGTTGACAAACCAGCATCAAGTTGAATGTCACCAGTACGGTAAATGCGATCATCAACCTCAATCCGGTAGAAATCTACGGCAAGAGTGGTGCTTTCATTCAGGTCACTAGTGAAACCGAAGCTATAATTAATAGACTTCTCTTCCGTAAGAGCTTGGCCGCCCGCAGCTACTGCATCTGGGCTAGTTGCAGGGATCAAACCTTCTTCCACCTGAAGGCCAGTAGAACCATCGAATGTTGTGATGATAGTACTAACATTTCCTTGGCCTGGTGTCGGAGCATGGAAGCCCGTTGAGAAAGCACCGCGAATTGTCAAGCTGTCAGAAACAGTATAACGCCCGGCAATTTTACCATTCAACGTGCTGCCAAAGTCAGAGAAATCCTCATAACGAAGTGCATACTGCAACATGAACTCATCAGAAATGTCATGCTCCACATCAACATAAGCTGCCCAGTTATCACGGCTAAAGGCACCTGCATCTGCTGTCGTCACTGCCGACATACCACTTGGACCAACACCTGTGGTCGCTGCTGTTTCACCAGCAATTGTCGTGAATGTCTCTTCGCGCCATTCAGCTCCGAATGCCAAATTTAAGCTATCGCTAAGCGCATATGAGAAATCAGTATTGATGTTGATTTCTTTCTGCTCATAACCGCCCATGTCAAAGTCCATTTGCGCAGGGGCATTTCCAGACACACCAAGTGATGAATTGATCGTGTTATTGAGGAAATAGGCAAGCTCATTTTTCCCGTAAGAAACACTCACATCATAGAAAAGGCCACCGTCAGTTTCGCCTTCAAAACCTGCTATGGCACTGTAGTCCTTCTGTGCACCGTCCAAATACGGCGTATAGCCTGTGTTAACAATACTGGTCGTCAGGCCCAAAGGAATGAGCGCCTGAATAGTGCTGTGATTTGGGTTACGATAGAAGAAGCGGTAACGGCCATCTGTGTCGGCATAGTTACCGCGAATGTAAAACTCAAGATTTTCGCTTAATTCTATACCTGAGTTTAGAAAAAGCCGTGCACCGTTAGTTTCAGGACGGCCCCATGTTTGAGCTAAAGGCTCATCACCGAAAGGCGAGTCAGACCCTACGCCAGTTACACCAGAATCAATAAGTGCCTGAGCATCTGGGCGCTGAACACCACGTGAAAGTGCCTCATTATCCCAATATTCAGCACTGAGATTAAAGAAACCTGTCTCACCAAGTGGCAACCCTGCGTTCGCAGCAATTTTCCAGCTCTGTTCGCCTTCATAGAAGTTGCCGTACTGAGCCTCAACCTTGCCGCCTTCGTTAGAATCGTTAACGACAAAATTGATAACACCGGCAATTGCATCTGAACCATACTGAGCAGCAGCACCGTCACGCAACACTTCAACACGCTTAATGGCGATGCTTGGGATCATACCAATATCAACACCGTGCGACCCATTACCAGCCGCAGGTGCGAAAAACTGCACGAGTGCAGAACGGTGACGGCGCTTGCCGTTTATCAGGATCAAAGTCTGATCTGGTGCCATACCGCGCATAGAGGTTGGGCGTACAAACGCACTACCGTCACCGGTTGCTGGTGTCGCGGTAAATGATGGCACCAATGTTTTAAGGTTATCCGTTACATCAGCCGTGTTTCCAACTGCATTAAACTGATTTCCAGAAAAAGCATCGATTGGTACAGGGCTATCTGTCGCCGTACGTGGTTTTTGACTACGTGAACCTACAACAACAACTTCTTCAACAGGTGCTGTGCTGGCGCTATCTTGCGCTACAGTTGGCACTGTTATCGCTGCTGCAGCCACTGAAATGGCGAGCATCGAAGTCGCTTGCTTTAACTTATCCATAAAGACCTCCCATAATTGCGATAAGTTTCTTATTCCAAAGAAACTGACACGTGCCCCGAAAGACTGTTTGAGCACATACCCCTTACACACAGGTGCAAATTCGGCTTGTCATATTCTTCTTATGGGCTGTGACGAATAGCCCTTGCTACTTGGGAATTGATTTGGGAATTTTTATTCATGGTTAAGAGACATTAACTGCCTACCAGTGATAGCTGTGTGATTCATGCAACAGTCTTATAAGCTATAGTAAGTACCTGAGCAGAGGCTATGATCTGTACTAAAGTATTTTTAATTTATGCATTTATATTTTTCATAAATTATATTTATATACTTGTCATGAATAGTCGCCAGATAGAAATATTCCATGCCGTTATGAAAAAAGGAACGGTAACCGAAGCTGCCGCCCGGCTGGGCATCAGCCAACCCGCTGTCACCACAAGCCTGAAGCAAATGGAAGCTTCGCTTGGGTTTAACCTGTTTCACCGGGCAGGTGGACGCCTACACCCTACTGCTCAAGCGCAAGTCCTTCTGAATGAGGCCGTTCGCATTCAGGACTCGTTGACAGTATTTAAAAACTTAGCTGAGCGTCTCAAACAAGACCTTACAGCTCATCTGCGGGTCGCTACGCCCCCAGTTTTTAGCCATGATCTTATTCCTGATACAATTGCAACCTTCTCTAAAGAGAACAAAAATTGCCTCATTGACGCCACAACACAGCATCATGACGCCATCCTCAAAGATATTGCCAACACGGCAGGTACTAACAATTTAGGCATTACTTTTGGTGTTGATGACACCCCGGGGCTTGGCTCTATCCACATTGGTTCATCCAACATAATGGCATTAATACCCCGTGACTTAGCTCTCGCAAACAAAGAGACGATTCACCCTGCCGACTTTGCAAGCCAAACAATGGTAGGCACATTCACGGGTGAACCTCTTGGCAATGCTGTTGAAGCCCTATTAGAAAGCAGTGGTGTTAGCGCAAATTATATCGCACGCGTCCAAAACCACAGCGTTGCCGCTAACCTTGCAAGCAAAGGAGTTGGCACAGCCATAGTTGATAGCATCACGGCAGCTTATGCGCTGCGCTATTTTAACAAAAAATCTTTTAAAGTACGTCCCATAGAGGGAACTGAAGCCCTCCCTGTTACTGCCGTTTACAGCTACGAACATCCACTGAACAAAAACGCGAAGCGCTTTATCGACATATTCAGGTCATGTTTCCGCGCACAATAATGCCTAACCACGCTCTGTACATCAAAGGTTCAGTTTACCGCTGTATAGCTAAGCACAAACTATGCTTCATTTCTCAATGGGGGAAACCATGAAATACCAAATAATTTCTGCACTACTTTTAAGCACTTCAGTTTTGAGCCCACCCACAAACGCTGATGATTTTGACGTAGATGCACCTATTGAAAAGGTTGTGGTTTACAGAAATGGCGGTGCTACCATCACACGGAGCGGCATCCTAAATTTACCGGCTGGCCGCCATAAAATAATTGTGGATAAACTTAGCGAGGCTATTGAGGAAGCAGATGGCGTCACCGTTATCTTTAACAATCACGGGACACGTCTTCGTGGTGTATCTCTTAACACAACTTACACCGAACTACCCTCTTCAAAGCGCCAAGCTGACTTACAAAGCCAAATTGATGCCATGGCTAAATCTATGCAAAGTCTAAACAACCAAATTGCAGCCAAAAAAATGCAATTAGACTTTCTACAGTCCCTCAACAAAAATGTTGCCGCGACAACAGATAACTCCATTGCCATCAACGACTGGGAAAAAGCAATTTCCCTAGTTGGTGAGCAATCAACATCTATCCTATCTGCCATACAGACCTTAAAAGACGAACGCGCAAATATATCTGAAAAAATCAAAAAACTAGGCCGTGAACTCAGAGATACAGGCCCTTCCCGACAAGACTTCCAAAAAGCCACAATTGCAGTAGACCAAACAACCGCTACTAGTGTCTCTTTTGAGCTGTCTTACTTTGTTGAAGATGCTGGTTGGACCGCAGATGTAACAAGCGCGCTCGACACAAAAGATAACCTCTTAAGCATACAGGCTGGCGCTATTATAGAACAAGCGACTGGAGAAGATTGGAACAATATCGCCCTTGCTCTGTCCAATAACAAACCCAGTAAATTTCTCGGTAATGTTGAACAAAATGCACATATCATCACACTCGGGGACCCTAAGAAGCATTACCGGGCACCATCAAATTACCGCGCTGAACAAGTTCAGTTCGAGCCAAAACTTGCTGATATTGAGGAAGTTATTGTCACTGGCACAAGAACAAGCGAAACCGAGACACAGTTTGACCGCCTATATGAAATAAAAGGCCGCAACTCCATTCTGTCAAACGGTGAAAAAGAATATGTTCCCCTCGCCAATACCAGCGCTGAAACCAACTTAGTTGTCCGTGCCTTGCCTTACCGAAACACCACCGCTTATCTCTTTGCTGATACCAAACTAGAGGGTTTTTCAAACATTAGGGATATTGAGGCTACCCTTACACGCGACGGACATTATGTTGGTAAAGGTTCCTGGCCCAATCTGGAAACCAACATAGACTTGCAATTGCCTTATGGTCGAGATGCAGGCATTGAAATAAAATACATCGAGCAAGCCCCCAAGGACGGCGATACCGGCTTCATTAAGCGCAGTGATGTTCAGGAAAGCAGACATCTTATTTCCGTTACCAACCACCATTCTACCCCAACCACGATTGAAATTTTTGATCGTTCTCCTGTACCGGGCCATGAGGATATTAAAGTAGCAACCATCTCTGGAGCTACCAAACCGACAGAAAAAAACATGGGCGGCAAACAAGGCCTGATAATGTGGCGAAAAACCCTAAAACCGGGCGATACATGGAATATCAAACACCAATACCGAGTGACGTATCCCTCTGGAAGTATTGTGATAGAAAAACCTAAGCGGCAATAATCAATCTATCAGAACCTAAAAAGTTCAGCGCACAAAAATGCACTGCGCCAGACATTAGATATTACCTTAATTCGCGATATCAGCAATCCAGCTTGTAACCACCGTCAAATACTCCACAGGCAACACATGGCCACTATCAAAGCTTTTATGATCTAACGGGCTGGAAATTTTGGCAACCAATCTTGCGTTCTCCTCAGGTGTGGAAAACTGGTCCTTATTTGCTGTCATTAAAAGCCATGGGACCTTCACATCAGCAGCATGATTAATTGGGGCAACCGCTGGTACGTTCTCCACAAATGGCGGCACCATTGTCACCAAATGGGTAACTGCAGGGTTTTCTGCCGACAGTAAAACAGCCATCTGCGCGCCCATGCTGTAGCCAATTGCCACCAAATGCTCAGCCTCTGGGAATTCACGCTGTAAATCCGCTATCAATGTATTGTAATCATCAATGGTATTTTCGATCATGCTTTTGTAGCTGCCAGGCTCGCCTTTTCTAGCAGCCTTCACCCGAGCATACGGTGACATATCATTCTTGCGTGCACCGTGAGCACGAGCATCAATTGCAACAACCCGGTAGCCTTTTTCGATTAAGCTGTCAGTTAAATTTCCGCCGTACATCGGAAAACCATCCGCAATCCAATGCAAGCTCGCCCCGGTTAGACCATGCATCAGCAAAGCAATCGGCGCATTCTTTTCTACTTTGCTGTTTTGATATATATAACCATGAATTCGGTCGCCATCATGGGCCTCCAACACAATCGTTTTCATCTGCGTATCAGCATGGACAGCAGCAGGTGTTAGTATTAGCGCAAGGGCAAATAATATATGTGTCGTGACTTTTCTCATTGGAGCTCTCCTCTTTCAGGAGCCTTTCTAACGAGCGAAGTGTCAAACCAGCGTCAAATGTATTATTTCCAAGAGATGCTAACGACCGAGCCTGAGTTTTCTGTACTCTCCACCTCAAGCTTTAGGTCAAAATGATCACACAAACGCTCCACGAGTGACAAACCAATACCAAATCCAGTACGGTCTGCCTCCGCATTACCAAAGCCAACACCTGTGTCTGTAACACACACAAATCCCGCCCCAACTGACAAAGTAACAGTACCCTTATCAGTATAGCTAATCGCGTTCCTCACTAAGTTACCAATCATCACTTGTGCCACCGCCGACGGAACAGGCATAAACACCTGCGGCACTTTTTCAACAAGATCAATTTGTACATCACGGCCACCAATAAGATGTTCGTAAGCCCCAATCATTTGATAGCTAACAACAGCAGCTAGGCAGCTCTCTTTATAGCTTGGGTCCCTGCTCAACCATAAAATACCCTCAGTCAAATGCTTCATATCTACCAGAGCAGCTTTCAACCGACCGAAGGCTGCCCCTTCCACACCTGTCTGTGTCATAACTTCGGCCGCCCCAGTAGCCACAGCAAGCGGTGTTCTAAGTTCATGGCTGGCATCTCGGTTGAATTGCCGCTCTCGCTCTAAAAGGGAGTGGATACGGTTATCCCGTGCTTTAATGGCTTTTGTTAGCGCTTGTAGTTCCACTAACCCGCCGTCATCAAGATGATCGCTCTCATCAAACGTTTCACCCTGTGCCAGAGCCTTTGCCAATTTCTCCAAAGGTTTACTCACACGCTTTGTCATACGGTAAACAAACAACAGAGAAACCACAAAAACCAACCCCGCCATGAAGGCAATAATCTGCAAATATGCCTTAATCTGAGGTGTTGATCGAATATAAGGGCGTGCGTTAAACAATAAAAAAAGTTTCTGCTCTCCCACATCGCGTACAGCCACATGGAAATGCCCAAACTCTTCAGCAAATATCTCATAGGCACCTGCTGACCAGTTTGGATCAACATGGGCTTGCATCCATTCGGGCATTTTCGTTACGCCAGTGAAATATTGCATATCAACGGCACCTACCGTCCCATTTGGTACATATTGCGAATAATTAGCCTCAAGCTGATCCGCCCGTTTCGTTACCTGATAATCAAAAATCTGATCTTCTAAATCAAAACCAAACATGACAACCATCAAAGTAAACAAAAGGAAGCTAGCTATTGCTGAGCTGATATAATTCCGCAGAACTAAACCGCGAACATGTTTTAATTTTGGCTTTTTCACTGGATGATCTTTAACCACCACTTATCTCTTTCAACTGATACCCACGCCCACGAACAGTATTTAAAAGGCCATCTTTTCCGGCTGCAAATAATGCCTTCCTAAGGTTATATATATGCGTTCTGAGTGCACCAGATTCTGGAGGCTCATCACCCCAGAGAGTATAAGAAATACTCTCGCCAGTAACTATCTCCGGCGCAGCTTCAATTAACTGCCCTAAAATACGCGCCTCTTTTTCATGCAAAAGGAATGACTGTCCGGCTACCATAAAACTGGTCGCGCCCACCTGCAATTCAATGCCTGCAAATGACAAGCTTCGGTTTAGCCTCACCTTTGGCCTTCTAGCCAGTGCCTCAATCCGCATTTTAAGCTCACGCAGCGAAAAGGGTTTAACCATATAATCATCCGTGCCGACGGAAAATCCTACGTCTTTATCATCTATAGTGTCACGAGCGGTTAACATTAATATTGGCGCTTGAAGAGGGGCTGTTTGGCGATAAAGCTTGCAAACTTCGATGCCATCTTTGCCTGGTAGCATTAAGTCCAGCACAATCACATCATACTCATTGGAAAGCGCCAACTCCAACCCCTGATTGCCGTTGTAGGCAAAATCAAGGGTGACGCTATCTTCAATATAGTCTGCGATATTCGCCTGAATATCGAGGTTATCCTCAATAACCAAAACCCGCATCTGGATGCCTTCCCTTAACTTAGCGCTCATTCATGCACTCGGGACACCATATTCATCGCTTTGTCAAACCAGTGTCAATTGATGTCTTGTTTTACCCTTCAAATCAAAGGGAAGAACCATTTCACGCTCATTTGACATTCAAGCTTTTATTGTCCCCTGCAAACGACAGGAGATATTTATGCAAAACAAGATCGAACTGAACAAAATCAGTCATTACTTTACAACCAGCCATGAGCGCATCAATCTATTTGAAAACTTATCGCTTTCCATTGACGCTGGAAAATCACATGCAATTGTTGGCCCTTCTGGCGCAGGAAAATCAAGCCTATTAACGCTCGCGGCTGGCCTGGACGCACCTAAATCAGGGAGCATATCAGTAACTGTGGATGGAAAATCAGCTTCCGAAACCGAACTACGGGCTTGCTCAGGATTTATTTTCCAGCACTTTCACCTAATGAACGAACTTGATGCTCTGGGTAACCTCGCTTTACCTCTACGCCTTAAAGGAAACAAAGATGCCTTCAATATTGCCCGTACTTGGCTAGATAAAGTTGGCCTTGCAGACCGGGCCAGCCATAAGCCCAATCAATTGAGTGGGGGTGAGCAACAGCGCATTGCCGTTGCACGCGCTTTTGTTACCAGCCCTACTTTTATCTTTGCAGATGAACCTACTGGCAACCTTGATGAGGGCACCTCCAACAAAGTGGCTGACTTGATGTTTGGCTTCGCGGCAGAAAGTAACGCCGCATTAGTCGTGGTTACACATAGCCAATCATTGGCAGCCCGTGCAGATGTAGCACATAGGCTAGCGCACGGTGCATTGGAGCAAGTTCAATGACCCAAGTTTCAATAGCCCTAGATAATACAAAAAATGACCTGAAAGACAGTGATGGCCGGTTGGTTATGCTGACACAGGCTGTTCTTATTTTTTTCCTGCTGACGCTTTCGCTTACGAGTGCATCCGTGCAGCGGTATTTGGTTGAAAACCTAAACAATATGCTTGGCGCGGATATGGTAGTTTCAAGCTACGACCCACTAAGCCCTGACACAGAAAACAAGCTTCAAGCCCTTTCCACACGCCTTTCAGCCACACAGTTAATGACCCTAACACTCGCCCATAATAATACATGGGCAAAAACACAGATAAAATTGGTGGATGATGCATATCCTTTGCAAGGCACCCTGCAAACTAGCAGTAGCCTTTCAGGCAATCATACAGCGCGCACCAGCGGCCCTCAACCGGGCGAAATCTGGCTTGGCCCTCGCCTTAGTACAAAACTGAATACCAAACCCGGCGACATCCTCAAGCTTGGCGATGTTAACTTGACAGTTTCAGCTATCTTGTTTCATGAGCCCGACCGCATTATGGAAGGCCATTCAGTTGCTATGCGGGCAATGATACATAAAGCTTCAGTCAATGAGGGAAGTCTAGAAGGCACTAAAAACCATTTTCGTTATTTACTCGAAGCCAATGCTCAACAGCGAGCTGCTGTTGAGGCTTGGACCGCAGAAGCACTACCAGCTGCACAGATTACAAAAAAAGACGGTGGCTCTCACCCTCTTGCCCTATTCTGGCAAAGAACTGAGAACTTCCTTGGGCTTGCATCTGTATTACTATTCTTTATGGCTGCGGTTGCAATAGATATGGCTAATCGTCGTCATTTAGCACGGCAAAAAAACCGGCTTTCGCTATATCTCAGTTTTGGAACACCTTTAAGTTCAGGCTTAAAAATCGCTACAATTCAGTGGGGAATTGGTTTTCTGTTCTCCTTAGTTGTTGGAGGTAGTCTAGCCTACATTGCTGAAATATTTTTAGTGAGCCAGCTTGCCGAAACATTCTCAGGCATTAGTTGGGGCTGGCATGCTTCTGCTTTTATCAAAACCTCTTTATTAGCTTTCGTGCTATTGGTGGCATTTCAAGTGCCTGCCCTCTGGCAATTAAAGCGAACCTCTATTTCTTCATTAATTAGGCCTGTCGAATTTCCTCGTTCAGCTTTCATACGAATTTTATGGAGCTTTGGCAGCTTGGCGTTACTTGCAACTTTTTATTCCGACAACGCCTTACTCACCGGCCTAACCCTCACAGCAATGGGTGCAGCATTGTTATTAATGCTGTTGCTCACATGGGTAATCTTAAATGTTGGAGAAATATGGGCACGTAGGCGTCCAGGATTGCTACCGTTCAGCTTTTTTATGATGAAACAGCGTATCTTCAGCAAATCAACCCAAATATTAGGGCTAGGACTATGCGGATTGCTGCTTTTATTCACCCTGATGCTGATGCGAGATATCGGCAACTCTATGGACAGGTACACGCGCACCAACGACGGCAATTTGTTGATTTCCAACGCACAGCCAAAACATATGACTGCAATCGAAAAATGGGCTAGCGAAACACAAAGTAGCGTGCGGCAATTGCGGCCTTTCACCAGCGCACAGTTGATCAAAGTTAATGGGCTGCGCCTTGATGAGCATGTTACAAAACCAAGTGACTCGCTAGCCAATGTAAAATCACCAATCAGATTAAGTTGGTCAGAGGCAGTGCCTATGAACAACAAACTGGTGGATGGTCGTTGGTGGCAACCTACAGACGACAACATTCAGCAAATATCAGCAGAACCGGAAGTTATCACTGACCTCGGCTTTGCGTTGGGAGACACGTTGACATTTCAAATCAATGGCGAGCCTTATGACTTAAAACTCTCAGCTAGCCATGCCTACAAGCCTGGAGGAGGCTCTGTCACTTTTTGGTTCCAAGTGCCGCCCGCATTTGCGAAGCAGATTAACGCCCCTGTACACTATATGGGTAGCATGGAATTACCAACCACTGCCTGGGACCAACTTGCTGATCTGTGGCAACAATTTCCTGATTTATCCCTCGTACCATTGAAGGAATTAACAGCTCGCTTTGACGCCACTTTGGCTATTGTCACCAAGCTTACCGTTGGTTTTTCCAGCATGATTTTGTTAATGGCCAGCATCGTCATTGTTGCGTCTATTAAAGGCTTTGAAGCTGATGACAAACAGAAGAACGGTTTGCTTATGAGCATGGGCCTAACGAAGCAAGACTGCTTAAAACTTAGTTTCTTCGACTGGCTCATCACTGCGCTCATTGCAGGAACTGGTGCTGTAGCAGGCACATGGCTGGCGGGAATATTGATTTACCAATCACAATTCCAGCTAACTTACACACCAGACCCTGTATGGCTGGTTGGCGCAATGGTTTTCATGTCCCTTATCGTCTGCGGAATTGGCCTAGCCTATAACAGGCACAGCCTTACAGCTTCAGTTAAAGATCTCCTTACTGAATAGGCTAAAAAATCTGGCGGCGAATTTAAAAAATCATTTGAATTCGCCGCAATTACACAAACTGTAAAACTAGTCCACTTTCATGTTCTGCGAAACTAGGCACTCGCCTAACAGGCATTTCCTTCTATATCACCTAAAAGACTATTCTTGGGCTGAACAGAGGAGGAAATTATGGGCATTGAGGCGCTAAGAACACCAGATGAACGGTTTGACGACCTACCCGATTTCCCATATGAACCCCATTATATTGATAACCTTCTAGGATACGAAGGACTACGCGCCCATTACCTTGATGAAGGCCCAAAGGATGCCAAGCACACTTTCCTTTGCCTTCACGGTGAGCCAAGTTGGTCATATTTATACCGTCATATGATCACACACTTCACCGCAAGCGGCGCACGGGTCATTGCGCCTGACTTTTTCGGCTTTGGTCGTTCAGACAAACCTATCAAAGATGAGACTTACAGCTTCCACTTCCACAGGAATTTTCTACTGCGCTTCATTGAAAAATTAAATTTAAATAACATTACACTGGTTTGCCAAGATTGGGGCGGTGTCCTTGGCCTTACCCTTCCGGTGGACATGCCAAATAGATTTTCGCGGCTAATTGTAATGAACACAGCCATTGCCGTTGGTGTGCCCGCAGGAAAAGGCTTTGATGAGTGGCGTGAATACGCCAAAAACACACCCGACATGCCTGTCGGCGGCCTAATGAAACGCAGCACACCTCACTTAAACGAAGCGGAAGTTGCGGCTTACGATGCTCCTTTCCCAGACCATCACTACAAGGCAGGTGTACGCATGTTCCCTCAGCTTGTTATGACAGACCCTTCTATGGAGGGCGTGGAAACCTCAAAACGTGCCGCTAAATTCTGGAATGAAGACTGGACAGGTGAAAGCTTTATGGCCATCGGTATGAAAGACCCTGTCCTTGGTCCTCCTGCCATGCATATGCTTAACGGCTTAATTAAAAATTGCCCTGCGCCGATGGAAGTCACCAATGGTGGCCATTTTGTACAAGAATGGGGGAATGAAATTGCCCCAGCAGCATTGAAACACTTCGGAGATATTTAACCCCAAAGGAGCGTTAATCACTGTTGGATAGTGTTCTAGTTGGCATTATTAAAAACAATATCACGCGGCCTTACCGATAGGGCCGCCACAAACTGTTTTGCGACTATATCCCAATCGTATAATTTAGCGAAACGGCTACAATTTTGCCGTTTCAGCGAAATGGCTTCAGTAATTGCCACATTCAAATCACTATTCAGGGCACCAACTTGATGGCTCCAACAATCAAAAGGTCCACGGCCATCCTGCCCTAAAACGTCCAAAGGCCCCTGAACTGGATAGGCTGCCACTGGCGTACCACATGCCAAAGCCTCAATCATAACCAAGCCAAATGTATCAGTAATGCTTGGGAAAACAAAAACATCTGCCGAAGCATAAATCTGCGCCAATTCATGCCCAAATTTTGCACCTAAAAAGGTTACTGCTGGATAGGCTTTTTTTAATTTTTTAAGGGCGGGACCTTCCCCAACAACAACTTTAGTGCCTGATACATTTGATTGTAAAAAGGCCTCGATATTTTTCTCTATAGCGACCCGTCCTACATAAAGTTGCACTGGGCCAGCACCTTCCTCGCCTAAATCGGTAATATCTGGATAAAAAACACCAGTATCAACACCACGCGTCCAACTTACAATGTTGATAAATCCTTTGCTTTTTAGCAGTTTTTGGACCGTGGGCGTTGCCACCAGCACCCCTGAACTAGCCGCATGAAACTTTCGAAACAATGGATAAATCCAATCCGCCCTCAAAGGGAAGCGTGCTGCAACATACTCAGGAAATGCAGTGTGATATGCCGTAGTAAACGGGTGATTGTTTTTTATGCACCAGCGACGGGCAGCCCAACCTATCGGCCCCTCGGTAGCAATATGAATGGCATCTGCCTGAATACGCCCCAAAAGCCGTGTTGTGCGGCGGCGCGCTTGTAAGCTTAAGCGAATTTCTGGATATGTTGGGCAAGGAACTGTGGGGTAAAACTTAGGTGTCACCATATAAACATGGTGTCCCATAGCTTTCAGTTTGTGATGCAGTGTATCCAAAGTCCGCACCACACCGTTTACTTGAGGGTGCCATGCATCAGTGACGATACAAATTCGCATCCTAAAGCCCCATCACTCTGCTGCCACAGGAACTGGTGACTTAGCCTCACCCTTTCCCTTGCGAAAACGTTTTTTAGAATTTTTCTCGGCTTTCATTTCCTCACGGGCAGCAACCTCATCTGCCCAATAAAGAATATCAAATTCGCCGGATTGGTCTTCTACAAGAGCAGTGCAGCTTTCAACCCAATCCCCATCATTCATATATTCCGTTTCACCGAAAACCCGTTTCTCAGCATGATGAATATGCCCGCATATTACGCCATCAACGCCCATGCGCTGAGCTTCCATGGCAACGGCCTCTTCAAACTTTCCGATATACTCAACAGCATTTTTTACCTTCTGCTTTAAAAATGCAGACAGTGACCAATAATTATATCCCATCTTCCTACGTACCCAATTCACACTGGTATTGATTTTTAGAAGCAGAACATATGCATGATCACCAAGGTGCGCCAACCACTTGGCGTATTTCACTACACCATCAAATTTATCACCGTGTAAAACCCAATAACGTTTGCCGTTCAATGCCTCATAAATCACTTCATGTGCAAGCACTACACCCGCCATATTGTGGCCTTCAAAGCCCCTGAAACCCTCATCATGATTACCTGGAATATATGTAACTTCGGTGCCATGTTTCGCCATTTTTAGAACGCAGCGAATTACATCATTATGATCTGTGTCCCAGTACCACCGGCTTTTCAATTGCCAGCCATCAATAATATCACCGACAAGAAACAGCTTGTCGCACGTCATATTCTTGAGAAAATCCAGCAGCAAATCAGCCCGTGCCGCTCGGGTGCCTAAATGTGTATCTGAAATAAACACCGCACGATAATGAGGTTTAGTTTTATTTTCCCTGTGAGCACCTCCAGCCAATGAAGCATTGGTGGGGGGGGCACTGGAGGGCTCACCAGGGAGGGAAAAGTCTGCACTTCTTTGAAGCTGGCTGCCTTGCAAGCCAAGCACAGAGGGGAAAAATAAATTGTCCTGCACTTTCTTCATGGCGCACTATGTGCCTGTTGAAAGTGACAGTTTCATTGCGGGTATATGACAGTTTCTTTGTAAGGTTACAAACTGGGGATACGATGCTTAATAACAACTACCCTATCCCAATTTAGTCTATTGGGTACCGGTCTAACACTGGCCCTAATGCCGCCTTCAACGGATCAAGGTTGGCCTCATAGTTACGCCACTGTTCCAGACCTTCTTTGTAGATTGGCTGGCGCACCTGCTCAGAACTAGGTGTCCTGATTGCTCGTTTTGTTTCATAAAAACGAAGGCAGCTTTCCTCAAACTCCAGCTCACAATAATCAAGTAATTTTCTAATTTCGGTTTCCGTATCCGCAATCATATCCTCATAGTGAACACGATGAACACGGCCCGGCAACATTTCATCCCAATGATCCATTAATTTAATGTAATCTCGGTAATATAAGCCCACTTTTTCAAGGCCGTATGTAAAGGTTTGGCCTTGCGCAAACAGTTGTTTGAAACCAGCAAAGCAACCGGCCATAGGGTGGCGTCGGGCATCAATAATCTTGGCGTTTGGCAAAATAAGGTGGATCAGCCCAATATGCTGAAAATTATTAGGCATTTTATCAATAAAAAATGGTGATCCACTGCGCTGTATTTTTGTTGTTTCGATATAGCTTTCGCCAAACGCTTGAAGTTGCTCAAGCGACAATTCACCAACCACTTCAGGATATTTTGATACGCCAGTGTGCCGTTCTTTACCGCCTAATTTTCTGGAAATAGCGATTATATCTGTAAGCTCAGCCGTTCCTTCAACCTGCGAATGCGAAGATAAAATTTGCTCAAGGAGAGTTGATCCAGCACGCGGCAAACCTACAATGAAAATTGGGTCTGGTGCGTTGTGTCCACTTCCCACACGTTCTTCAAAAAAATCTGTGTTAAAGGTTTGTATCTGACGTGCGGTATCATAGATATTACGCTTGGGGTCGTGACGATGATTTATACCGCGTATTTTATTGCCTCGGTCATAAAACTTGAAGGACTCGTCAAATTGTTGCCGGTCTTCATAGGCCTTACCCAACGCGAAAGCCAGATGTGCCTGATCTTCAGCTTTGCCCTCACCGTCGGCTGTCACCTGCGCCAGCATACTCTCGATATCTTCATTAGAAAATCTGAATGTCTTCAGGTTTGCTAAACTCCAATATGCCTCGCCGGTTTCCGGCTTAAGCTCAATCGACTTCCGGTACGCCATAATGGCCTCATCCACTCGGCCAACCGCCTTAAGTGTATGGCCATAGTTCATCTGAGCATTTGCCTGATCAGGATAGTCTTTCAGAATGTGCTCATAAATTTCCAGGGCTGTCTCATGATCACCCTTCCTCACAAGTAAAGTAGCCTTCAATATCAAATAGTTGGGGTTCTCTGGTTCAACTTTTAGCAGTTTTCCTAGTTCACCCAAAGCTGCCTCAATTTTCTGGCGGCGCATAAGGGCTATCGCATAATTATGGCGGGCGAGATGAAACTGCGGCGCAAGTTCAAGACACCTCTCTAAAAGGTTCTGAGCATCTTCATACCGCCCCACTTTAATACCAATATCCGCCAATATCCGAATAGCTGTTACATCGGTTGGGTATTTCTTCAGCACCTCACGCGTTAGCTTCTCAGCCTTATGCAAATTTCCTTTAAAAAGATAATCTGCCGCCTTCACAATATCTGGATGGCTGGAACTGGCACCAAGGTGCGCATCATACGCCTGTTGGCTGTCTTTTTCACGCCCTGCAACACTATATTGCTCAGCGAGTGACCGCCATGCATCTGCAAACTTGGGATCAATTTTCACGGCCTGTTCAAGAACAGCTATCGCATCATCACTGCGGCCCACAGAGCCATATGCCATGCCTAGCTGATGCAACACAGGCGGCACATTTGGCACTTTGTTTTTCAGGTTTTCCAAAACCCCAAGCGCCTTACCAGCCTCCCCTAACAGCCTGTAAGCTACTGCCAAAATATGCATCGCCCCAGGCACATTTGGCACAACCTTGAGAATTTCTTGTGCTTGCTGGGCAGCCATTGCTGGATCTTTTTCTAGCAATCTACCGGCATGGTCTAACGCTGTTTTTAAATTACCACTTGCTTGTGCTTGAGACATCTGCGCCCTACCCCGCTTTAATTACAGACACACCAACCTACCCAGCAGCTATACTCCGTACAAGCAAATCTTAGTTCATCTAATTTTTGCATAAGCTTATGATTAACCTTTTGTTCACTGTCACTTAAATGAAACACTAAATGGTGAATTAACCATTTTTGAACTCTTCCTAAGCCCTCGCCGCTTGCGCAACTAATGCTTTTCATTACGCTCAATCACTGGATGTAGGTCGCAATGTACTACTTCGGCCTTGTAATTGAGTACCCGTGTTAACGCACCACACCAAATGGTTGGGGAGGGAATATTCCACAATGACCAAATTTTACTCAAAGAAAAAAGCAGCCCTTTTGGCGTCTACGCTTATTCTGCCTACGCAGATAGCACAGGCCCAAGCAGACACTAACGACGAGGGCTTCGGCCTTGAAGAGATTGTTGTTACGGCTCAAAAACGCTCAGAAAACCTTCAGGATGTTGCCGTTTCAGTGCAGGTTCTTGGAAACTCACAGCTTGAAAATTTAAACGTCAATGGCTTTGACGATTACATTAAATTCCTGCCTAGCGTTTCCTATACACAGTCTCGCCCCGGCGTTGCGCAGATATTTATGCGCGGCATTGCCAGTGGCGGTGACGGCAACCACTCGGCTTCCATGCCTTCTGTTGGGGTTTACCTAGACGAGCAACCTATCACCACGATCAATGAAATTCTTGATCTGCACATGTATGATATTGCGCGGGTAGAAACTCTTTCTGGCCCACAAGGCACTCTTTTTGGTGCCAGCAGTCAGGCAGGTACACTTCGAATTATCACTAACAAGCCCGTGATCGGCGAGTCTTCCGCTGGGTATGACGTATCAATCGATACCGTGAAAAACGGTGAAATGGGTTGGACGTTGGAAGGCTTCATGAACCTTCCTGTTGCAGACAATGCAGCAATCCGGCTTGTAGGCTGGCACGAAACTGATGGCGGTTATATTGACAACGTACCATCTGAACTAACATTTGCCGCCAGTGGTATCACTATCAACAATGATGCAATTGCAGAAGAAGACGCTAATAACGTCTACACGACTGGTGCACGCGGTATGTTGAAGGTGGACCTGGATGAAAACTGGACGATCACACCAGCAATCATTTACCAAGAACAGCATTCAACAGGCACGTTCAATCATGATCCAGATGATGTAGGCGACTTGCAGGCTAGCAAGTTTGTTGCCGAAGACTACGAAGAAAACTGGTATCAGGCATCTATGACAGTTGAAGGCAAAATTGCTGGCCTTGATATTGTTTATGCTGCCACATACCTCGACCGTGAACGCGATAGTCTCTATGACTACACAGGTTACAGTGAGTATCTGGAGAGCGTTTATGCAGGCACGTATGATTGCCTCTATTATAACTCAGGTGGTGACTGTGCTAACCCACTGCAGTTTGTTACGGGTGACGAAACTTTCAAACGTACAAGCCACGAATTCCGCATTCAATCACCAGATGATCAACGCGTTCGTTTCATTGCTGGCCTTTTCTATCAGCGTCAAAAACATGACTTTGACTTGCGTTGGACTGTACCAGATGCTGACCCTGCAGGCACTGTTGTGCTGGAAGATCCAAACACTGTTGTTTGGCAAACCTCACAGGTACGTATTGACCGAGACAAAGCTGCCTTTGGCGAAATTGCATTCGACATCACCGACAAGCTAACGTTAACAGGCGGTATTCGATTCTTCGACTTTAACAATACTCTGCAAGGCTTTAATGGTTTCCTAAGGCATTGTACGGGCTTTTATGTTGACGGTGAATTTGTTCAGGACAATGCAGGCACACCTCAATACCCTTGTGTTGACACAAACGTTCTGGATGACCGCCGCAAAGGCAGTGGTGAAACCTATAAGGTGAACCTCACCTATGAAATCGATGATAATAAAATGGTCTATGCCACCTATTCTGAAGGTTTCAGGCCGGGCGGCGTGAACCGGGCGCGTGTACCGGGTATTCCGGGGTATGATCCTGACTGGGTTTACAACTATGAGCTTGGTTGGAAAACATCTTGGATGGATAATCGCCTCAGGTTTAATGGTGCGCTTTATCACATTAACTGGGACGCAATTCAGTTTAGTTTCCTAGACTTCACCGTTTCCAACCTCACGATCATTCAAAACGTCGGTAAATCAGAAACTAACGGTTTTGAGTTTGACCTTGATTTCGCAGCCAGTGAGAAACTGACCTTATCACTGTCAGCGTCTTATAACGATGCAACACTTGCAGAAGATTATTTCCGCAATGCGACAGACACTGAAGCAAAAGCACTTAAAGGCCAACGTATGCCTCTGATGCCTAAGCTACAGTATTCTGCGACAGCCCGTTATACGGAGCAAGTTGCTGGGCTGCCTGCCTTTGCACAGATCTCCATGGCCTATTCGGGAAGAAGCTGGAGTGACCTTGAACTGGACACTCGTGCAAACCAACGCGATTATTATATTGTCAACCTGTCCTTAGGAATTGACGGAGATGATTGGTCGCTTGGTTTATTCGCCGACAATCTGTTCGACGAACGCGCCGAAATTCGGCATCAGGACCCTGGCTACCCAAGTGCACTGGACACAACCACGCAAGTGAACCGTCCTCAAACATTTGGAATTCGGTTCGGCCAAAAGTTCTAGCAAAACATCATCCTAAAACTCTAAAAGGCGGCTTCCTTGAGCCGCCTTTTTTTATTCCACTCTTAGTCGCGTCGATCACACCTGCGTGAACCGTCACTAATCCCATTTCAAATAAAGTTTAAAGCCTTGAAGTCGCCATATTCACGCCCTTATTTATGCTCTTATTAATTGCATATTCTATTTTTATTATTACCACACAATGCACATAGGGGTCATAAATTGGCGTATAACCAAACTTCAGGCACGTTAGTGCAAGCATCCTCAGATCCAGGAGCTATCCCGGATACAAACACACAAATCATTCAGTCCATCAGCTACGATCTCGTTTCCGAGGGCGGCGGGGATGGCAACGCACCTGCGGTTTTTATCACAGTTGATTTAGCCGCCAACATTTTACCCGATATCGGCAGTGTTTCCGTAACCTTGCTCGGCGAAGATGGATCAACACACTCCGTAAGAGCCTCAGCTGCTGACGGCGACAGCCTAGAAGACTTCCTCATTAAACTATCCAGCGAAGCAAGAAGCGGCACCTATGAAATCTCTTCAGTTCAAGTGACTTTCTTAGGTGACCACGTTGCCACAGGCTATCCTGAAAACGGCTTTACTATTGGATCTGACGAAATTTCAAGTTTAATGCCATCAAGGTTTATTGAACTAACCAATCCTGATGAGGATATTACGCCGCCTGAATTACATGACCTTCAACTTCCCTTTCGGTCCATCGTAATAGACAATGATCTACCCGATATCATTGGAGGTGGAAACTCCGTTGAAATTACCTTCGAAGCTAATATAACCGACGATAATTCCGGCCTGAACGTCATTGAGTTTGAGTTTGATATCGGACCAGGCTCCCCTGCTGTTATCGGTGCATCTATTGGCTTGTTCGGTGATCTGTCTGAGGGCGTGAAACAATTATCCACCTTCAATACCGAAGCACCTGCTGGCACATATGTCTTTGAATTACTGCGGGTTTCCGATGATCAGGGTAACACAATTATATATTCTGCCGATGATTTGGCCAGTCTCGGCTACCAAAATTCCGTTCATGTCGTTACACCTGAAGCGTTACAAGATGCCTCCAGCCCTACGGTTAACAGCCTGTCTTTGGCCTCACACAACGTTGTCATATCGGCCGAAGGCGGCACACTTGAACTAACCCTTAATGCCGAAGACACTGGCTTCGGTGCAACAGGCGTTCAAACAGCGACTATTGTCCTGACTAACAGCTCTGGCAGCCGTTATCAGCTTGAGGCCGATGTAGTTTTTAGTTCAGGTTCAGATGCAACAGCGGCCTTTACTTTCCCCGCCGACTTTCCTGCTGGCGAGTTCACCATTGAACGCCTTAGTATCAATGATGCTGCCTACAACAGGGATGACATCACCCTTGATGACATGACACTAACGGTGGAGAATCCCTACGGTGGCGACGTAACAGACAATCGTTTACGCGGCGACGAAAATGACAATCTTATTGTCGGCAGAGCGGGCAATGACACCCTTATTGGCGGCGACGGCGATGACACTCTGCAGTTAGGTGATGGTAACGACACCTCCTTTGCGGGTCCCGGCGATACAGGCGACGATATAGTAATAGGCGGCAGCGGGAACGATATCATTGGAGCTGGCGCTGGGAATGATTTTATTATTGGTGGTCAGTGGGTCACATATGATCTCCAAACCTTAGCATTTCGCTCCCTAGAGGAAAGACTAGATGGCTCAGACACCATATTCGGCGGTGCGGGCGATGACACAATCTTTGGTGGCAGCCCTTGGTTAAAGGCAGATGATACCCTAAGCAGCGAAACGTCAGATTATGGGTCAGTTTCCAGTGACACAATTTATAGTGGCACCGGAGCAGATTGGATTCAGGCCTCTTACGGCGACGACGTAGTAGGCGGCGGGGCTGGTGCAGATACGATACTCGGCGGTGCTGGAAATGATATTATATATGGAGGAAAAGGCGACACTGATGCTATCGGACTGAATGATATTATTTCAGGTCAGGACGGTAACGACACTATCTTTGCTTCAGGTGGTGATGATAGTGTACAAGGCGGCGCTGATAATGACCTAATTTTCGGCGGCAGCGGTAATGATATTATAAGTGGAGATGGCGGCCACGACGAGATTTATGGTGGCACCGGCAATGATACCATCACAGGAGGCACCGGAGCAGATACTTTCTTTTTTGCTCCCGGCAGCGGAGCTGACACAATCACTGACTTTGATTTGGATAATGATACGCTAGTACTTCGTGCATATGCTGACTTATTTCCAACTTTGGCTGACCTACGTGCCTCCAGCAGCGTAACGCAAGTTGATGGTGTCTCAGGCTTATTATTTGAACTTGGTGGAGGAAATCAGCTATTTTTAGCGGGCATCCTTAACCCGAATGCCGCGCTTGATATTGTTCTATAGCAGCATCTAGTTTCCTACTCACTTAAGAATGGGGCATATACATTGGTGTATGCCCCGTTCCTAGCCTATTAAGCCCAATATTCCAGAAAGTTATGGCGTTCAACCCTACGGGTTGTTTTCAAGTCAAGCAGAGACACCAAGCCAGTTTCGGCAAATAATGCACGAATAGCATCTTGGGCACCAGCATCAGCGTTCTGCACTGTGTCCCGCAAACGTTGCAGCATATAAAAACGATAAGGCATCACGCTTGTTTCAAGCTCAACGCCTCGCCAGTGAAACTTGCTTTTTCCTATAATCCTCTCCCCCGGCCACTTCAGCCCTAAAGTACCGGCCTCAATATCAGGGTGAGCAGCAAGCCACACATTTGTAAAATCTGTGTGCGCCGAAATTTCTGGCAAATAATCGTCAGCAACAAATGCCATTAACTTCTTTAACGATGCAGGAAGTGCATCAGCGGAATAATATTCTTCTGCGAAATCACCATACTCCGGAGCACGGTGATCAAGTGAATTCATTCGCTCAACCCAACGCCAAACTCTCGGGGCTTTTTTCTTCATCAATAAAGATGGATGAGGGTCGCGTCCCAGATGAGCATATAAAGGAGCAATCAGACCATAATCACCAATTGAGGGCAGTCCTCCAAGCAAATAAGGAGATTCTACTAAATGGTCATTCAGTAATGTCAAAAACTCTAGATAGGAGGATTCAACAAGAGGGATAGATGCGTCAGACACCCCAAACAACCCCATTGCAGCGCGCATACGGTTACTTGCCATAGCAAAAATTTGTTCACCCGCCACAACGTCACCGTTTGGTGCAAGCCCGGCACAAAAATCATCTTTAATAAAGGCCAAGTTATCATCGTTAAAATTCCAACGATAATGCATTGCAGGCCTCAACATGCCTTCACCGCCATATAATTCAAATAAATAGGCTATGGCACACACCATAGGATCACTGGGGAAAGTTGGCAAACGGCGGCTAGACTCAGCCTCAAAATAATCAATTATATCAGCACCGTCTTGTAGCAAATCGCCGCTTGGGGCCTCAACCACAGGAATTATCCACCGACCAATCTTATCGACTATCTCCTCGCGAAAATAGTCATCGCCAGCAGCACACTCTTGGTAGCATATCCCTTGTTTACGTAAATAAGCCCGGACTTTACCAGTATATAGCGAGCCTGGTATTCCGTAAAGTTTGTAGGGTTTTGACATAGGTTGTCCAATTTTCTGCTGAACCTTCAAAGAAAACTAGAGCCTTAAACACACATATCCACCACAAACACTATGACAAGGTTGTGATAAACTGAAATTGAGGGGACCTTCTGCGCTGATAAAACACTTAACAAATGTCAAATCTTTGCATGCCCTGCACATGCTACATTCCTCAGAACTTACGTTATTACCATCGTAATGAGAGGTAGCCATGAAACATACGCAAACGGTGGCCTACGCAAACAGCTTATTGAAAGCCCTTGGCCCAAAAGCTGAACTACATGCAGCACAGCAGACCGAAAAACACCTAAAGCTAAACAACCCAGATCAGGCCGAATTGTGGAAAGAAATTCGCCTTGCTATCACACAGCGAAAGGCAAATGCCCACTAGTGTCAGCATTTGCCTTGCTTTTTAGTTCGTGCCTCGACGCCATTGAGCCCGAGACATATATTATCTACTGAATTATGGTACCAAAACTACCGGCACACCCAGTGTATGCGCCAAGGAATTAGCAACGCTGCCCAACACCAAATCAGCAATTCGTGAACGGCCCCTGCGGCCAACGAACACGTAATTGGCTTTTTCTCTTTTTGCCATTTCATGAATAACCTGAACAGGGTGACCCCAATGAAATTCATTACTGATATCAACTGAGCTATCAGCATGCTTTTTCATAATTGGCCCCAAAACATCATCCTTTGCGATATTCTCTTCTTCCTGCTTTTCAACAGGACGGTGGGCCATTTCGTCTAATGTCATTGGCTGAAACCCAGACCAAGGAATCACTGTAATTAGACGAACTCTCGCCCCCGTCTGACTCGCGAGCCTGATTGCCTGATCAGCAGCTCGATTTCCCCATTCGCTGCCATCTACAGCCACTAGATAAAGTTGTTGTTTAGACATTCATTTTCTCCCGAATCGTTAACTGTCCCAAGTCTAGTTCGTGCCTGTCTATACACCTTGATTGAGATCAAGTAGAAGACAGACCATAATGAGTTCGCTATCATCATGCTTTATGGATACACAGAACGCAAACACCAGAGTACAAATATCGGGATTTAATAGCGACTATGGTTTACCAGTTAACGATTGGATCGATTGTTATTTGCCTCTCAATTGTTGTCGAGGGTCTTTTCATTATGGGGGCCACTGTCACCCTGCCACATTTAACACGATGGCTTGATACCGGGCACCGCGCTGCAAAAAGCGCTTTAGTAATTATAGTGGCTACACTCTGGCTATTACTTGCACATAGTGCTGCGGTGTGGATGTGGGCAATAACATTTCTCTGGCTGGAAACCTTTGAAACGCTTGAGCCTGCACTCTATTTCTCAATCGTTTCGTTCACAACACTTGGATTTGGCGATATTATTCTACCTGTAGAAACCCGGTTATTATCGGGCATGTCTGCAGCTAACGGCATGATTGCCTTTGGCTTAAGCACTGCTTTTTTAGTTGAATTTTTAGTACGATTAAGGCGAGCCCACCAGACAGGGAAGCTCACCTAAATCATTGTTTTAAATTAGAATTTAGCCGCTAGTGTGATCCATATCTTATCTGTATCGGTAGCGAAACCATCTGCATTATAGAAAGCCGCCTTCACCGAACCAGTGAGATATTTTGTTAGCTTCTTGGAAATAAGAAAATCCAGCTCACTACCATAATCAAGATCACCCACATCAGACTTAAAGTCGTGATATACGGCCTTAACAAGTGTACCGCCTAAAGCACCCTCACCACCAAACTTATAAGAGACGGTAGCAAAAATATCCTGTAAACCATTTGCAGGTGTGCCCAAGAATTTATCCGCCCAGCCATTAAACTTATGAAGTGTTGCAAGAGGTGTTTTGAAGCTTACACCGTTATCAGAGCCAAGAAGTTCATAATCTAACCCAACAGTGAACCCACCATTTGAAGCGGTTGCACCAACATGCCAATAATCTGCGCTAAAGTCAGCCGGATTATCTTTATAATCGCTCTGCTTGGCATATTCGATTTCATACCCCAGCTTCACGCCTTCTGAAACAGCACGTTTACCGGCAAAACGAACCCCAAAAGTGCTGCTCGACAGGCCAAAAACTGGTGCGTCATTTAGGTCAATCAAATACGCGTATGCCGAAAGCTTACCCATGGCAGAACCGCCATAGCTAACGTTAAACACATGTGTATTCGTATCCAAATCACCAAAAGGGTGGTCTTCACCAAAAATGCGGTTCACATTCCAGACATACCCATAAATGGCCGTTACATCCTTCGCAGGGGTAAGGATTGAAACTGCGGCATCGTATGTTTGGTCATTTTGGCGCCAACCAACCGTACCAACAAAGCGCTGGTTATCCAAATTCACGCCCTGCCGGCCTGCCCTGACTGTACCCCAGTCACCTGCATATTGCAGATAAGCCTGATTTAGTTCTGTAGTCTCAGGATCAGCAACCACAGGTCGTGTGACATTGCCATTCACTGTACTATTGTATGTTTCTTTACCAACAACAGTAGTATGTGTTGCTTCTACCAAACCACTAAAGCCATTAAGGTTCGCTGTTTTATACCAGAGCTTGCTCAACAAAGTGGATGCAGTTGCTTTCTTGGCAAAGCCATCTTGGTCAACCAACTCTAAACGGTACCTAAAATCTAGGCCCGCATCACCTTTTTCAAACAGCTCTGCAAAATTTGTTGCGTCTTCTGCGTACGCACCTGCTGATGCCATTAAAGCGACAATACTTGCAGCATATTTATAGGGGGATTTATTCATTTTCGACTCCTCTAAGCCTTTCTATGATGCTAATTTAGCTGCGCTATAACTCTTGGACCTGATCTAGGTCAAGTCATTGATATATTTAAAAAATGTTGCTTTTTTGCATCACGCAATCAAGGTTATTCTAGACAACATAACGTAACCGGTACTCTTCAACTGAAAATAACCTAGCTGCAAAATAATTTGCCTTTTTAATGGCGTCCTGCCCACTAGTAATGAATGAGATTAAAGATTAAGTTAAGCCCATTCAGAAGCATATGTTTGTGAGAGCTATACCCAAATGACGGTACAATATTCGCAACATTATTTACTACAGATTCGTAGCACCTAGTCTGAGTAATTGTTGCTAGATTTATTCTGCTATCACCTCAATCAATTAAAGGTGCTCTTGAGAATTTTCATATGAAGCCCACCTTCGGTAGGCTTCATTTTTTATTCAGATGTTTACCGCTTAAACCTCGGCTCTCATCAATCACGATTTCTAAGATTTTAACTACAAAGATGCAGCCAAATCAAACCCTGCTATTCGGGCGTTAGATGCCAAGTCTAAAATATAAGACTGAATGCCATGCCGCATTGAACGCGTGTGCAAATAATCACGGATACGATCTTTTACTTTTGAAAAAGGTTGCGGCATTTCAGAAGTTTCGCTTAGCCGAAAACGTTGAATGTTTTGGTCATAGTAGCGGCGGCACGCCTCCTCACTGGAGGCGGGTGAGGCAACCTTTACTTCCAAAAGCTCTAAAACACCTTTTTCAACTGCCTCCTGATCAGGGTTGCCTGTTAGCAGCCCCTGTTCAATCGCTTCCTGTTTTAAGAGCTCACGGATAAGCAAAGCCTTTGCGGCTTCATCCCTGGCAGCTTCCCTACTTTGTGCAGGATGAAACTGCATTTCGTTGAACACATCATCATCCGTTATTTCAGTTTTATTGACATAAAGCGGCATGACTTACCCCCTTTTGCGAACGACCTGATACCCAGACCGGAAGATATATTTAATAGGAGCTGACAGTACATGTACCAAGCGAGTGAATGGAAAGAGGACAAAGATAGTCAGTCCCAAGACAATGTGCAGCTTAAAGACCATAGGTTCATGCATAACAAAGTCAGCAGCACCGCCTCTGAAAGTAACAATATGCTGCGCCCAATTAGCTAAGGCGATCATTGAACTCCCATCTGGGTGCCCCGCAGACGCTGGTATTGTAGCCAGTCCAAGGATTAACTGTGCATAAAGCACCAACAAAATCATCATGTCCGCAGGCTTACTGGTTGCTCTGATGCGAGGGTCTGTAAACCGGCGAACAATCAAAATTGTCATACCAATGAAACAAATCGTCCCGAATATACCACCCGCAACCATTGCCATCATCTGCTTTGTCGCAGCCGTCATCACCAAGTGATAAACTGACTCTGGTGTCAGCAAGCCCACAAGGTGCCCAAAAAACAACAATATAATGCCTACATGAAACAAATTGCTACCAAGCCGAATTCCGCTTGAACGCAGCAACTGGCTCGATCCTGCCTTCCAGCTATATGGATCTTGATCATAGCGCATGATAGTGCCCATCACCATTATCGCTATCGCGAGGTATGGATAGATGCCAAAGAAAAAATCGTTGAGATAAGTACTCATCTTGCCCTCCTAATGGCTAACGGTGGGCGCTGTGCCCACCTGAGGGTTATTATGGGCATGCCGCGTTGCTGATGGGCACACATTACAATCGGATGTTTGGCCTGTACCATCAAAGGCTGGGGCATCTTCCCAATCTCTATCAAGTGCTTCCAAACTGGTATCTTCAGCTTGTGCCTCAGATACCGCCTGATCCAGGAATTTTTGATCCACTTTTACAGTTGAAAGAGCCTCTAACGCCCGAAATATCTGATGATATCCTTCTTTTTTAGCTTTCAACTTTGCCCCAACACCTGCAATTATATGAATGGTTTCGCCAAGAAGTTCTTGCGCTTCTTTGAAATCAATCTGTGACAAAAACTCCAGGAACAAAGGAAGATAGTCCGGCAGTTCATTTGCTGAAAGCGTTACGCCGTGACTTATGTAATGATCAGATAAATCAACCATTGCCTGACCACGGTCACGACTTTCACCGTGAATATGTTCAAACAAATACAGAGAGTGCGCGCGCCCTCGATCGAAAAGCGCAACATAATCCTCTTGCACACGCATCAGGTTCCTGCGCGCAAGGCTATCCATAAAATCGAATAAACGTCCTTGCACTTTAGCAGGCAACAAGCCTTCATCTTTTAAAGCAGACTTGATCTCGTCCATATGCTGCTGCATTCCCTCGCTGGGATATGACAACAATAATCCAAGTAATTTGAACGTAAGCATCAGTCTCTCCTCACTTTACCAGACATGGTATTTTTGTGGGTTCCGCCACCAAACAGGCTTCCGGATTTTCCGCCAGAGCGTGCACTGCCTCCGCCACAGCCATTTCCAAAGCTGAAGCCACATGCAGATCTGCTTTCAAAGGCAATTTCATTATCAAAAGGTGTTTCACCCGCATACTCGCGGTGATTGGTTGGGATCACAAAACGATCATCATAATCCGCAAGCGCCATGATTTTATACATGTCATCTGCTGTCGCTTCATCAAGGCCAACTTTATCCAAAACACCAGTATCAGCACCCCCGGCGATATGCTTGCCGCGCATGTAACTACGCATTGCCAGCATTCTCTCTAGAGCGTGCTCAACAGGGGCCTCTTTGCCGCCCGTCAACATATTCGCGAGGTATTTCACAGGAATACGCAGATTTTTCACATCTGGCATAAATTCATCACCCTCAATCTGGCCTTTCTCGTAGGCACTCTGAATTGGGGACAACGGCGGAATATACCAAACCATTGGAAGCGTGCGATATTCTGGATGTAACGGGAAAGCAACCTTCCAGTCCATCGCCATTTTGTAGACAGGCGAAGCCTTAGCTGCTTCTAACCAGCTATGGGGCACACCATCATCTTTTGCTTGCTCAATCACCGCTGGGTCATGAGGATCAAGGAAGATTTCACACTGCTTTTCGTAAAGGTCTTCTTCATTTTCCGTAGAGGCAATTTCTTCGATGCGGTCAGCATCATAGAGAAGTACGCCCAGATAACGGATACGCCCCACACATGTTTCAGAACAAACTGTCGGTTCGCCGTTCTCAATACGAGGGAAACAGAAAGTACATTTTTCAGATTTACCCGACTGCCAATTGAAGTAAATTTTCTTATACGGACAGCCAGACACACACATACGCCAACCACGGCATTTGTCCTGATCAATCAAAACAATGCCATCTTCCTCGCGTTTGTATATGGCACCAGACGGGCATGCTGCTGCACAAGCCGGGTTAAGGCAGTGCTCACACAAGCGTGGCAAATACATCATGAAGGTATTTTCAAATTCGCCGTATATTTCTTTCTGAACATCCTTGAAATTATAGTCTTCAGCACGCTTTTCAAACTCGCCGCCCAGAATTTCTTCCCAGTTTGGACCCCAAACTGGTTTTTCCATCTTTTGGCCAGTAATGACAGAATGCGCCCGCGCCGTCGGCGGTGTATTTACCTCTGGCGAATTTTGCAAATGTCCATAGTCAAATGTGAAGGGCTCATAATAATCGTCAATTTCCGGCAAATCAGGATTGGCGAAAATCTTGGAAAGCATACGAAGCTTACCACCCATTTTGGGCTGGATTTTTCCGTTAGCTTTGCGTTCCCAGCCACCATTCCATTTGTCTTGGTTTTCCCAGTTTTTAGGGTAGCCAACACCAGGCTTGGTTTCCACGTTGTTGAACCAGCTATATTCAACGCCTTCACGGCTGGTCCAAACGTTCTTACATGTTACAGAACAAGTATGACAGCCAATGCATTTGTCCAAATTCAGGACCATGCCAATTTGTGCACGTATCTTCATCTTAACGTCCTACTCTGCTGCTTTGATGTCGGCAGGTTCTTCACCCCATTCAACATCACTTGCTTTACGAACAACCACACACTCATCGCGGTTTGAGCCAACCGTTCCATAATAGTTAAATCCATAGGAAAGCTGGGCATAACCGCCGATCATATGCGTAGGCTTCACCACCGCACGGGTAACACTATTGTGGATCCCGCCTCGGCCACCTGTTGTTTCAGCCTTAGGGGTGTTGATGGTTTTTTCCTGTGCGTGATACATCATGGTCATACCTTCTGGCACACGCTGAGATACCACCGCCCGCGCCATTATTGCGCCGTTCGTGTTATACAGTTCGATCCAATCGTTATCTTCCACGTCCATCTTCTTGGCGTCTTTTTCAGATAACCAAACCACAGGACCACCACGGTTAAGTGTCAGCATCAACAGGTTGTCGCTGTAGGTTGAGTGGATGCCCCATTTTTGGTGTGGAGTAATCCAGTTAAGCACAACTTGTTTTCGGCCTTCACCGTGTTCATCAATCACTGGTGCAATCGTTTTGGTATTTACAGGTGGTTTGTAAACACAGAAGCCCTCACCAAAATCACGCATCCATTCGTGATCTTGATAGAATTGCTGACGGCCCGTTAAGGTACGCCACGGGATAAGCTCATGCACATTAGTGTAACAGGCATTGTAGCTTACATGCTCGTCTTCAAGGCCTGACCAAGTCGGCGACGAGATAATCTTCCGTGGTTGCTGTTTGATGTCATGGAAACGAATTTTCTCATCGTGTTTAGGCGTTGCCAGATGTTTATGCTCACGTCCGGTCACACCCTCCAAGGCACCCCAAGCTTTCACCGCAACATTGCCGTTGGTTTCTGGCGCAAGTGATAGAATTACTTCAGCCGCATCGACATCCGTCACAATATTGGGTAGGCCTTTATTCACACCCTCTTCAGCGTGAACACCGTTGAGTTTGCCCAAAAGATCAAGCTCATCGTCAGTATTCCAACCAATACCCTTACCGCCATTTCCAAGCTTGCTCATTAATGGCCCAAGCGCAGTAAAACGCTTGTAAGTGTTCGGGTAATCGCGCTCAACTTCAATCAAAGCTGGCATTGTTTTGCCTGGAATTGGATCACATTCGTCCTTCTTCCAATCGGTCACGCCAAGCGGCTGACCAAGTTCGCCGGGTGTATCATGCAAGATAGGCAAGCTCACCACATCAGTTTCAACACCTAAATGCCCTACACAAACTTCAGAAAACTTCTCGGCAATACCCTTATAAATATCCCAGTCGCTCCGGCTTTCCCAAGCAGGATCAACTGCCCGGGTCAGAGGATGGATGAAAGGGTGCATGTCCGAGGTATTTAGATCGTTCTTCTCATACCAAGTGGCAGACGGCAGCACGATATCTGAATAGAGGCATGTTGTAGACATCCTGAAGTCAAGCGTCACAACAAGATCAAGCTTACCTTCTGGTGCTTCTTCATGCCATTTTACTTCACTTGGTTTCTGGCCTCCAATTTCACCCAAATCTTTACCAAGCAAACCATTCTGCGTTCCCAGAAGGTGCTTCAACATATATTCGTGCCCCTTCCCGGAAGAACCAAGAATATTAGAGCGCCAAATAAACATGTTACGCGGGAAGTTCTTCGGATTATCCGGGTCTTCACACGCAAAGCTAAGATCACCTGATTTCAATTCACCTACGATGTGCTCAGCCGACGTTTTACCTGCGGCCTTTGCGTCGCGCGCAACCTTAAGCGGGTTCTCACCTAATTGAGGTGCTGAAGGTAACCAGCCCATACGCTCAGAACGCACATTGCAATCAATCAGTGAATAGTTTTCCCACTTTGATTTATCTGCAAGAGGCGACAATATTTCATCAACTTCAAGCTTCTCATAACGCCATTGGTTTGAATGGTTATAGAAGAAACTTGTGGAGTTCATGTGCCGTGGTGGGCGGGCCCAATCAAGGCCAAATGCCAATGGCTGCCAGCCTGTTTGTGGCCGTAGTTTTTCCTGTCCCACATAGTGAGCCCAACCGCCGCCTGATTTACCAACACAACCACACATGATCAGTAGGTTCATGATACCCCGGTAAATCATATCCATATGATACCAGTGATTTACAGCTGCACCCAAAATCACCATGGATTTACCACGGGTTTGATCTGCGTTTGTGGCAAATTCACGCGCTACCTGAATAACCTTCTTACGGTCAACACCAGTGATTTTTTCCTGCCACGCTGGTGTATAAGGGACATCATCATCAAAGCTGGAAGCAACATTATCGCCGCCAAGGCCACGGTCTACGCCGTAGTTCGCAACCATCAGATCAAACACAGTGGCAACTTTCACTGTAC
>Ga0316207_10001164_pt1 | contig 34409 bp, 33 predicted proteins | sample 6weekpyrite_MG_FD_204943 | JGI IMG/M metagenome (GOLD analysis project Ga0316207, IMG submission 204943) | Microbial mat bacterial communities from mineral coupon in-situ incubated in ocean water Damariscotta River, Maine, United States -... | ecosystem: Environmental > Aquatic > Marine >... | reverse complement strand
TATGCTATCAAAATGTTGATCACCTTAGATAAAGAGTTGTTTTTTAAGTAAGAGACATTAGACATATGCTTAAAATAGGCATTATTAAAATATTTTCAAAATTCCTTTAAAAAAGTCTTGACAATTAAAGCTCATTTCCCTATAATTTCGGCCTCTTAAGCGTAAAAGCTTGAAAGATTATGTCTTGTTAGCTCAGTTGGTAGAGCATCTCACTTTTAATGAGGATGCCGATGGTTCGAGTCCATCACAGGACACCATTTTAAAACATTATATGCGGTGGTAGTTCAGTTGGTTAGAATACCTGCCTGTCACGCAGGGGGTCGCGAGTTCGAGTCTCGTCCACCGCGCCATTATGTTTTAAAACGGGCGTTTAGCTCAGTTGGTAGAGCGCTACCCTTACAAGGTAGATGTCACAAGTTCGAGTCTTGTAATGCCCACCATTTTTAATAATTTTAGAAAAAATTATATTGTTGTTTAGTTACTTGACCCTTTCGTCTAGTGGCCAAGGACACTATCACTTCATGGTAGGAACAGAGGTTCAAATCCTTTAGGGGTCGCCAGAGATGATATAAAAGTATAAATGGGCGTTTAGCTCAGTTGGTAGAGCGCTACCCTTACAAGGTAGATGTCACAAGTTCGAGTCTTGTAATGCCCACCATTTATAAACAACACATACAACAGAAAGTTTACTTTCTTCTAGCACATGCGGTGGTAGTTCAGTTGGTTAGAATACCTGCCTGTCACGCAGGGGGTCGCGAGTTCGAGTCTCGTCCACCGCGCCACTCTTTTTACTTTCACTATACAAACCCTAAAATAAACTCATTATTAGCCTAACATATACAGCTAAATTTTAAATAAATTCTTTTATGAAGAAATCAATGATATATTAAGTACTACTAATAGCTCTTTATCAATAACTTTCATAGCCTTTTCGCATCAAACTAAGAATGAAGATCTTGCTAAAATAGCGCAGGAGCTTCTTATTTCTTAATTTCTTATAACCTCATCATATCCTCATTGCAGTATCTGTTTATTACTCAATAATCTTTTTTCTCTAGCAATATCACTATTAACTAACCCATCACAAGTCATAATTAGCGTTCCATCTCTTCCAAATATCACATTGTAGGGAATTTTTGCCATTCTTATCTCTGTTCTTTCTTCATTATCTTCCATGCAAATCCCAATATCATCGAGTGAAACTTCGTACCAAGCGAGGGAAGCCATTATATCCGCATTATTTTTGATCTCATTTACATAATTCAACATAGTGAATCCTTTTTTATGAAGGTACGCTAAATTAACTTAATGATGTATTATAAGAGGAGTTTGGCATAAAAGTGGTATCTATACAAATTTAAACAAATTCTTATCAATGGCAAATCTGTTGAAACATCGTTATTTAGGGAGTTTATAAGTGGTGGGTTCAGAGTGACTCGAACACTCGACCACTCCGTTATGAGCGGAGGGCTCTAACCAACTGAGCTATGAACCCACTTATATTGAATAAGGCCGAGATTATAGGGTTTTCTTGCTTATAGATATCTAAATCTATATCTTTTTTAAAGAAAGTCTTTACTTTTGCAAAGGGTCTATCAAACGTCTATCCGAGTTGTAATAAAAGGTAAACCTAAAAGCCAGTAAGTTTTGTAAAACTGCGATAATAATCATGAAGTTGACAAAACTACTTCCCCCATACGAAAACATCGGAAGAGGAACACCGACAACAGGAGCAAAACCAATAGTCATGGCAATATTCACACTCATGTAGATAAAAAAGAGAAAAGAGAGGGATAAACTGACCACTTTAATATAATAGTCTTGATTAAACCATGCCGTAGAGAAAAGATGCAAGATCAAGGCCGCGTACAGACTCACTAGGACCAAACTGCCGATAAAACCAAAACGCTCAACCACATAAGCAAAAATAAAATCGCTTGAAGCGATAGGCAGAAACTTCATCTGCGTTTGGGTAGAACCTTCTACTGAGTTTCCACTCAGTCCACCAGAACCTATGGCTATAATTGACTGCTGCACATGATAGGAAGGCTTTTCACTCAAGAAATCATGAATACGTTTTTTCTGATAATCGTGTAGTTGTCCGTACAAGACAGGTGCACTAAGAACGAGAACCGCTGCCAAAGTTGCCCAGATCTTCCAATGAACACCAATAACAAAAAGAACGCCAAATCCCAAGATCATCAAGACCATAGCCGTACCCAAATCCGGCTCTTTGGCGATCAATATAAAGGGCAGCAAGATGAAAAAGCTTAACTTAGCGAAATCTTTCAACCCGTAACCATCTCGCGGCGGCGGATTTTTACTAATTAAATAGGCAAGCATCAAGACAAAGGCCGGTTTAATCAGTTCGGAGGGTTGAAGTGTGAAATTGATAAAAGGCAGTTCCAACCAGCGCTTTGCACCCAAACGTGAATGGCCAAAAACTTCAACAGCGATAAGCAAAGCGATATTAAGCCAGTAAACAAAAGGAATCAGCCATGAAAAACGTCGAATAGGAAAAAGAAAGAAAAAGACAAAAGCCATTAAAGAGATCATCACATAGACAGTATGCTTATGTGCCAAAGCAGGAACGATCTCTGCGATCAACATCCCTGAAACAAGGATAAGCGGCGTGATTAATGCCATAAGAATATAATCAAAATGTGCTATAATTCGACGATCTATTTTTTTAAACATGTGCGAATTATATCACTATATGAACCTCTTTAGTATGCAAAAAATATTTTGACAAAATTTTTCTCCATTCCAAGGCCTTTGATGCAAGAAACTACAAACTTTATTTGTGAAACACCGGAACGACTTGACAAGTTCTTAAGCACCTCTTTAGAAACCACGCGGAATCAAGTTCTTTCACTGATCAAAGATGGTCACGTCAGTGTTGATGACAAGGTCGTCACAAAGACAGGCTTAAAACTCAAAGTTGATCAAAATATTCATATTGACTTTCCTGAAGCTGTTATAACCGAACCATTAGAGATTGACTTCGACGTTGAGATACTTTATGAAGATGATGACCTTCTTGTCATCAACAAGCCAAAAGGTCTTACCGTTCACCCTGCCCCTTCGGTCAAAGAAGCGACCTTGGTCGATTGGCTAAAACATAAAGGTATCCGTCTGTCTACCATCAGTGGAGAAGAGCGACACGGTATCGTTCACCGTCTGGACAAGGGAACAACGGGAGTCATGGTTGTAGCTAAGACAAATGAGGCTCATGAGGCACTTTCCAAACAGCTTCAAGACAGGACTATGGGACGGTTTTACCTTGCCCTTATCAACATCCCTTTAAAAGATAATATCATCATCGACAAGCCAATAGGTAGAAATGCTACCAACCGTTTGAAGATGGCCGTTGTTGAAGGTGGAAAAGAGTCAAAAACAGAGTTCACAAAACTCTATCCTTCAAAGGATGAAAAAACAGAATTAATTGCCTGTAAACTTTACAGTGGACGTACCCATCAGATCCGTGTTCACCTCGAAAGCATTGGCCGCGACATCATGGGCGACCATTTATACGGATTTAAGAGCAAAGAAGATAAAATCAACGAGATTTTCTTACATGCATATATCTTATATTTCGTGCATCCTACATCGGGTAAAAAGATGGAGTTTATTGCGCCTATTCAAGAAGGTATGAAGAACTATTTAGAAGATAATTTTGATATGGAGTTTATTAATGAAGCAACTGATACTCACAACTTTGCTCGCCACTTTATTGTTTCTTAGCGGATGTACACAGCAGCCTACAGCGCCTAAGCAACCTCAGATCGATCCCACCCTGCCTATCGTAAAGGTCAACGGCCATATCGAGTCTATGAGCGACATCGCCATTGAGTGGACACCTTCAAAAGACACCCGGGTAAAGGGGTATCACGTCTACCGCAGTAACCCTAAGAGTAATGATAAAAAGTTAAGCCGTCACGACAGCCTCCAGAGCCGTTTTGTCTCACATTTTACAGATGTCGGCCTAAGCCCTAATACAACATATATATACAGATTTTCTACCTATAATGAAAAAATGCAAGAGTCAAAAGCATCAAAGACCTTTAGAATCACAACAAAACCTCTTTTAACCTCGGTAAGCTTCTTTGACTCTATAGGGAACCTTCCCCGTATAGCCAAGCTTATCTGGCGTCCGCATGACAACCCTGCAGTAAAAGGATATATCCTTGAGCGACAAACTGTTGAAAAAGCAGCTTGGGAAGAGATAGCCCGCATTGACAACCGTTTACAAGCTGAATATATCGATGAAGACCTAGATGACAACCATGTCTATAAATACCGTCTACGTGCTCTAACTTATGAAGGTATAAAATCTACACCAAGTGATATCGCAAAAGTAATAACAAAACCTCTGCCTCTAGAAGTGCAAAGTGTTCAAGCCACGCTGTCCATGCCCAAACAGATCAAATTGACATGGCAGGCTAATAGTGAAAAAGATATCGCTCACTATAATATCTACCGATCTAGTTCGATAGACGGGTCCTATGATTATTATGTCAAACTCAATGAGACTCATTTTATCGACAAGCTTAAAGAGGACGGCAAAAGCTACTTTTATAAGGTAACCGCTACAGACCAAGATGGGCTGGAAGGACTTCTCCAGGCCACTGCGACACACGGAAGTAGTCTTAAAAAGCCTAACGCACCTACCTTTCTTGACGCTGTTGTCCAAAACAACTCCGCTGTACTGACCTGGAAGAATAATGATGCACGTACAAAACAGTACACTGTGATAAAAACAACAAAACAGAGCTGGATCAGTTCAAGTTCTCAACAGTTGACCGGTATCACTCAAGAGACCTACACTGTTTCAGATCTTAAACCTGATACTCAGTACAAATTTCAAGTAGTCGCCTTAGATGCCAACGACATCATGTCAGAACCAACAGAACCCGTAGAAGTCCTGTTTACAGCACCAGTCAGATAAGAGTTAAATGCCACATATTCAAATTCAAAACTTCAAAGAAGTCACCTTTCCATTTTCTCATAAGGGGATAGACTTTGATTTTATCGCCTCGAATGTCAATTACCCTGATGAAAAACTCATCTGTGCCAAAAGTGAAGAGAAAACCTTTTTACTTCAGTCTAAAAAAGGTCAGGAAAACTGGCTATTAAAAAGTGACAAAGTCACCCGTGTCTCTCCAAACTTTCATATCAAAAATGCCATTCAAGCTTATGCTGACAAAGCGGGCTTAGAACCCCTCTTTTCAAACCTCGCCCAAAAAGAGATGCACCACAGAGAAAAAGAGTCTGCACTTAAACCTATAGAGTTTTTTGCTAAATCTTTTCCTCAGGCCAAGGAGATATGGGTAGAGGTCGGCTTTGGCTCAGGTGTACACCTTTTGCACCAAGCCGCTGAAAACCCGGATGTCCTTCATATCGGAATAGAGATTCATAAGGCTTCTATCGAACAGGTCCTCAAACAGATTGCCATTCAAGGCTTGGATAACGTCATGCTTCTTGATTTTGATGCACGACTGTTTCTGGAGTTTGTACCTTCAAATCTTGTCGGACGTATCTTCGTGCATTTTCCAGTTCCTTGGGATAAGAAACCGCACAGACGTGTTATCTCTCAAGCTTTTATCTCTGAATCTCTTCGTGCTTTAAAGAAGAAGGGAACATTGGAACTACGTACCGATAGTGAAAACTACTTCGCTTACTCTCTTCAAACCTTTTTAGAGCTCAACCAAAGCGATTTTCAGGTGCGTAAAAATCAAAACATCGGTATTATCTCCAAGTATGAGACACGCTGGCGCAAGATGGAAAAGAATATTTATGACATCACACTGACCAACCATGAAGATTCAGAAAAGATTGACAACGCCTTTGATTTTACCCTTGACAGCGATGTCACAGCTGACTTGGAAAAACTCAATGGGACAACAGAACGTTTTGAAAACGGTTTTATCCATTTTGAGCGTCTCTACAAGATCACGGGCGGCGGTTATCTTGTACGTCTGTCTATGGGTTCATTTGACAAACCTGAGCACCTGTTTATTCTAATTAGAGAAGATGAGACCCGATATTTTCCTGCTGCACCTATCGCTTCGCGTACGAACTTCCAATCCCATCTCAAATTGAAAGAGCTTTTATATGGATAAAGTCATCATCGCTAACGACCTCACCCTTTCCTATAATAATAATGAAACCATTATCAATCAATGTACCTTTGATATCAATTCAGGGGACTTTGTCTTTATAACAGGGGCGAGTGGTAGCGGTAAATCTACCCTGCTCAAATCACTTTACGGAGCACTTGCACCTAAACAGGGAGATCTCGTAGTCGGTGGTGTCGGGATGAAAGACATTAACAATAAAAGACTCAATTTTTTACGCCGACATGTCGGTATCGTTTTTCAAGATTATAAGCTGATAAAAGAGTGGACGATTGAAAAAAATGTCATGCTTCCTCTTATCATCTCTGGGTATGCAAAAGACGTCAGTGAAATACAGGTACAAAAATTGCTAACACATGTTAAGCTTAATCATCAACTTGGAAAGTATCCTCTGGAGCTTAGCGGGGGTGAACAACAACGAGTTGCCATGGCAAGAGCCTTGGCACATAACCCTATCATTATCTTGGCCGATGAGCCTACGGGTAACCTGGATGATTATTCAGCGCAGGTTATATGGAATCTTTTAGAAGGTGCATCTTCGCAACTGAAGACAACTGTTGTGGTCGTAACCCACCATATTCCTGAAACAATGAAGATTGATTATAGGCATTTACATATCGAGCATGGAAGTATTTATGAAGTCTCTTAAGAACCATTTTTCGCTTATCGCCGCACTCTTTACCATTTTATTTACCATTCAAGTGTATCAGGTCTTGGAGCGTTCCATATCTTCTTATGAAGAGAACCTCCGTGCCAACTACTCTATCGTTGTGATTGCGGCAAGCAACTTGGATGAAGCTTCCCTCAAATCTCGTTTTTCACTCATACGTTCAGCAGAAGAGATCAGTCCTGAAAAAGTGATCAAACGCTTGGAAAAAGAGATGGACAAAACAAGTTTAGGACTCCTTCGGGCTTCACTGCCTAAATTTTACAGACTGTCACTTGAACACTATCCTCAGCCTGAGGAGATAGATATCCTCTCTTCACAGCTGAAAAACATGAAACAGATAAAGCGTGTAGAGAGTTTTTCACAGACCCACGATCAGATCTATAAACTCCTTCTTTTATATAAAGGTATAACACAGATCTTTGCCTTTGCTATCTTAGTCGTCACTCTTCTTCTCATCGCTAAAGAGATGCGTATATGGCAGTTTCAACATCAAGAACGTATGAACATCATGGCACTCTTCGGTGCACCTATTATGTTACGCTCAGCCGTACTTTTCAGACTGGCTATCTTGGATGCTCTTCTTTCGGCCGCTTTAATATTTGCTACCTTCAGTTTCATCAAACAGAGCGAATGGATTGAACCTTATTTTAAAGATATTAATATTCAGATTGATATCTTTCGTTATACCCACGATGGCCTTATGCATCTGGGTATTGCTTTGGGTCTGTCTGTTCTCTTGGCCATCATGCTCATTGTCAATCATAAAGAAGAGGTGTAATGCCTTTTTTACTTTTTTGTGTTCTCATCTTCACATCGCCGATCTATGCCAATACAAATATTGACACAAAGATCAAGCACACCAATAAAAGACTAAAACAGTTCGACAGGACTTATTCTAAAGTACATAAAGGCCTAGCTTCTACTGCAAAAGAGATCATTCGCCAAGAACGCCGTATCTTTAAACAGCAAAAACATCTACAAGAACTGCAATTAGAACTGAGCCTAAAAGAGCAAAAATATCAAGAGAACACCCAAGAACTTAAGATCTTAAAGAGTTCACAAAGCAGCTTACAAAAAAATCAAAAAAAGTTACGTCAAGACCTTGCCTTCATGCTGGCGAAAAACGTCTCCTTATCACTTATACTTGATGATGAAAAGGCCAAAAGTGATGAAGCACTCATTACAGAGGAGGTCTTTGAATCTCTCAATAAAATCACACGTGCCAATATCTCTGTACTGCAAGGAAACTTTTCTTCTAATACGGACAAGATAAAAAGTATTCAATTTATGATTGACAGACTTAAAACAGCCATTGATGATATTGATAAAAAACGTAAAGATGTACTGACTATTACCAAAAAAGAGAAAGAGAATCTCAAAAAACTTAAGACACAAAAAAAAGATTACCGAGCATCCGTAAAAAAACTTCTTAAACAACAGCACACGCTTAAAAGCGAACTCTCAAAACTAAATATCATCAAAGAAGACGAAGAAGCCAAACGCATTGCCAGAGCAAAAGAGAAGATACGTCTTGCCAAACTTGAAAAGCAAAAGGCGGTACAATTACGACAAGAGGGCCAAAGAGCAAAACCTACAAAGAACTTGCCAAAGGTTATCTCCCGAGCAGATGCCTATAACGGTGGTGTTAAAACAAAACGATATCGTGGAAAGAAGACTATTTCCCCATTAGACAACTATACCGTGGTGAAAAAATTCGGTCCTTATGAAGACCCGATTTATCACATCAAGATCTTTAACGAATCTATCTCACTAAAACCAAAGTCTTCAAATGCCAAGGTCAAAAATGTACTCAATGGAAAGGTTGTTTTAGCCAAAAAGACTTCACTTCTAGATAATATTGTCATTATTGAACATCAAAATGGTATGCATACCATCTACGCACACCTGGATAAAATAGCACCTACCATTAAAAAAGGAAAACGTTTAAAGCGCGGTTCTATCATCGGACGAGTCAATGATGAGTTGATGTTTGAGGTCACCCAGAAGAACTATCATATCAACCCTCTACAGCTGATCGTTAACAGATAAGTTCTCTGTTACTGGTGAATTTAATCTATTGAACTAAATTTTTATGCTTTTCCAATGTCCCTTCGAGAAAACGTACCAAAAGAGTCCCCCCTTGATAAAAGTCTCTGATATCATCACCAAATAGATCCAAAAAATGTCATCAGTGAGGGTACTGACATAAAGGGCAGGTAAAACGCGTAAAAAGACCAAAGAACCCACATTGAGTTTCAATGTTGTTCTCGTTGCCCCGGCTCCTCTAAATGCTCCGCTCAGTACAAAAACGACAGCTAAAGGAACTTGAGATATTCCCACTAACCTTAGATATAAAGAAGCCAACTCTATTGTTTTAGCATCTTGAGTAAAATAGGCACAAAAGTACTCCGGTATAGCAATTAAGAATATTCCAATAAATCCCATAAAACCTGCCGCTATCTTTGTGACTGTAATCGCTTCATTATTGGCAAGCGTTGCATTTTTTGCACCCAGACTCTGTCCGACTAAGGCCATTGCAGCAATAGAGAAACCAAAGCCCGGCATAAATGCTATCCCTTCTACGCGAAGTCCAACCTGGTAGCCCGCCAATGCTTCTGTACCGTATTTTGTTATCACCATGACAAAGACCATAAAGGAAGAGACTGAGATAAGTCGTTCTACACTTGCAGGAATACCGATTTTAAAAATTGACTTCATACTTTGTAGGGAAAAATAGGCATAAAAACGCAGTACACAATTCTCTTTTGAAACCATTAAAAAGTAGATCATAACATTGAAACCATAAGAGATAATCGTGGCAATTGCCGCACCTTCAACTCCCATAGCTTCAAACCCAAAATGTCCAAAAATAAGCGTGTAGTTCAAAAATACGTTTAAGATTGCTGAGACGATCTTAATATATAGAGAAATTGTTGTTTTAGAGGCCGCACTGAGAGCATTAAAAAAAAGCGCATCCAAAAAGATAAGAGGCATACCCAGGGAAAGTGTTCCAAAATATTCAACACCCAGACCAGCGACTTCAGCTCCTGTTCCCATCCATAAATAGAACTGTTCCGCTCCGCTGTAACCAATGAATAAAGAGAGAAATGAGAGGATTAAGGCCAAGAGTAAAAGATTAAAAAAAGCAATATTTGCCCTGTGAAATCGCCTTGATCCGATGTGTCTTGCAATCACGGCATTCCCGCCGACGATATAGATCGTCATAATAGCATTTAAGACCATAATAAACTGAAGACCAAGACCAACAGCGGCTAAGGAAGCGACCCCTAAAGACCCCACCATAAGTAGATCAATAATAACCTGCACCATGTCTAAGAGGTTTTTTAAAGCCGCCGGAATAGAGATAGAAAGAATTTTTGAGAGTGAACTCTTACTTGCTAAAGTAGACATTAACCTCTTGCATCACGCTCAAGAGTTCCTCTTTTGTCTCACACTTCAGCTCTTTTCTGTTAACAGGGAGCTCTCCGACAGGGTCAAAGTCAAAGACCAAGACAAAATAGGCTATTGTAATCTTATCATGTTTTAAGTCTGCCCATTCCAAAGAGACTTGAGCACTGTCTCCGCCGGGTACTTCTATCGTTGCGGCAGGATAAAGGCGTGTCACCTTGGTTAAATCATAAGTTTCATTTTTATATGTGTAAATCATAAGCGCATTATAGCCAATTTAAAAAAGAGAAAATAAGCATTTTGACTTCCTTAAGCGCTTTATATATCATCTCTTATCAAAGGTACAAAAACAAACCCTGGATATTCTTGTTCCTGAAGAGACCCATCGCTGTTCTTTACTACCTTGACTATACTGTTATTTACCGGAATCACCATACTTCCTCCAATATTCAACTGCTCTACAAGTGACTGAGGTATTTCATCTGCCGCACAGGAAACCAAGATTTTATCAAAATGTTCACCCGGTAGACCTACACTCTGTTTTGCCTGATGTATGTTGATATTTTTAAAGGGGTAGTAAGAAAGGTTCTTTTTTGAAAACTCTATAAGCTCATCCACACGTTCAACAGCGTCCACATGTCTACCTATGGATGCCAGAAGAGCTGTCGTCCATCCCGATCCTGAGCCGACATCAAGCACCTTGTCATTTGCTTGTACCTGCAGGAGTTCAAGCATAAATGCAACTGTGTAAGGCTGTGATATTGTCTGAAAAGATCCTATGGGCAAGGGCTGATCTTCATAAGCCATTGACCTGAGTTCCACGGGAACAAAATCGATACGATCAACCTTTTGAAATGCTTCTATTAACGATGGAGTCTTCAATACAGACTGCCTGATTAATGCATCAATAAGTTCAAGGTTACTCATAGTTCAGCCTCTTTCAATCAAAAAACAGTTTCATCATAATTAAGATCAGGTTCAGAGCCACTCCAACCCAAGGTACCCATAATGGAATGTTTATCACATTTGGCACTGTCCTTCTAGCCGCCTTAATCCTGATCAGTGAAATGTTAACTAGGGTAAAAATGATCAATATCAACATGCTCGTATACGTTGCCAAAGCCACAATGTCAAATAAGAGAGCAAAGACGATCGTGATGATTCCTACGAGTAAAGTCGAATTTATAGGTGTTTTTGTTCTGTATGAGACCTGGGACAAGACAGAAGGAAGCCATGCCTTAGTCGCCATTCCATAGACTATGCGTGATGCCATAATAATCTGTATTAAGGCCCCGTTTACAACGGCAAGGGTTCCAATAATGGAGATAAGTACAGGGTCTTTACCCGTAAGTTTTTTGTAGATGTCGGCAAAAGGAGCCGTGGAGTTGTTCAATTCATCTAGACTTAATGTTTCCAGAGCAATGATAACAATCAAAAGATACAGCAGTGTTGAAATTGCCAGTGCCAAAATAATTGCAACGGGAAATGTCTTTGCCGGTTCTTTTACCTCTTCGGCTATATTAACCATATCCTCAAAACCGATAAAAGCGTAAAAAGCCAAAAATGCCCCTAAAAATATCACTGAGATATCTGAAAAATCGAACTGTGGTATAAACTCGCGATAAGGGACTGTCGGAACAGTAATCTTATCAAAACCATAATAGATGATCAGTAGCAATCCCGCAATCTCTATTATGGTGAGAACACTGGCTACGATTACACTGGCCTTAATACCCACTATAGCGATAACTACAAGAGCAATAATAAGAATAGTTATAGAAAGTTTTTGATCAATCTGCATAAATTGTGCCAAATAACCTGCAAATCCGTGAGCGATTGTTGCTGCTGAAACCAGCCCTGCTACGGCGATTAAAAGACCAAAAACAATAGACAACCATGTATAATCTAGACCTTCTTTAATGTAAATGGCTGCACCTGCACTCACCGGATAACGCGAGACCAATTCCATATAACTAAAGGCTGTAAAAACGACAATTATACAGGCCAGAAGAAAAGCAAGTACACTGAAGTACCCCGCTATTCCAACTACCTTGCCTACCAAGACGTAAATTCCTGCGCCTAAAATATTACCCAATCCGTAAAATAGCAGTAGAGCGGCACCGACTTCACGTGATAACCTAACTTGTGTCATGCATACCTCCTCTTACTCTTATACTTTAACTCACTATCCTATTATAAAACTCAGTTTTCACTTTTTTTATTTAAACTTTTTTGCATCTTTCCCGAACGCATTTTCCAGTAAGCCAGAAAACCTAAAATCATGCCGCTTGCGATAAATACAGCCCCGATAAAATCCTCTTTCTGCAAGGCCATAACAACCCAGCAGATATCCGCAAAAAGATAGACAATAATAGCTTGAAAAGCTAAACCCCTAAACATCAAAAAAGCACCAATATTAAGCAAGATACCGCCTAAGATTGCTAAACTAAACATCATATCTCCTTCGTATCCAAATAAAATATACTGCACTAAGAAAAAAAGCTCCACCCAATGTTGCCAAAACAGCAGAGATACTCCAGTTTGCTTCGATTAACAGGCCCACGATCAAAGAAGATATTGCGCCCGTTAAAAGAAATATCATATCATTATACGCCACTACCCTGCCATAAAACTTTTTGTCACTATGTTTTTGAATAAGTGTGTAGGTATACGACCACAGTGTTGTCGTCGCAAAACCTGCTATAAAAGATCCTAATAAGGAGAGATAGAAGTTTTCAACGGTAAAAGACCAAAGAATAATACCCAGCCCCTGAATTAAAAAAAGATAAGATAAACGAGAACTTTGTATCCACTTTCCTAAAAGAATTGGCCCCAATACTAAGGCAAAGGCACGTGTCGCGTGCATAATACCCAAGGCTAAGGGAATAGCCAAAACCGAACGGTAATACTCTTTTGCCATCAAGGTCACCAAGGCATCAAAAACCGTAAAACCAACAGAAGCATGAATAAGAATAAGATGTATGATCTTTTTATTATGTTTGAGATAGTCTATACCTTCAACAAAAGTATGTAAAAAACTTTTTTGTGCTTTTTCAAATGTGATATCAAAATAAAGGTTCAACAACATTGCAAAGGCAAGTAGAAATAACAGCCCATCAATAATAAAAGCGACTTGAACACCCAGTTTATAGACCATAAAACCGCTAACAGCCATACCTAATGTATAGGAAAGAGACCAGATGATGGAATGTATCTCATTCGCATATTGTAAGGACCTTCCTTCTAATATCTTAGGAAGAAGAGACATCTCAATGGTAAAGTAAAAACTCGATGCTCCCATTCGAATAAATATCAAAATAAATAAGAGCCAAATCCACTCGACCGAAGTTACCAGCAGGAGCAAGAAAGTAGCTATAACTTGTAAACCTATTAAAAAAAGCATAAGCTTTTTAGGCCTTATCTTATCAATAAATACACCCGATATTGGTGCTTGCAATACGCCTGGAAGAAAATAAAACGAAGCCACCAAGGCTATAATAAAAGCCGACACGTCCAACTGAACGAGAAGGGTATATATCGCTACATTGGAAAACCATGCACCAAAATAGGAGATCAGTTGGATCAAGCTCAATCGACGAAGAACTGCTTCACTTTTTAATAAATCTATATAGGCTTTCACGCACTCACTTTTTGAAAGTATTGTACCGACAAAGTACTTAGAATTAATGCTTTAAGACAATTTTGAAGATTAAAAAGCCTTAGGCCTAAAGATTATTTTATTTTTGCCGATGTTAGGAGATATAACTCTAATTAAAGGCTTTTGACATGGAACTGTTTAATAATGTAGTAAAACAACAAAACACCCAAGTCCAAACTGAACAAAAAGCTGCACAAACGAAGTCTGTTCCTGTCGAAGAGGTAAAGACTCAGGTTGAAGTAGCTCAAGAGAAGGCAAATAACGATCGTCCGATTACCTCTGAGGTTGAGCTAAAAGATCTGATTGATACACTTAATAAAGCACTTGATCCTTTTAATACCTCAATACGATTTGGTTTTGACAATAGTAATGATGTCTTCTTTGTTTCTGTTATCGACACCAGTAGCAATGATACGATTCGCCGTTTTCCGGCAGAACAAGCAGAAAGTCTCCTTGGAAAGATGAACGAAATAGTCGGTATTATTTTCGATGAAAAAGGATAACCCATCATAGGTATACTCAGCATATTACCTTAAGGTCTAGAGTTAGCAGGGTAAATTCAAGCTTAATAATGTTATCACAACAAAAATCTATTGATTAAATAGACAGTCATAAAAAGGAGCCTTTTTAAGCAAGGTGAAAACTCCTTCTCTTTTTAGTATACTACCACTCTTGCATACTCGACAAGACTTTTCTAAAACTCTATTACTTTCATACCTTCTTCAACTCTTTATCATCTTTTTTTAGGTAAAATCGCGCCAACAATATATCTCTATAAAGGGAACTCATGAAAAAAGAAGTTAAAAAAGTTGTACTTGCCTATTCAGGTGGTCTAGATACCAGTGTTATCTTAAAGTGGTTACAAGATGAATATCAGTGTGAGGTTGTTACCTTTACTGCTGACCTTGGTCAAGGTGAAGAGCTTGAGCCTGCACGTATTAAGGCCCTTGAACTCGGTATTAAACCTGAAAATATTTTTATTGATGATCTAAGAGAAGAGTTTGTAAAAGACTTTGTTTTCCCTATGTTTCGTGCTAATGCTATTTATGAAGGTGAATATCTTTTAGGAACTTCTATTGCACGTCCGCTTATTGCTAAACGCCAAGCTGAGATTGCCAAGATTACTGGCGCAGACGGTGTATCCCATGGAGCGACTGGAAAAGGAAACGATCAAGTCCGTTTTGAGATGGGCTACCTTGGTCAAGATTCTACGCTTACCATTATTGCACCGTGGAGAGAATGGGATCTAAACTCAAGAGAAAAACTTCTTTCCTATGCAAAAGATCATGGTATTGATATTGACAAAAAACATTTAGATGAAAATGGAAATCCTGCGGTAAGCCCATATTCTATGGATGCGAACCTACTGCATATCTCATACGAAGGTCTGCACTTAGAAGACCCTAATGCTGAGCCTGAAGATGAGATGTGGTTATGGACGAACTCTCCTGAGAATGCTCCAGATGAAGCTGAATATATTGAGATCGGATATGCACATGGTGACCCTGTCACACTAAATGGAGACGCACTATCTCCTGCAACGATGCTTAAGACCCTTAACGAGCTTGGAAACAAACATGGTATCGGACGTATCGATATCGTTGAGAACCGTTTTGTCGGTATGAAAGCACGTGGATGTTACGAGACTCCAGGCGGAACGATAATGTTAAAAGCGCACCGTGCTATTGAATCAATCACCTTGGACAGAGAAGCAGCACACCTTAAAGATGAGATGATGCCTCGCTATGCAAAACTTATTTACAACGGTTTTTGGTTTGCTCCTGAACGTGAGATGATGCAAGCATCAATTGACAAATCTCAAGAATTTGTTAACGGTGTTGTTCGTCTTAAACTTTACAAGGGCAATGTAATTGTTGTTGGACGTGCATCTGCTGATTCACTCTTCAATGAAGAGTACTCAACCTTTGAAGAAGATGAAGTATATAACCAAAAAGATGCAGAAGGTTTCATTAAACTTAATGCACTTCGTTTTATCATTGCAGGTAAGGCACGAAAATAAGCAAATGTAGTTTTAGGAAGTAAAATACTCCTTCAAGCAAATAGCCAGCATGATTTTCGTAAGCGAAACGTTTCTTTAAAAAAAGAAGCGTTTACAAAATAATATTTTGTATACCTCTTAACCCTAGTAGATATCTTAAAGTCACCTAAGCCCTGTTCTCTTCTTAGTTTCTATATAACTACTTTTAACCAATTACTAGTAATATTTTATCATTAAACAACCTAAAGGCCTTTAGTCAATGAGTACAGAAATGAAAAAAGTCGACCCCGAATCTATAGAGTTTCAAACAGAATTAGAAAAAACAGTCAAATTTACAGATAAGGTTGTCCAACAGTTTGGTTATGCCTATAACCCTGATCCTTTAATCAATGAAGGTATTCAGATGGGGCTAACCCGGAATAAGCTCATTTATGAAAAACGCTACTGCCCATGTTTTTTCGTAACAGGAGATAAAGAAGAAGACCGTATCTGCCCCTGTAAGCCAGCTATTGAACATGAGATACCAAATGACGGTGTTTGTCATTGTCAGATTTTTTGTACACCTGAATACGCAGCTCAAAAAGCAGCTAAAGATGAACTTGAAGCGGTAACACATGAACATTCACGTGGACTCACTACAGCAGAATGTGAAGCACTCCTTGCACAAAAGGACATCGATTCAGATGAGCTCTTATCATTAATAGAAGCACGCGACTTGGGTATGGTCGACTTTAACTTAGTTGATGTCCGTGAGTGGATGGAAAATCAAAGCGGTCATATTAAAGGAACAGATGCCTTGATACCAACAACAAGCTTTTTTGATTCTTTAACTAAGGCCGAACTCGATACGGATAAAAGTGTTATTTTATATTGTCACGTCGGAAGCAGAAGTGCACATTGTCAGCGTATTCTTTCTGATATGGAATTTAAAAGCGTTGTCAATTTGGCCCATGGAATTTCAGGCTATAGAGGTGAAGTTGTTCGCTAATGATTTACTTCTAAGAGCAATTCTGCTAAAATCGCGTACACATAAATAAACAAAGAGAACACAAACTCTCTTAGAGAAAGAATATCATGAAAGTACTACTTACAAAAGACGTAAAAGGCCTAGGAAAAGCAGGCGAAATCAAAGAAGTAAAAGATGGATACGGCCAAAACTTTTTAATCGGAAAAGGTTTTGCAAAAGCAGCAACAAATGCGGTTATAAATCAACATAATTCTCAAGAAAAGAAAAAAGCTGAAAACGAAGCAGCTGAACTTGAACGTCTAAAAGAGGTCAAAGAACAGCTCTCAAGCCTTACAACAATAATCCAAAAGAAGGTCGGGGAAAACGGTCACCTTTTTGGCTCAGTGACAAAAGATGAGATCGCTCACGCTGTTGAAGACCAACACAAGATTAAAATCGACAAAAAGCACATCGTACACAAACTCTCAATGAAAGAGCCTGGTGAATACGAAATCGACTTAAAACTAGGTCACGGTTTACACGCGATGATGAAAATTGAGATTGTTAGCGAATAATGTTTGACGCGACTACGATACTTGCATATAAGGGCAAGAACAAGGCTGTTATAGGTGGAGATGGACAAGTAACTTTTGGCGATTCTGTACTTAAGAACAATGCGACAAAGATCCGTACCCTTTATAAGGGTGAGATCCTTGCCGGTTTTGCCGGATCTACAGCAGATGCCTTTAATCTTTTTGATATGTTTGAAGAGTTCCTGGCAAATCGCAAAGGTGACCTTATCAAAGCCGTTATCGACTTTTCAAAGGCATGGAGAAAGGATAAGGTTCTTCGCCGTCTTGAAGCGATGATGATCGTACTGAACAAAGAACATATTTATATACTTACAGGAAATGGTGATGTTGTTGAACCTGAAGATGGAGAGATCGCTTCTATTGGTTCAGGTGGAAACTTTGCCATCTCAGCCGCACGTGCACTAAAGCGTCATGCTGATATGGATGAGGAGGCCTTGGTAAAAGAGAGTCTTCAAATCGCTTCTGAATTATGTATCTATACCAATAATAATATTAAACTTCTTTCCCTGGATAACGCATGAATATGACACCTAAACAGACTGTGGCTTATCTTGACGAATATGTCATCGGTCAAGACAATGCAAAAAAGACGATTGCGATTGCACTTCGTACACGTTACCGACGTATGCAGCTTGACGAAAAGCTCCAAGACGAGATTATGCCGAAGAATATCTTGATGATAGGCTCGACAGGAGTAGGAAAGACAGAAATTGCCCGCCGTTTAGCCAAACTTATGAGTCTCCCTTTTATCAAAGTAGAAGCCAGTAAATACACTGAAGTCGGTTTTGTCGGACGTGATGTCGAGTCTATGGTACGTGACCTTGTTATGACATCCATTGATATCGTTAAAAAAGAACATCACGAAAAGAATATAGAACAGATCGGCAACTATGTTCTAGATAAAATAGTCGATAAACTTCTCCCTCCTCTTCCACTGATGGCCAGTGCCGAAAAAAAAGAGGAATATAAACACTCACGCGAGAGAATGAAAGAAAAAGTACTCAACGGAGATATGGATGAGAAAACCATTGAAATCGATATGCCAAAAAACAGTATTGACTTCAATGACACAAACATGCCTCCAGAGATGGCCAAGGTACAAGAATCATTTTCTCAAATGTTCGCCGGACTAAACAAAGATGACCTTAAGAAAGAGGTCTCTGTCTTTGATGCTAAACATATTCTGCGCACTGAAGCCGGAGACAAGCTTCTTGATATGAACGCTATTCATAACGAAGCGCTTAAACGTGCAGAAGAAGGCGGTATCATCTTTTTGGATGAGATTGACAAGATCGCTGTCGGTGCAAAAAATGACGGGCGAAGTGATCCAAGTAAAGAGGGTGTACAAAGAGACCTTCTCCCTATCGTTGAAGGTTCTAACGTAAGTACCAAATTTGGACAGATAAAAACAGATCACATACTCTTTATTGCAGCAGGTGCCTTTCACGTCAGCAAGCCAAGTGATCTGATTCCTGAATTGCAAGGGCGTTTTCCTCTTCGTGTTGAATTGAATTCTATGACAGAAGAGGCTCTTTACAAGATCTTGACACAGACAAAGAACTCACTACTTCGTCAATACGAAGCCCTCTTGTCCGTTGAAGATATAGAACTCAGTTTCGATGATGAAGCGATCAAAGCTCTTGCAAAGCTCTCCCATACCGCAAATGAAAAAACTGAAGATATCGGTGCACGTAGACTACATACCGTTATTGAAAAAGTTATTGAAGACATCAGTTTTGAAGCAGATGAAAAAGCAGGCGATAAGGTTGTAATTACCAAAGAGCTTGTCCATGAAAAACTTGACATGCTCATCGAAGATGAAGACATTGCAAGATATATACTATAAGGACAGTTATGAGCGATACTAAAGCCGGATACGTAGCCATTGTCGGACGCCCAAATGCAGGTAAGAGTACACTAATGAATGCACTCTTGGGTGAAAAGATCTCTATGGTCTCACAAAAAGCAAATGCTACACGTAAGCGTATCAATGCCATCGTCATGCACAAAGAGAATCAAATTATTTTCATCGACACGCCCGGCCTTCATGAAAAAGAGAAGATGCTCAATCAGTTCATGATGAAAGAGGCGATCAAAGCTATTGGAGATTGCGATCTCATTCTTTTTCTCGCTCCTGTGACCGACTCTACTGAGGAGTATGAAAAGTTTTTAAAACTGACAAAACGACCACACCTTGTACTCTTGAGTAAAATAGACCATGTCAGTAATGAGAAGATCTTGCTAAAGATTCAAGAGTATCAAGAGTTTCAGAATAACTTCTTAGGCATAATTCCTGTTTCCGTTACCAAAGGCGGAATCGGTTTCGAATCTGTACTCGATGAGATCTCAAAACACCTGCCGACTTCACCTTACCTCTATGACCCTGATGACCTGACGACTGAGATGCTGCGTGATATCTATAAAGAGTTTATACGTGAAGCAATTTTTGATAATATCTCTGATGAGATTCCTTATGAAACGGATGTTCTTATCGATAAGGTTGACGAGGGTAAAACATTAGAAAAAATTCGTGCAACGATTATCGTTGAAAAACAGACACAAAAAGGTATTATTATCGGTAAAGGCGGTGCTGCTATCAAGCGCATCGGTAGAGATGCTCGTTTACAGATCGAAAACCTTATCGGTAAAAAAGTTTTTTTAGACCTTTTTGTCTCTGTCAAAAAAGGCTGGACTAATGACAAACAGTCACTTGAAGACATAGGTTATAAGTTCTGATGCGTGCACTTTTTCTCTTCTTTTTAGCCCTTTCTCTGTTTGCCAATGAAACACTTCTTGACATTTACCAAAAACAAGGCGCTCAGGGTATTGAAAAAATCTTTGACAAAGAGCTCTCAACAAAAAAATATTGGAATCAAAGACTTCAAAGTGTAGACACACGATTTGGATATTTTGAAGGTATTGATTATATTTTAGCCTGCAATAAAGAGAAGGCAAAACTTAAACTTTATACCAAAGACAGTAACAATAGCTTCCAACTCAACGATAACTTTTCAGCATTTGTTGGAAAAAAATCTGGAGATAAACGCAGAGAGGGAGATCTAAAAACCCCTATTGGTGTCTATAAACTCATTAAAAAGCTTAACCATGTAGACTCATTTTACGGTCCACTTGCCTTTGTCACCTCTTATCCAAACGTCTATGACAAAGCGCAAGGAAAAAACGGTTCGGGAATATGGGTACACGGTTTACCTCTACATCAGGAAAGAGATGACTTTACTAAGGGCTGTATCGCCATTAATAATAATAACCTAGAAAGAATAGAACATCAGATTGACTATAAGAAAGCACTTGTATATATTGACCAAGATTCTTACCCCAATGTTAAAAAAGAGAAGATCACAACCCTTCTTTCGCAACTCTATCGCTGGAGAAAAGCCTGGAAAGAAAATGATATTACAAATTATTTAAGCTTTTATGATAAAGAGTTTAAGCGCAATGATGGCTTAAGTATAGAAAAATTTAAAAAATATAAGAAACGAATATTTTTAAAAAATGAAGAAAAGCAGATTTTATTTTCAAAAATCAATATACTTCCATATCCAATGGCGCACAAAAACAATGTTTATTTAATTAGCTTTAATGAAGCCTATAGATCTAAAAGTTATCAGTTCAATGGAGAAAAAGAACTTTATGTTCATCTTCATGATGAGAACTTTAGTATATTAGCAGAGAAATAGATGAAACATCTCTTCCTTGCCATCTTCTCTATTTCTCTATTACTAGGGTATGATAATTTTGATCTTTACAAAATAAAAGGTCAAAAAGCAGGTCCTACACTTCTCATATTCGGTGGTATACACGGCAATGAACCGGGAGGATACTTTGCGGCTTCAATCTTGGCCCAACATTATAAGATTTCTGAAGGAACCTTGTGGGTAGTTCCCAATACTAACAAAGAGAGCATATTAAAATACAAACGTGGTATAAATGGTGATCTCAATAGAAAATTTTCAAAGGTTTCATCAATCGATAAAGACCTTACAACAGTAAAAGAGATCAAGACATTAATCCTAGATCAGCAAGTTGACCTTATCTTAAATCTACATGATGGACACGGGTTTTTCAGAGAAAAATACACCAATACTATTTTTAACCCTGGTGCTTGGGGTCAGACCTGTGTTATTGACCAGATAAAACTTGATCAAAACAGCAGTTACGGAGATCTTGAATGTATCGCTCAAAAAGTCAGTAATAATCTTAATCAGCATCTTCTGCAAGAGCACCATAGTTTTAATGTCCGCAATACAAAGACTAAAAAGAAAAAAAATGAGATGCAGCATTCACTCACCTACTTTGCAATCAATAATAATAAACCGGCTTTTGCAATTGAAACGAGTAAAGAGCTACAAACAACTACTCAAAAAGTCTATTATCAGCTCCGTGCTATAGAAGCCTTTATGCAAATAATGGGTATCAAGTACCAAAGAGATTTTGAGCTGGAGTCTGAAAACCTTAAAAATATAACAAAAAGCAACGGTAAACTAGTAATAAACACAAATATATCACTTGATTTAGACAATTTAAGAAAAAATTTAAGATACTTTCCGCTACAATCAGATAGGAACGAATTACTCTTCACACACCCCTTAGGTGGTGTGATTAGAGGTAATGGGTTCATTGATTTATACATTGGACATAAGAAAGTATCACATTTGAGTACCAGTTCCTTTCCGGTAGGAAATTGTGAAGATACTTTTGAAGCAGTAGTTGATGGAAAGAAAAAATCTATTCATTTACCTTCAGAAGTTAAAATTATGTCCGATATAGTATTTCATGCACCGAAGGGGTACCGATTGAATGTAATCGGCTTTACAGATCCTCGGTACAAAAATGAATTGGGAATAAAAATTGCTGGGCATTCACTGTTAAAGCGCTTTTCACTTGATCGTGACAAACGACGTTACAGAGCCGAATTTTACAAAGAACGCGCTTTTTGTGGAATGGTAATTTTAAATTATGCAGCTAGGAACAACAATGAAACAAAAGCAAGCCTTCTCCAGCACGATATCTATAAACCCTTATAACAACACTTTTTATACAGGTACAACGACACAGATAAAACTTGCTAGCAAGCCTCAATATCAAAAAGAACAATACGCTGTCTCTTACCTTAAAACTCAAGACTTCATCACCACACAAATCAGTCTTAGTCAAAACATCGCAGAAGAAGACATCAATGATGCTATTCAAAACAAGATTTATGAAGAACTTGGTCTTGATATGGCAATTGAATATCAGATCAGCCATGTAGAAGCTGAAGATAGTGCAGAAGAAGGAAATAAAAACTACCATGTCTTTGTTGTTGATCCATTAAGTATTGAGGAAGCTTTTACCGGCGCGATTGAACAGGTCAAATATATAGATCAAATCACTCCAGCACCTCTTCTTTTACGAGCACTTTACAAAAAAGAGATTATTGAGGATAACGGCACACACTGTTTCATCTACTTTCAAGCTGATGATGCCTTTTTAACACTCTACGATGATAGAGAGTTTCTCTATACAAAATCACTTAAATACTCATTTTCACAAATGCATGACAGATATTGTGAGCTTGTAGGTGAACAGATTGAACTCTCAGCGTTTACAAAACTCCTTTCCGAAGAGGGTTTAAGAAGTAGTGAAAGTGAAAGCCAACAATATCTGATCAAGCTCTTTGGAGAAGTATTTTTACATATCAATGATGTTATGACTTATTCTAAACGTGCCTTTGAACTTGATCGTATAGATAAGGTCTATATCGGTTCAGAAGTCGGAGCTATCGTCGGTATGGATGAGTATTCCCAAACCTATCTTGGATTAGACTCAAGTGACTTTGATTTCAACTATAGTTTTGAAACCGAAGAGTGGTATATCGATCAGATGCATCTGCTTATGCAACTTACTACTCAATTAGAAGCTGAAGACAGGTATGAGTGTAACTTCACATCATTTCATCGTCCTCCGCCTTTTACAAAACGAGCTAGTGGTCAACTTATAATGACAGCTGCTGCATCCATTGTGATCGCAATGCTTTATCCAGGTACATATTGGACGCTTGATAGTATTGAAGGTATCAAAAAAGCCGCTTTAGAGGCTGAATATCAAGAACTACATCTAAAACGAACTGATAGAGAAAACCAGATTAAACATCATACCGCTGAAATGGAAAAGATAAAAAGTTTAGTATTAAATGAGGTCAAGGCACTGGATAACAGGAAATCTGTTTTAACAAAAATACATGATGTTAAAGTCAATTATCCAATGAAGGCGAAGCGTATAAGCAGTTTAACAAAAGATCTTAACAAGTATAAGGTTAAGCTTGATGAAGTCCTATACACAGAAAACAATACCACAAGTGAAAAAAGCTTTACACTTAATCTTCTCTCAAGTAAAGATAAACGTATAACCGATCTGATTGAGTGGTATACTAAGACAAAATCTTCTCAATATAAATTTTCTATCAAGAAAATTGAATTTGACGAAGATGAAAAGCTCTATTCAAGTGAGTTGAAGGTGGTACTAAAATGACTTTAGAAGACTTTTTAGGTGATATAGACAAATCTTTCGCCGAAAAAAAACAGCAAGAGGTCTATATGACCTATGTGATGATTGCAGCTGCCCTGATTGCAGCATCTTATCTTTTGTTATGGGATAGTGCCGAGCAAGGCTTTAATCAAACTCTAGCCCAGACAAAAAAAGTTGAAAAGAAGATTACTGATGACACTAACTTTCTTAAATGGAATCCTGTGACTAAGATCTCTCAACTCAAAGCCGAAACTATTCAGTACAAAAAAGACTTTATTACGGTTAAAGACCAGTCTGAATATATTAAATATAAGATTGAACAGATATCAAGCCTCTATTATGACGAACAGGCTTGGGGCGAGTTTATTGATTCAATTGCCGGAAACGCTAAAAAGTACGGCTTACAGCTAAAATATCTTTCTAATGAGTTTTCAAATGATAAAAACACCTTTGGCCATGTCTTAGATATTGAAGTTAAAGTTAAGGGGAACTTCCAAAGAACAATGAAGTTTATCAACTCTTTGGAACAGAGTTTCTTGGTTGTTGATATACATGACCTGAGTTTAATTTCTAGTGATAAAGTTGACAGTACCTTGAAAATATCAGTTTGGGGGATCACATACTAATGAAAACAAAATTATTGATACTCACCTGTTTAACTTGTTTAATACAAGCAGAAACTAACCAAAGTGCTGTAAACAGCCCTTTACAAGATTCTTATACATCCACTAATACACCTAGTCTTATCAATGCCAATGCCAATACCGTTTGGGTTGATCAAAAAGTAGATGAGATCAAACCGCAGCGTAATGGACTAAATATCGCTTCCTTAGCCAGATTAAAGAGTCCCTTTATTGTAATTAAAGAAGAAGTAAAAGAAAAGACAAGTACTTCAACAACTCCAGGTAAAGATAAATCTGCTACAGATGGCAATGAGCTAGTACCTACTAAAAAAGATATGAGCAAAGAGCCTTTAACACTACAGGTTGTATTAAACTCTTCAGCCCTGATCAATGGAAAATGGCTTAAGACAAATGATTTATTCAGAGGCTATAAGCTTACCAAAATACAACACAATCATGTTATTTTGGAAAGAAAAAAGAAAAAAATAAAACTCTTTATTGCACAGAAAAGTGACAATATCAATATCTCAATTAAATAGGGAAGAACATGAAACAGATACTTAAACCATTAAAGCACACCTTACTAACTAGCGCAGTAACAGCAACACTGTTAGCTTCATCATTACATGCAGATTGTACTTATCAACTCTTTACTATCTCTTCCATCAAAGGAACACAAATTGGTGAATTTGTTGACCAGTTAAGTGATGAATGTTCTTTTACAGTTATTGTCACTGACCCTGAAGCAGAAAAACTCTTATCAAAAGAGCTCAATAAAACAAACCTAAAAAACTTAACCGTTGATGAAGTACTGGACCTAGTACTCAAGGAAAATAATCTTTTTTATACTCTTGAGAATAATATTCTGCATATATCATACCTTGTTACACGAACTTTTGATATAGATTATATTATAACGACACGTAAAAGTGTTGGTACAACAGGTGTTACTTTAAGTACCGGTAGTGGTGGTAGCTCTGGTGGTAGCTCTGGTGGTAGCTCTGGTGGTAGCTCTGGTGGTAGCTCTGGTGGCAGTGGTTCAGGGACAAATAGTGACTCTCGAAGTGGTATCTCTATAGAAACTGTAGATGAAGTTTCCTTTTGGCATGAGCTTGACCTTGAATTTCAATCCATATTAAATCGTCCTGAAGATGGATATAATGCAGACGCACCTATTATTAACAAGACAGCTGGTCTAGTAACCGTCTCAGCGACACCACGACAGATCATACGTCTTGAAAAATATTTAAAAGAGGTTCAAAGAAAGGCAAAAGCGCAAGTTCTGATAGATGTCAAACTGTTAAGTGTAAAACTTGATAATAAACATGAGACAGGAGTTGACTGGACTCAACTTTATGCCTTGCAAAATCTCAACTTAACTGCTGATCTAAAAAATACATTAAATGTTACCGAGTTTACAAGTCCATCAGAAATTACAGAGATGGCGAGGTTTCCTGGTGGTGGTCTTGATGGCCATCTTGTCAGTGCAACTGGTTCAGCTACGATTAATGAGGTTGTTAAGTTTTTAAAAACGCAAGGTAATGTTAAGGCGATATCTAATCCAAAAGTCATGACCTTAAACAATCAACCTGCTCTTATAAGCGTAGGAAATGAATTTTTTTACAAGATTCAATCTAGTGCCAACCAGCAAGGCTCAGGTGGTGGGGTAGCTAGCACTACTCAAACAGACATCATTCAATCTGTTTTTGCGGGAATTCTTCTAGACATCACCCCTGAAATTGATGATAAAGGGCGTATAACTTTAAAAGTCAATCCATCTTTAAGTGAAACAATTCGGGCAATCGGTACTAGTGAAGATGGTTCGACACGTGATGTCCCACCTGATTTAAGTCGTCGCCAACTTTCAGCTGTTGTAACGGTTCAAGATGGGGAGAGAGTCATTTTAGGTGGACTCATCTCATCTAAGGATAGTATCAATGAAAACAAGGTTCCTCTACTTGGTGATATTCCTGGTCTCGGCTGGTTATTTAAGCATGAAGAAAAGATAAATAGTATTGAAGAACTTGTCATTGTTATTGAACCACATATTATTAAAGAAGGTAAACAGAGTATTTCTTTAAGTGAGCTTGGATATTCGGGTCTAAACGAAGATCAACTCGATTCTCAAGCTTTCATTCGTTCAGAAAACCAAGAAGACCTGGAAGAATTAGATGCTAAAAATGCCGAGCTTGAAGCTATGCAAAAAAATCGTGAGGGTGAAAAGAAATCTTCTGACACAGAGTTTGAAACGAAGTAAATGAAAAGTAGTTTTTACCTTAGTTCAAAAGAGGTTTTCCTCGATGTTGTAGATGCAAAAGAGTATGTACAGCTTGACAGAGTTTCAACTCTTTACCAATCACTTAAAGACTCTGTCAAGAAACCCCTTAAAATGATCCTTTTATATGGGAAGCCTGGCACAGGTAAGAGCATGATGCTTAATAAACTTTATGAAGAACTCAAAGATCAGCAAAAAGTAATTATGTATCATACTCCCTTAGTTGATGAAGTAGAGTTTTTAAAGTCACTGGCACGTGATATCTACGGGGTTCGTCCTTTTGAAGAATTAAATTTCACACAGTTTAATGAACTTTCTGAACATTATGAATTTGAAACAACACCTCTTGTTCTACTCGATGAAGCACAACTTTACTCCACCTCTTTAATGGAAAAAATCCGTCTCATCTCAGATGCAAGAAAGATCAAGTTTGTTATTACCCTACACAAGACAGAAAAAGAAGATATAATAGCTAAAGAGCATTTTCAAACACGAATTTGGGAAAGCTTGGAACTTCATAACGCATCACCTGCAGAACTTAAGATCTATATTCAAAAAAAACTGATGAAAAACAACTGTTTTGATGTAGCCAATATGTTTGATAATAAGAATATAAAATGTATCCACAAACTCACCTCAGGTAACTATAGAGATACAAATAAACTTTTAGACTCACTTTTTAGCTTATATGATTGGTATGAAGAGAATCAACCAACTAAAATCAATTATAGTAACATATCGACAAAGTTTATAGAGATGGCTGCTATTCGTACGGGATTTATTAATGCTTAATGTTCATGATTTAGAACGTCGTTGGTTAAGGTACAAGATAAAGAGCTATGTGCCTCATTTCTTGTCAATAGTCTTACTCATATCAGGTATATTTCTTCTTTTTCTTTACTTACCTTATTTCAAAAGCACAACAGAAATAAAAACAATTGTACAAAAAGAAAAAAATGAAACTTCGATAAAAAAAACGATTCTTAAAAAAGAGGTCACTCCTCTTAAAGTCAAACATGAGGTTCAGAACAAGCCGACTAAGATGGAGCATAGTTCACTTGAGGTTCCGCAAAATACACTAGACCATGTCACTCAAGATAAAAAAAGTTTAGTTTTAACACCTTCTCTACACTTTATGGACAATATAGAAGATAATCTAAACCCTTATGTAGACATTGAAGAAGAACCTATTGTAATAGAAAGCAATCTTCAAGAAACGCAAAGTTCTACTCCATCTCAGGTATCCGAAGCTCCTGTAAAGAGTGAAGTAAATGTCCCTGTTCAGCAAAAGACGAAAGGTCTTTCTATAACAAAAAAACAAGAGGAATCTGATTTAAAAGATGTTATTCGTCGCTTCAAAAAAAATAAAAATCCAGCGCTCAGCCTTTTTGTTGCAAAACGCTACTATGCACTTGAACAGTACCAAAAATCTTATAACTATGCCCTAATGACCAATGAACTGGATAAAAATATTGATGAAAGTTGGATTATATTTTCTAAATCTTTGGTCAAACTTGGACAACATGAATTGGCGACACTTACGCTTAAGACATATCTCAAGAACAGTAAATCAACCCAAGCTGAAATATTGCTTCGAAAAATAGAATCGGGAGGGTTTAGATGAGATATATACTCTTATCCTTATGTTGCCTTGCCTCAATCCATGCAGATATCAAAGTCTCCTTATATCATTTATACCAAGACAAACAATATAAAGAAGCTTGCCAAGAAGGTTTAAAAGTCTTCAATCAGTACAGAAAAGATGAGGAATTTGTATCACTTTATGCTTTTTCATGTTTAAAAGCAGACCAGATTGACCGTTTGGCTGTACCTATTTCAACCTTGAAAAACTCAGAAGAAGCACGTAGTAATGCCGCCTATTTCTCAGTAATTCTCATGCAAAAAAAACTTTTACTTCATGCTTTAATTGATGGATATAAACTGACTGAACTTAAACTTCCAAAAACAGATCATGTACTTTCTAAGGTTTATGAACTCTATTCAAAAACTAATAATGATCGTAAACGAAGTCATTATAGCTTTATTGATACAGATAATAATAAGGTCACATATAAGCTTTATCTTAAAAACAGTAACCATAATAAAAAAATGGTGATAGAAGAATTTTATGATACAATAATGACACATAGGCATGTATATTGGTAGGAGAACTTCAATTGGATCGAATTACGCAGGACCTTTTAGACAAAAACCATATTACATCTCAGCAGATTGAACGTCTTTCCTCGAGAGAAGTCAAGCCTGAGGACTTACTGGAGACCTTAACCAGAGTTGGTGCCGTTTCTGTCAACTTTGTAAAGCGCTTTGTTGTCGAGCAAATACGTCTTGGTAAATATGAACTCTCTATTATCCATCAATATCATTTTTTATCCGAACATGATGTTCTTAAACACCTTGCCGAGGTAATGAGCTACCCCTTTATTGATTTAGACTCAGTGGATTTAGATTATCGATTGGCCGAACGTGCCCCTTTTGCTCAGTTAAAACGTGCACTGGCCATTCCAATCTCACAAAATGATTTACATATTACCGTTGTATTTTCTGATCCTCTAGATGTTAATGCACAAGAGATGCTCCAACGTATTTATCCTCGTAAGCCTTTAAGTATTGCTGTAGCAACCAGTAAGCAGATTGAAGCCTATCTTACAAAGATGGAAATCAAAGACAGTGTCAAAGAACTTGTTACAAATATTCGTAGCGAACTTAACTCAATTGGAAGTGCAGAAGAGCAACAAGAAGCCTCTTCAATCTTACAGCTCATTGATGTTGTACTTAAACAGACCATTCATTCACGTTCTTCTGATATTCATATTGAACCAACAGAAAAAAACTGTGTTGTACGCGGACGAATTGACGGTTCTTTAACTGAGATCTTTATTTTTGACAAAGACATCTATCCCCCTCTGGCGTCTCGTCTTAAGCTTCTTGCCAACTTAGATATTGCCGAAAAACGAAAACCCCAAGATGGACGATTTTCTGCAAATGTGGGAGAGAGAGAATATGATTTCCGTATCTCGACCCTGCCAATTTTGTATGGAGAGTCCATCGTAATGCGTGTACTTGACAAGACAAAAGCCTTAGTCAAACTCGAAGAAGCAGGTATGGATGCGGCTAGTTACAAAAAGCTTCATACCGCTCTGCAAACACCATTTGGTGTTATCCTTGTTACTGGGCCTACGGGTTCAGGTAAGACAACAACACTCTATGGCGCGCTTAATGAACTAAGAAGTGTCACTGAAAAAGTAATTACCGTTGAAGATCCCGTTGAATATAGGATGAACCTTATTCAACAAGTTCAAGTGAATCCAAAGGTTGGTCTCTCTTTCGCCGATGCTTTACGTTCAATTCTACGTCAAGATCCCGATAAAATTATGATTGGTGAGATTCGTGACCATGAAACACTTGAAATTGCGATTAAAGCTGCTTTAACCGGCCACTTGGTAATTTCTACCTTGCACACCAATGATGCTATCAGTGCTATCCCTCGAATGGTTGATATGGGGATTGAACCTTATCTTATCTCCGGGGCCGTTGTTGCGATTCAGGCCCAACGTCTTGTACGTAAGATATGTGTTCATTGTTCTGAAGATGCTAAACTACCTAATAGCTTGCTAGAAGAATATAAAAATTACATACCCGATCATCCGACTTTCAAAGAAGGAAAAGGATGTAGAGAATGTTCCGGTACAGGCTATCAAGGCCGTGAAATGATATGTGAAGTTCTTCCCATCTCTGAGGAACTCTCCAGTATGATCGCAAAAGAGTCTTCCAAAACAGATATGATGGAACAAGCTATAAAAGATGGCTTTCAAAATATGTTTAGTAATGGTATTCTCAAAGCAGCCCAAGGGGTAACAACATTTGACGAAATTTTAAGGGTGGCAAAGCAATGAAATATTTTTCAGTTACGGTACTTAATCGTGGTAAACGAGAGTCTCATGGTCTGCATGCTCAAGATAGAAAAGAGGCTCATTTTCTTGCCAAGGCAAAGTTTTCAGGAATCATTTTAAAGGTTATTGAAAGTTCTCCTCCCTTAGAAGAACAGCTCAAAGCCTTTAAAGAAAATATCACCAAGAACTTTAAAAAGAAAAAGATCAAACAAGATAGCTTAATAGCTTCTATTAGACAGATGGCTGTTATGACCAATGCCGGTATTTCTATCCATGATACACTACACGAAATTGCAGATTCAACTTCTGATAAACGCTTGGAAGAGGTTTTCGACAAAATCGCCGAAGATATTAATTCTGGTCTTAGTATGTCCCAGTCTGTTGAGAACTTCAGATATGAGATGGGAAACCTTACCCTAGCAATGATTCAACTTGGAGAGAAGACAGGTAATATGGCTGAAGCTCTGTATGATCTTGCAAATATGCTCGAAGAGATACGTAGAAACTTCATCAAATTCAAAAAAGCTATGGCCTATCCACGAAATGTCATGATCGCAATGGCCGTAGCCTTTACAATTTTAATCTCTTATGTTGTTCCCGAATTTAAAAAGATATTCGAGCAATTACATGCTGAGTTACCGCTTCCTACACGAATTTTACTTATGCTCGAAACTGCAATTAACGAATATGGAGCCTATGTTTTAGGTACTATAATTATCATCTTTTTTACTGCACGTTTTGCTATCAACCATTATTATCATATTCGCTATAAGTTTCATCAGCTTCTATTACGTACAATGCTTGTTAAAAAACTCATCCATTATGCTACTTTAAATCGTTTTATGCTTGTTTTTTCTGCTCTTGTACATGCAGGTATTCCTATTGCCGACTCGCTAGAAGCTTCTATTGATATGATTGACAATCTACCTCTAAAAGAGAAACTTCAAACGGTCAGGGGTGCAGTTGAAAAAGGAAACAGTCTTAATCAAGGACTTAAGGATACAGGCCTTTTTGAAAATATGATTATCCAAATGGTTTCCGCTGGTGAGTCAAGCGGTCAACTTGATGCAATGATGGAAAAGGTAACAGAATACTATAAGATGAAGTTTGATGCCATCATTGACAGTCTTTCCGAAGCCATTGAGCCTATTATACTCTTCTTCATTGCCGCTATGGTACTGTTAATGGCACTGGGAATTTTCTTACCAATGTGGGATATGGGCAAGGCCGTCAAAGGCTAGAAAGCCAGCCATACCAACATGTAGAATTAAGCTCTGGCTGTGTTCTATATGTATATGTTTACTCTTTTTCAGCTTCTTTTTCTACCATCTTTGTGTAGTTTTCATCTTTTTTAAGAAGTCCCGCCTCATACAGAAACTGAGAGGGCATAAAGTCAATCTTCTTGATCTTATCATTTTTAGCAAGGCTCAGATATAAAATATCTTTTGCCCGTGTTACAGCTACATAAAAAAGACGGCGTTCTTCATCTATACCACCGCCGCCTTTATTCATCAGTTTTCGGTTAGGAAACCTCCCATCCATCAAGTCAACGACATACACTTCTTTGTACTCTAGTCCCTTGCTTGCATGCACACTCAAAAGATTAACCCCTTCCCCCTTGGTCAAATCCTGAGATCCCAAAACCATTGCATTGATATAACGTTCATGTGCTTCATACGGCTTTGCCAAATCATAGAGTAAAGCCCCTTTTCTTCTAATACGTTCCAAGGACTCATTTTTAAGTTTTTCATCGATAGAACCATCTTTAAGTTGTGCCCGTTTTGAAGAAAGTTGATCAATAATAGTATTATAAAACTTTGATGCTCTAATCTTTTCTATCATTGAAGAAGGTTGGCTTATACGTTTAAGTGCTTTACTCAGTGTATAAAAATCATATAAAAATTCGGCGCTATCTTTAGTCAGCTTTGGATGTTTTAGTATGGGGTTAGATAAGAAGTTCTCATCAAATCCTAAAGTCATAAACTTTGCGACAGAACCCAATTCAATAAAATCATCAAAAAGACCAAGTTGATGATTTTGCTGTCGTTTTTCAAAGGGATTTCGTATACTTTTATCCGGGTGAAAAAGTCCTTCGAACAAAGAACCATGTCCCAACTTTTTTAAAGAGATAAACAGCTCTTTGGCTATAGCGCTCCCTATCCCTTTAGCATATTCAAAAAGGTGAATAAAAGCCATCATATCACTGCTGTTAACAAATAAGACGTAAATATCTAAGATTGCCTTGACTTCTTTCGCATCAAAAAAACTTTTTCCCCCTTTTCTTTTACATGGAAGTCCAATTTCACGTAGTGTCGCTTCTATCCCATCTGCCGAAGCATTATTTCTAAAGATCACCGCTATCTCATCAGAAGGTGTATATGATTTTTTTATCATGTGTGAAATAGCCGAATACTGCTCAAAAAGTTCATTATAAACCAAAAGCCTTGGTGCAACGGCCTTTGCCTCGCGGGTAAACTCCAGTTTTTTAGGGTAGATACGCTCATTATATTCAATCACCTTATTCGCTAAAGAGAGAATGGGAACTGTAGAACGATAGTTTTTACTGAGGGTGTATACCTTTGCCTTGGGAAACTTTTCACTGTATGATCCGATAATACCAATATCTGCCCCATTAAAAGCATAGATACTTTGATCATAATCTCCTACACAGAATAGAGATGGAGGATTCATAGCATCAACAACAGCCCCTTGTAAAGCATTCGTATCTTGATATTCATCCACCAAGACTTCCTTATAGGGCATTTGATAAGTTTGGACTTTTTCACGCATTAAAAGAAGAAGGTCATTAAAGTTCACAAAGCCATACTCTTTTTTTAAGAGTTCAAACTCTTGACAGATATCTAAGTAGATATCAATATAAGGAGAATGTTCATCATTTCTCTCTTTCATCCATACATCAAACCCACGTTCGATTTCTGTGTTCTGATATAAAGAATAGACATCATAAAGATAATTTCCGCCATAAGGAGATGTATCATGATCAAAAAGATGGAAAGAGCGTTTGTCATAAACACTTCGAAAAAGGGTTTTAAGTTCGCCGGTTTGTTTAAGAACGATCTTTCTGTCAAATTTTTTCAACCAACGGTAACTTACGGCATGAAAAGTCCCCGCTTCTATCTTATGCGCAACCTCTTTTGAAAAATATCCAGCAAGTCTCTCCACCATTTCGGCTGCTGCCTTGTTTGTAAAGGTTAAGAGAAGGATTTCTTCAGGTTTGACACCATTTTGAAGAAGGTGCCCAATTCGTCCGACTATGGTTGATGTTTTTCCCGTTCCGGCAGAGGCAATGATAAGGTTTTGACCCGTAGGTGCGGTAGCAGCGGAAAGCTGTTCTTGATTTAATCGCGATAAGGGCAAAGTTTGATATCTCTTTTTAAGCTAGGAATATATATATCTCTTCAGCTTTTTTATGAAATATTACCTTTTATTCACTCACAAGCAGATAAAAGACTAAGCCTTAGTAAATGTTTTTAAACTCTCATCAAGTCCAAAATCAGGATACTTCTGAATCCCCAACACTTCTTGAGCAACCGTGCCATTGGCCTTATTAAAGATTAGAGGTGCTTGAAAATTAATCTTTGACTCATCTAAAGGGTTTTGAATAATAACAATATTGTAAACCATCAAATCATTTTCATCT
>Ga0316207_10001163_pt1 | contig 34421 bp, 58 predicted proteins | sample 6weekpyrite_MG_FD_204943 | JGI IMG/M metagenome (GOLD analysis project Ga0316207, IMG submission 204943) | Microbial mat bacterial communities from mineral coupon in-situ incubated in ocean water Damariscotta River, Maine, United States -... | ecosystem: Environmental > Aquatic > Marine >... | reverse complement strand
TAAAATAAATAGCTTGTCCTGTAGCTCTTTAATGGTACGCGCTTGTTTTAGAAGCATGTCGTCGGCTTCCGCCTGTTCCGTTACACTCATATCTATTTACCTTCTATCTGTTTAAATAGCCTTTATCGTTTCTGGTTTCATATCTATCCCTCTTACGTTATTGGGGTTAATAACTCCAGTAGCTTAATTCTTCATCTACGCAATCAAGCGGTGATTCATCTTGCCAATCCATTTGCTCTACCCATGCGCCAGCCATCATCCAATTAGATTTCCATGAACGTGTACGCCGCCACATAAAATATGCAAACCTAATTTTCCACCAAAGCGTTTTCATGCTCTCTCCTATACGTTATTCTGTTCTATGTTTGCATTAACATAAGAAGTAAACCAATCAATAGCCGCTTTGCTTTCACGCCTCGGCAGGTTCGCCCCGTATTGCCTAAATACTTGCTCCCATAAATTCATCATTTGAACTGAGTCGCCGCAATCATCCATAAGATTAAATTCGATTTTTACTGGTTGGCTCATTCCTATCTCCTATACGTTATTGGGGTTGGCTTATTACCCTGCTACAAAACTCAACAGTCTCAATATCTTCAACCTCTCCTGCCGAACTTCTGATTTCAAACCAACAATTATCAGGGTCTAATTCACCAAGAATATGTGAAACCTTTACTTCTAATGCTTTTTTCAGAGCCTCGCGCACTTCATCATCATTCAGTTTTAATTCCATCATGCTCTCTCCTATACGTTATTAAAATGGTGGAATCCACTGGCCTTCATACAAGACCTTTTATCATCTTGCCTTATGGCGCGAGAAGTTATACGCCAGCTTCATCCAAACTCGTTTAGTTAGTCGTAAATACTAACAAGTTCATCCTCGAACAGCGGTACGCCATCATCGGCACCACCACCCACGGCAGGGGTTTCCATAACAGCCTTGACCGCATCCAGGGACATTAGGACCTTGAGCGCAATATCGCGCTGGCCGAGCATATGAGCTACCCGAGCCGCTTCGCGCTTGTTACATTCGCCATCTACTGACGCAGCATTAAAACCAAAGCCTGGAACCGATACACCACCGCTAAACCCGGTACATGGTCCTGATGCTGGTCCACCGATAGCAGGGGCTTGCAGCTCATCCTCATAGGTCAGCGTCTGAGAATTGCCTTGCTGAGTAGATTGGTGCTGGTTCTGGCCCTGAAAGCTGTTTGCGTTCGATGTTGAATTAGACTTTGCCGCGCTTTGTGCTTTGGCTACGCCGACACCTACACCGACTGCCTTGTTATTGGTTACATTATTCGGCCGGTAGTAATATTCCCCAGCTAGCGCGCTAGTGCTAAATAATGCGATTGTTAATACTAAGATTACCTTTTTCATTTTACTTCTCCTTTTGGTTTAAATGGTGAGCGACCCAGCGACAGGCTTGAATGGGTAACGCGGTTAGCCGCCGGGCCTCTCATTAACTACTTATTACCGAAGTTCTCGCCTCGATTCTTTTCAGATTGAATCCGTTTATAAATTTCCTCGCGGTGAACGCCAATGCTTTTCGGTGCATTGATTCCGATGCGTACCTGGTTGCCGACTATTTCCATAACGGTAACTTTAATATCATCGCCAATGCATAGCGTTTCGCCACGGCGTCTTGAAAGTATCAGCATCATGCAACCTTTTTATTTTCGGTTATTTTATCCAGCGCCTCGCGACATAAAACCAGCTCACTGATAAAGGTATTCATACACTTATCAATCAGCTCGATGTATGGCTCATCACGTTCGACCCTGACTATTAAAGGCGGTTTACCTGGAAAGTAGCTCATAAAATCCCACCACTTTTGACCTGTAACCCATAGAGAGCCTTGAACCTGCTGTTTATATTTCTTTGGCAGCTCATTGCCGAGCAGGTATCCGATGTGCGTATGGACCAGCGGGCATTTTATTTCTATCCCGCCATCGCCTACCAGGCCATCGGGTGAGCATGACACAAGCTTTTCTTTATCCTTGTAAACTAACCCGACCTGCTCCACTTGGTTGCCTGTAGTAAACTCATAGAGCCGTCTGGCCTCTGGTTCCAGCTCCTGGCCGCGCAGCATTGCATCGGTTGAATAAGACTCACGCGGTCCATCCAGGTACTCAGCTAATAATATGTTTCGATAATCCACCGACGAGGCTGAGAGTTTCCCGGTAGGAGTAATGATTTTATCGAACGCGCTTGAGGTAGGTATGCCGAGCCTGGCCTGATACCACTCGTCAGAGCCTTGTTCTACATTAAGTTTTATCATTTTGCTCTACCAGTTTATTGCGCTTGGTTGTAAGGCCGTGAACCGCTTTTTTATAGCCGCGTTCTGGCAGAAGTTTTAACCCTTGGATGCCTAGATACATGCAGAGGTTTAGCTCAACATCCTTGATGCCAAAATCTGACTCAATGCCGTTAATTATGTCGGTAAGTGCGGAGTATTGCTCATCGCTAATCAGCTCCTCATAGACGCCTTGGCCTGCGGCATTGCCATCATCATCCTCATCCTGAATGGTGACGTTAAATATCAGCTTTAATATGTAGCGTTCGCCGTAACTGACCGCCGATGCCTTGCCGTGGGTCGGTGTTTTATTGACCTTGCCAGCAATGCCTTTGTCATCAATAGGGCAGTCATAAAAGAAGTTTTCAGAGTGACCGGCTGAATGCATCACTTTACAAGTAACCCTGATATGACCCTCTTTATCGGTATCGCCTTCACCGTATGAAACCGCAAAGCCCTCGGCCGTATAGGCGGGGACTACGGCTTTTTTCATAGCCTCCAGGCTGGGGTAATTGCTCTTTGTTTGCGGGTTATGTTTATCCCTGGTGACGCCTCGCAGGCTCATCTGGACTCGGACCATTGCGCGGGTATATTCCTTTTCAGCTTCGCGGTCCTCCTCGTCACGCTTCATTTTCAAGATGCGCTCAAACTTATCAATATCCACGTCAGGATTTGTAGCCATACGCTCAATCATTGTTACAGCTTGGTTCTCAGCGGCGGCTATTTCGGTTTTTTCTTTTCCCATTGTTGCTCTCCTCTACTTACAAATAAGGTTTTTATACTGATTAAATTCTGGCGGGCATCCTGGATTAGTTGATTTACCTTGCCCGAACGCTGCGGCCACTAATGAGGCTGTCAGCAATGCAAATAGGATAAAGGCGATTACATTCTCAGCCTTTTCAACTTCCCGGTTATCTCTGCGCTTGGCCTCAGCCAGTAGCTCATTATCAAACCTCATGGCCCGTTCTCCTGGTCATACTTCCAATCATCAAGCATGGCATCAAGCTTAATACTTGCTGCAGTACAGCAATCAAGCTCGCCGTGTTTGCAGTCGCACTCGACAACTATATCCACGCCTTGGCTATCCTCAATTAGATAGTCGCAGCCCTCACAGGCAGACTCATGGCCCCATTGTAAGGAGTTAAAGGCTTGAGTTAATGTAGGTTTATCCATAGTATTTCCTCCAGTTGTTATAGCTACATTATCACGATGATAATTAAATTACAACATAATTCGATAATTAATTAATGCTTGCAATAAAATACTAGCAAAGTTATCATTGCTGAAACTTAGGAGAATAAAGTGGATTTAAGAGAATACTTATTTAAGCATCCGTTTCATAATAGCCGCCAGGAAGCGACTGACGCTATTGCTGAGCTGGTGGACCGATGTGAGTCTACGGTCCGGCATTGGGCATATGGCCGCGTGCCTGTTCCCGCTCATTTGGTGCGTGATGTGAAAGCGGCTACTAAAAACAAGGTCCCGCTTCATGAGCTGCGCCCTGATGTATTTCCAAAGAGTTAAAGGGGTGGTAACAAAAGAAAATCACTCCTCTGTTAGTCAGGTCATACTGAGCCTGGCTAACCTTCCTGCCCTTCTCCTCCCCCGACTTGGGCAGGTTTTTTATTTAAATGCCGCGTCAGCGTAAGGATAGAGCTGATACCGGCCAGCAAGAGATAGTCAAAGCCCTTAGAAAATTGGGGTATTCGGTTATTACTGGCATGGATGACCTGCTAATAGGTCACAACGGCAAGAATTACTGGATAGAGCTGAAACGAAAGGAGAGCCGCTCTAAGCGCACCGGAGAAATATTGGAGTCATTCATCAAGCCAGGGCAGAAAGAGTTACTGGAAACGTATCGCGGCCAATATGCCATAGTGTGTAGTCTTGATGAGATACTGGAAATTATAAAGAGGGATAGCAAATGAAGGTTATCGGCTGGATTGATTACGCTGAAATTGAGGATGATTTTATAGAATCATTCGGCGGCATGGGCGGCTGGTTTGACAATGGTATGCGCTGGAAAGATTATATTAATACCGTAAAACCAGAATATAAAAAATATCCAGAAGCAATACGGCTAGCCGTTATTCACTCTAATATCAGAATCACTGGCGAACAACACCAGTACGGCCATGATGGAGTGCCTGTTTTCAGTGACGGGACTTATGCCAGTTTTAGCTACAGAGCCTGGGGCGATATTATGGGCGCTATTTGGTCAGATGTAGACGACAAAGATTATAACTATATGAGTTTTTACATGTAGCGAATAAATAACTTGATTAAGAAGTAAAGAAAAAGTAGTTTAGAAAGAACGAAGCCACCCAAGAAAGGTGGCCTCGAATCGGATGATAGTTTAGCGGCTAATCCGAATGATTATAATTATCATTCTCATTTGCATATATGTCAATAGCTATCGTCCCGCAAAAAGACTGCGAAAAGTCTAGCGTGGGCATGGTTTCTGGTGAGTGAAAAGCCAGCGTATAACCCCAGCCTCGACAACGGTGCAGGCCGAACGTCGATAAACATATGTTGATAAAGCGCACCTGTAGGCTAAGCTAAATGCCTTAATTAGTGGGGTTTTATTTTGTCTAAAACATAGTAAAAACAAGGAGTTAAACATGGAAATTAAATATAATGATGGTTTAAAGTTACATGATATTTTTCCTGATGGGCGCTGGTATATCGACCATGATGGAGTCATGTTCATATGGGCAGGATGGGATTATAACGAGTACACGCATAAGGAGGAGATAAAAAAAACCATATTAGTAGATGGGGCAGAAAGAAAAAAAGAATGGATGGGCTTTCTGATTGGGTGGGTTTACCTGGAGGAACCAAAAAAAATCGAGAAACAAGTCACTGATAAAATCATTAACAGGCAGGTCAGATATTGCGATGATGAGGGCTATATATCTGAAAAAGATTTGGTCTATTACTTTGAGTGTGAAAAGGGAGCTAAACATGATTGATGATATACCTTTCGATGATTTTTGGAGTAAGTACCCACGGCGACAGGATAAGAAAAAAGCTAAAAAGAAATGGGAAAGCTTGCCAAAGAAAACTAAAGTTGTTATCATGGCAGATATTGAAACTCGTTTTGTTGGTGTTGAAAAACAGTTTACCCCATTACCAACTACTTATATGAACGGGGAGCGGTGGGAGGATGAGAAGCTGGAACCTCTAAAAAAAATGCCCAGGACCAATCAAGAATGGGAGGATGAAGGTAAAAAGCTCGGTGTTTTGCCTAGACGTGGTGAAACTTACCCTGATTACAAGGACCGCATATCAGCGGCAATGAGGAGTTAAAAATGAAATTCAATTTCAAAGAAGGTGAGACCGTTATATTTCGACCTGGTGGAAAAATGCCGGATGAGCTTAGGCTTTTAGACGGCCATGAGGTTACGGTGTTAGGCATTAACGCGATAAATTCTTTAATCACTGACAGCCCGTGTTACCTAATTGATTTGCCAAACGCGCTTTTAATTTGTGCTGAGACCTATCTTGAGAAAATGGAAAAAAGCTCAAAACCTGTGGAGTGGGACGAATGTTTATGGCAACCGGAGAAATAAGCTCAGATGAAATGATGATTGTGAGATACATCACAATAGCTCCAGTCACGGTGGCGCGATTATTTTTCTGGACTGATTTAGATATACCAATGGAAGCAATACGGAAATTTTTAGACGAGCTGGTTAGCGAGGGTTACGCCACGTTAAGCCAGGGAGTCTACACAATGAGGAGAGATTGAATGAGTTTTTCAAAGCAACCACAGCGAATTTTAGAGTATTTGAGAAAGCATGGCCGCATTAACCCATTACAGGCCTGGACTGTTTGCGGTGTTTACCGGCTATCAGCCGCTATCCTGATACTGAGAAAGGATGGCTATGTTATCGAAACTACCAGGATGGACGTTACCAACAAATTTGGCGAACAGTGCCACGTAGGTAATTACATAATGCATGGCAGGATTGGGGATATAATGATTAGCCCTGATGCTGCAAAGCACATAACCGAAGCCCAACTACGAGGAACAGCATGAACAAACCTAAACCAAAATTTTGCGCGGATTGTAATAACTTTATGGACGTTAAACCCGAACCGCTATGCAAAGCATCAAAATACCCGAACCTGGTAACAGGCCAGGAGAAACGAACCTGTAGTGTTGAGCGCCTGGATGGCATCGGCCGGTGCGGTATGCTCGGTAATAACTTTGTCGCCCTTGGTTCAAGACAGCCAAAGGCCAAAGAGCGAGGCGTCCCTGAAAAGCCGGCCAAGCAAACAAAGAAAAAGGTCGCTAAAAAGTGAAGCGCAAAAGCTTTGGCCCCAACAAAATCAATAAAATGATTGATGAGGCTATCGACTTGATTGCCACGGATGGAAGCGAGCGATTAGGTGTTGAGGTATTGCGAGAGCTGGCCCAGCTATTCAAGTCAGCAGGCAGCACGGCCAAGGCGTTCAGCGATTTGTGCATGTATATCGAAATGAGTGCGGCTGAAAAATCCAGCTCACCTTTCGTGAAGGAAAAAATGGCCCGGATACTCAGCAAGATGCGAGAGGAAAAGGGCAGGATTATTATTGGAGGTCATTGATGAACACTATTGAAGATATAAACGATGCTGAGCGCGCCGCTTATGCTCGTGGTGATATGGAAACAAGCAAGTTGTTGCAATCATGTATAGCTCTTATTGATTCAGAAAGAGCCGAAGCCGTTGAGGAATACCAGTCAGGATTGCGTGAAAAAATGGATGATGCCGTTGAGGCCCTTAATGGTATCAATGTAAAAATTGATTATGTTATAGATGAGTTAAGTTAATGCCTACTATTTCACAAACTGAGGAAGATATTTTAAACGATATTGACCGTTTGATAGAGTTTCATCGTAAAAACGGCAGTGAGCTTAAAAAAATAACCGTATCAAAGAAACAGTACAACGCTCTTAAGCGGTTAGAGAAAAAAGCTGAGAAAGGCCCGTTGATAAGGCGAGCCGGTGAGGTATCGGTAAACAGGTTCGGCTACAACGGAATAAAATTTGAGGTGGCTCAGTCTCGACGGTCTTACAGTAAAAAAGATACTGGTGATATGTTTTGAATTATGGAGGTAACGAATGATTACGGATGAACAGGCAGAAAGGGCCAACGACTGGATAAGAGACAACGCAACGGCACACGCGAACGCCAAAGGCACCCGCATCCAGCTCATGGAGTTTCGCAAGTCTAAAAAGGCCCTGCTAATGAATAAGAAGCTCGGAGAGCCTCAGCACGTCCGGGAGTCTTACGCTTACGCGCATAAAGATTATGTACAGCTACTGGATGACATTGAGATTGCAGTAGCACTGGAGGAGGAGCTGCGCTGGAAAATGAAAGCGGCTGAATTAAAAATCGAAATGTGGCGAACCCAGCAAGCCAATAACCGCACTATTGATAGGAGTCACGCATGATGACAAGCATAGGTTTCGCACTAACAGCCCTATTTATCAGCATGGTGGCGCTATATTTAGCTCTGAATGATAGCCAGTGGGCTGGAGAGCTTGCCATATTGGCGCTGGTCCTGGCAGTCGCGTCTAATATATTGGTTCAAGTTTCATGAATGGACGCACTCCTACAAAGGGCGAAACTACCTGGATGAGTGACGTACTCAGCGATGGTTGTTGCGTATGCAGGCTATTTCTGGATGTGTTTACCCCGTGCGAAATACATCATATCGAGGGGTCCAGAAAGGAAGGTGCACACTACAAAACCATAGGATTATGCGTATTTCACCACCGGGCAGGGCTTAACAATAAAGACTGTGTATCTAGGCACCCATACAAGAAAGAATTTGAACGGCGTTATCATACTGATGAAAAGCTGCTAGAATTAACTCAAGAGAGGCTCAAATTATGAAAAGACGTGGATTTTTAAAACTACTCGCTGGATTAGCCGCAGCCCCATTAATTCCAGGCTGCATGAGGCCTGCCGGTGCGGAGCCGCTTGTAGGAGAAAAGAATAGCTTTGAAGCTGAGCTTACGCCACCTGAGCTAGTGCAGCATACCGAATTCGAAAAGGCATGGCAGGATATGGCGGCAAATGGCTCTGGCGTAATCAAAGACGGTAAGCGCATGCCGCCGCAAGAGGTTTATGGCAGAGGCTATATTGAAGAATTTACATCATTCGACCAAGAAGTAAGAAAGGCATTTAGAGAATCATCAAAATTACTTGAGGCTCAAAAGGCCCTTAATGACGCTCCAGTACCAACAGACGGTCGCTATATATGGTAGCTAAAAAGAAAGTCGCTAAGAAAAAGACCCCAAAGAAAATAGGGAGACCTACAGACTATACTGATAGGCTGGCCGATAAAATATGTGAGAAGGTCGCACTAGGCCAATCAATGAGAACTATTTGCGCCCTGGAGACCATGCCAGCAATGACCACAATGTTTAGATGGTTAAGGGAAAAGGATGAATTTAGGCAGCAATACGAGACCGCTAAACAGGAATGTGCTGAGTTAATGGTCGAGGATATGCTTGATATTGCTGATAATGAAGCCCAAGAGCCGTTGCTGGTTGATGGTGTGCCGGTCATTGTTGATGAAAAGCCGGTGATGGTTACGTCACAGGTAAAGATTCAACACTCCAGGCTAAAGGTAGACACAAGAAAATTCATTGCCGCTAAGCTCAAGCCCAAGAAGTATGGCGAACGCATACAACACGCCAATGACCCGGATAACCCCATGCCTAGCGCCATTGTGACTAAATATGAATAAAACCGACCGTATTATTGCTGTTCCAGACGGCGAAACTATTGTGTCGATGATTGAATATTTAGGGACCGTGTTCGTGTCCACCGATTTAAGAGTGTATCAGCTCAGACAGGGCGACCACGGCGATTACAGGCTGGCCCCAATAAGGTTTGTTGAAGATGACTAAAGGCCCTGTAATTGAGGCCAAGTTCCCTAAGATATACCGGCCACTCGATGAGGACCATCGCTACAAGGTCCTATATGGTGGTCGAGCAGCAGCCCGCTCCTGGTCAATATCGAGAAAGCTACTGATACGAGGCACTGAAAAGCCGATGCGTATCTTATGTACTCGTGAGCTACAGAAATCCATCAAACAATCCGTTCACCGATTACTCAAGATTCAGATAGAAAAGCTGGGCCTATCCCCGTTCTATGACGTACAGCAGCAAGGGATATACGGCATAAACGGCACTGAGTTCATATTCCTGGGGGTGAAGCATAACCCCGAGGAAATCAAGTCAATGGAAGGTATCGACATTTGCTGGATTGAGGAGGGCCATAGCCTGACTGAAAGCTCATGGGACATTATTGACCCGACCATCCGTGCTGAGGGTTCAGAGGTATGGGTATCATTCAACACCCGGTTTAAGTTTGACCATATTTACCAGCTATTTGTCGCCAATGAACCGCCACCGGACAGCCTAGTGATTAAGGCTTCATACGCTGATAACCCCTGGTTCCCCGAGGTATTGCGCCAGCAAATGGAGGTCATGAAAGAGCGTGACTTTGAGAAATACCTGCATATTTGGGAAGGTGAGCTTAAACAGCTTGCTGAGGGCGCGATATTCGGTCAGCAGATACTGGATGCCAAGCGTAAAGATTTGAAGGGATTTAGCCGTATGCTGAATATCCCCGTGGTTAAAGGCGCTGGTGTCTGCACCTTTTGGGATATTGGCCGCTCTGACCATACTTGTATCTGGTTTATGCAGCGAGTCGGCAAAGAGTATCGGTTCATTGATTACTACGAGGCCAGGCTTGAGGAGCTGGAACACTTCGCCAAGGTCCTAAACAAGTTCGACTATAACTATGAGCGCCACTATTTCCCCCATGATGCCGACCATGACCGCCTGGGCATGAAAAAAAACGTCAAAGAGCAGATGATAGCCTTGGGAGTGAAGCCGATTAACATTGTGCCACGTATCAGCGTGAAGCAGACGGCTATTGAGCTAGCCCGGAACATCTTTCCAGAGTGTTATTTCCATACAGCCCAGGATGAGCGGGGCCTGAGAATGGAGCGAGGCCTGGATGGATTGAGCAATTACCGCTACAAGTACAATGACGAGGATGATGTTTACCAGAGAAAACCTCACCATGATTGGGCCAGCAACCCAGCCGATGCCTTTATGCAGTTCGCGCAAGGGTATTTCGATAGCCAGACGGCCAACATGCAACCCGTGGTCATGAATAACGCTTTCAATATCTTTTAATGCCCTTTCACCGCCCAATAAATCACAGTCTCCTGGAGTCAGGGCACCTGGTAGGTCAATCAAAGGCCCGCTATTACTTCGTTTATGAGGATGACGGCACCCGCTACTGGTACAGTGATTTTCTAAAACCAGGCTTTAAACACGTAACTGCGGTCAAATATAACGGGCTATTCTGGCTTAAAATGGATTTATCGCTTGGATGGACCGAATTTGACGTGTTACCCTTTGACCAGTACGATACTATTCATGATGTATTGAAAGACGTGGACTATACGCATCTGCAATACGTCGAAGCATGGCGAAAGCCGCGATACCGTGTTCGTTCTCTGTTCGCGCCGTGGACTTGCGTTGAAGCGATGAAGTCACTACTCGGCATCCGTGCCTGTTTGGTGACGACACCTTATCAACTATACAAGCACATGGAGAAGCATAATGGGCAAAATATTCGGCGGCTCAAAACCTAAGAAGCCAGCAGGACCCTCACCAGAAGAAATCCGACAAAAGGCAGAAGCCGAGCAGCGTCAAAAAGATGAGCTGGCAAAGCTGAAATCCGAGGAAGAAAGCCGCACCAATGCGCTCAAGCGTAAGCGTCGAGGCCGAGCATCCTTAATATCGGGCGAGGAAACAGGCCTATCTGAAACGCTGGGTGCCTGATATGCCTATTGCCAGACTGACAGCGCAGAATCGCGCCGGAATAAAGCCTGAGAATGGCCCCGGTAAAACCAATATTTATAACTCAATCCTTGCCTTACCGGTTGAATTTACTCGGCCACAACCTGCAACCCTGTTAAAACCCAGGACACCATCACGAAAAGAGGGGCTTTTAAAGCGCCAACGTCGACTGTCTGCTGGTCGAGCCTCGCTTATATCGGGTGACGTTCGCGGTATTAGGGGTACATTAGGATGAACGGACAGGCGATGCTAAAGCGGTTCAATGCCGCTAATTCCCGTAAGGCTCTGTGGATAGATGTTCTCCAGCAGGCCTATCAATATGCCCTACCTCAGCGCGAGGAGTTCTATAGCAACCAGCGCGAGGGCCAAAAGAAAAACGAAGAAGTCTATGACTCCACGGCCATTAATGGATTGCAGCGGTGGGCTTCTCGTATGGTGGCGACGATTATGCCGCCCTGGCGTCAATGGGCCACAGCCGTTCCAGGCTCTGAGATACCCGATGAGGAAAAGGAACAGGCCAAGGTATTGCTCGAACAGATTACTGATACCTTATTTGCCGCCTTTAACCACTCAGCCCTGGCGACTCAAGCCCATGAGGCCATCCTGGAGGCCGGTGTTTCTACCGGTGCCCTGCTGTTCCAGGAGGGTGATGACGACCAGCCCTTTGATATTGTAGCGGTGCCAGCGAGTCAAATCGTACCCGAGGAAGGTCCTGATGGGACTATCGAGACCGTTTTCCGCGAGTGGGACGTACCAGGCCGACTGATTGAGCGCAAATGGCCTGATGCCAAGATACCTCACACCGTCCAGCAGGAAATCAAAAACAAGCCTGACAGTAAGCACAAAATCATCGAGGGCACGATATATAACAACGAAACCAAGGGTTATGACTACAAGGTAATGATTAAGCGCGGTATGCAAATCATTGTCGAGCGTGAGGAGGAAGTTAGTCCCTGGATTGTGTTCAGAACCTCAGTCATGCCGGGTGAAATCCTTGGCCGTGGTCCGATTATGCAGGCGCTCCCTGACATTTTGACGGCCAATAAGGTGGTCGAGTTCACATTGCGCCGGGCAGCTATCGACATTGCCGGTATCTATACCCACGTCAATGATGGTGCCATTAACCCTTATACTATACAATTAGTGCCTAACTCATTGATTCCGGTATCTAGCAATGCCACAGAAAACCCTACATTGCGCCGATTGGACACAGGAGGAGGTATTGATGTATCGCAAATTGTACTGGCCGACCTTCGCGCCAATATCAATGACGCCTTATATTCAAACCAACTTGGACCAGTTGAAGGCCCGACAAAAAGTGCCACTGAAATTAGCATCCGACAACAGGAGCTAGTTCAGACGGCAGGGGCGACCTTTGGCCGTTTACAGACCGAATTGCTTGAAAAGCTGATTAAACGTGGCCTGTATATCTTGCAGCGCCTGGGTAAAGTCGCCCCCTTCAAGCTCGACGGTAAAGAGGTCACGCTCCGTTACGAGTCTCCCCTTGCCCGTGCCCAGGATGCTGAGGAAATCCAGAATATTACTCGCTGGATGGAAATCGGCGGCGCTTTGGGTCCTCAAATCTTTATGGGTGGTGCCAAGGTCGAGGAAATCCCTCGCGTTATGGGTGAGTTGTTAGGTGTCCCTGCTGAGCTAAATCGTGAGGATGAAGGCCCGCAAGGCAAGCAAGCCCTCACTCAGATGGTTGCTCAAATCATTGCACAATCACAATTGGAGGCAGAAGGTGGCTGAGATAATCTTTGTAGTGGATGAAACCAATGAGGCGGCTATGTCACTCATGAAAAAACTAGCCAATGCAAAAACCGGGGCGGTTACTCCGGTTACTCATGAAGAGTTCATAGCGGCTCAAAATGGCAGCTTGCATCCTATAGAAATAGGCGACACTCATGGGTAAAGTCACAGAATTAAAGGGTGATATTACAGGCTGGGGCGCACTTGACCTGGACAATCCTCAGTTCGGCCTGATACGAGGCGAGCAGGAGCAACAGATAAAGGCCATGAACTCAGATTTTCGGGAGTTATTCCTGGATTCTGAGCTTGGCTTGCGTGTTTTGGGTTATTTGATGGATTGGACCATTAAACGGCCCCAGGTAGACCCGAGAGGCACTGAGCGCATGGACGTGTGGCGCGGCGGCCAGGATGACATTGTGCGGTGCATACTAGCAGCAATCCATAACAGTGAAACAGGAGAAAAATAATGGAAGAATCAGATTCTTTGATAGCCGCCGATGAGGCGACACCTAACGAGGAAACAACAGAAACAACAGAAAACCAGCCCTGGTATATGTCAGAAGGCGTACAGGGTGAAGGCGACAAGCCAGAATGGTACAAAGACAGCAAATATAAATCCGTTGCCGACCAGGCCAAGGCCTACACCGACCTAGAATCACGCTTTGGCGGTTTCGTAGGCGCTCCAGAAGGCGATTACGAGCTTTCATTCCCCGAGGGCGTGGAAGGTGAATGGATAGATGGCGACCCGTTAATGGAGAGTTTCCAGACGATTGCCCGCGAATCCAATATGTCACAGGAAGTATTTACCCAAATTCTGCACAGCTATATCGGTAATGAGTCGCAGCTCATGGGCACTGACCGTGAATCTGAGCTTAAAGCCCTGGGTGACAATGCACAGGCCAGACTGCAAAACATCAATGACTTTGCCAAGGCTAATCTATCGGAGGAGGACTATCAGGGTATATTAGCAGCCACTACTACAGCGGCAGGCGTGAAAGCTATTGAGGCCCTGATTCAGCAAACCCGTGGTTTCCAGGTGCCGAAAGACAAGTCAGAGGTTGATACTGGCTTGCAGCACTCAGAAATCCGTGAGCGCATGAATGACCCACGCTACAAGACTGATAAAGCATTTCGTGATGAAACAAGCCGCATGTATGAGAAGTTATTTGGCACCGAGCCAAAGCGTAACGTGGTAGGTTAACGTCCGTGATTAGGGTGGTAGCCACAACTACCCAACCCCGATTATACGCCTATTGACACCGCCCGGCTAATCAATAACAATCAAGACACAGATACCCGCTCGTCGGCCTGTTACTTGAAGTAAGTAATATATAGGCCCCGCATTATTGCGAGATACCCTAAAAAACCAAATCAACTCTTTTTAGGAGACTCGCTATGAGTAAGACACTCTCAGCGGCTGCATCGACAGAGTTTGACGACATGGTAAAACATGCCTATCAAACTATGGGCGCTACTAATGGCGGCATCGTCAACGCAGTCACGCAACGCAACAACGTAGTAGGTGATACCTACAAATTCCGTGCAATGGGCAAAGGCCTTGCGAATCAGAAAGCCTCGCAAGCTGATGTTACCCCAATGGACATTTCTCACAGCCTGGTTACAGCCACGCTCGGTAACTGGAACGCTCCAGAATACACCGATATTTTTGACGCGGCTGAGGTCAATTTCGACGAAAAAGAAGAACTAGCGAATACCATCGCTGGCGCTTTGCATCGTCGTCAGGAGCAAATCATCATCGACGCGATGGATGACGCAACTCCGGGTGCGACCGTAGCCACTTCGGTTGGTGGTGCTGATACCAATATGAACATCGAAAAGGTAGTCGAAGCCTCGAAAGAGCTTAACGATGCCGGTGTTCCTATTGACCAGGACCGTCACATCATGGTTTCTGCTGATGGCCTTCGCGCCATGCTGTTAGAAACTCAGGTAGGCAGTGCCGATTACAACAGTGTTCAGTCACTGATGACCGGTACTCTGGACTACTGGATGGGCTTCCACTGGCACATTATCGAGTCTCGTGATGAAGGCGGCCTAACGGTTGCTGCTGGTGATGTTCGCCAGGGTTACGCATGGCATAAATCTGCCGTGGGTCTTGCGACCGGTATCGACATTACGACCGATGTAAACTGGATTGCTCAAAAGACTTCATGGCTATGTAATGGCATGATGAAGTGTGGCGCAGCTATCCGCGATACTGCCGGTTTAATCCAAGTCAACGCTGACGAAACATAGGAGGCTATCATGGCTTTTGCACTTTCTGGATTATCTCAAATTGGCCCAGGTGGCAGCTCTCCACGCTTATGGATGTACTCAAGCGCGGACGCTATCGCTACTGTCAATACGGCTGCCTACTTCAATGATGCATCTGACCTATTAACGGTTCGTGACGTAATCATTGTTGTGGATACAGCAACCCCGACCACCAGCTTTGTTAGTGTTTTAACTAACGCCTCTGGTGTTGTGGACGTTTCTGACGGCCTAGCCATCACTGAAACTGACACTGACTAAAACTGATTCGCACCCCTTCGGGGGTGCCTATCTTTAGGAGTTTGTATGGCTACTGACATTTCTATGTCATCCAATGCCCTGCTGTTAATCGGGCACGGCACTATCAACTCATTTACCGATGCAGGTGCCGGGGCAAAGACCGCCTCGAATCTGTATGCCACTGTTTACGAGGACGCCATCACGTCCTACCCCTGGCGTTTTGCTATGGGTAAAGTCGCATTATCTAAATTAGTCGCCTCACCGCTCAATGAGTGGAAAAACGCCTTTCAGCTTCCAGGTGACTTATTGCTGGTGTATCGCACTTATCCGCGCAGCACCTTCGAGATTTACGAGGATAAACTCTATTCCGATGAGGAGGAGGTCGAAATCGACTACTGGTTCAAACCAGATGAGTCTACTTTGCCGCCTTATTTCGTCAAATACATGCAATACCTACTGGCCGCCGAGTTTGCGGTCTCTGTTACGGACAATCGAAGCCTGGCCGAGATTTGGGACGCTAAGGCCGGTGTTCAAATGCTGGTTGCTCAGAACCGAGACAGCCAAGGCAGGACTAATAACGCGATAGAATCAGCACCATTTTTAGAGGTCCGATAAATGCCGCGCATCCGCCGCATACAATCATCGTTTAATGCCGGTGTTCTCGACCCCCGATTAGGCGCACGTATCGACGTGAGAGCTTATAACAACGGTGCTGAGAACCTGGATAACGCGCTTTGTTTGCCCCAGGGTGGTGCAGCTCGCAGGCCTGGCATGAAATACATTGATGCTATCGAGATTCCGTCCGACCGGGTAACGGGTCAAACTATTACGGCTCCCAATGGTGGCACTACTGCTAACGCCAACGACAATGACAGCTCAACCCTTCTAACCACCACTACAGCTATTGGTACTACTGCCAATTATATGGTGGTTCAATATGATTTAGGCACAGCGCAGACTATTGAGTTTGCTGACGTGGTGGGCATTAAGTTATCGGCTGGGTCTAATGCCGCAGATTTTGCCATTTATTACAGTAGTGACGCATCAACCTGGTTCGCGGTCCCTAATACATCAATGGAAATTGATACCACGGCCAGAGATTTTCGCAGGAATATCGGAATAAGTGCCCGCTATTGGGCGGTGCGCCGAGGCTCTTTGGCTGAGGATGAGGGCGCGGCGGTAATGAGCCTGGGAGAATTTAGCCTATTCACCGGTAGAGCTGCCAGTGATGCCCGGTTAATCCCGTTTTCGTTTAATACCGAACAAAATTACATGATAGCCATTGCGGGAGGCGGTGGATTTGGCTCAATGCTGGTCTATAAAGATGACGTATTGCTGGCGCAATTCCCGATTGAGTACCTATCGACTCAGATTGATACCATTAACTGGACACAATCAGCCGATACCCTGATTATCACTCACAAAAACATAGCCCCTAAACGAATCGTGCGCGACACGACCTCAGAGGGGTTATGGGTTATTGATGACGTGCCTTTGACCAATATTCCGCAATATGATTTTGGTTCAGGCGCTGAGGATACCTGGTCGACTACCCGAGGCTGGCCGCTTACCGTCACATTCTTTGAGGGCCGGATGGTATTTGGTGGCTCCAAAGGCAGGCCCCAAGGCTTGTGGATGAGCGTAACCAATGACTTTTATAACTTTAATGTAGGCACAGGACAGCCTGATGAGGCCATCGTGGGCGCTTTGGACACTGACCAAGTGAACGAAATCCGCAACGTGGTGCCAGGTCGCACCCTGGAAATCTTTACATCGGGCGGTGAGTTCATTATCCCGACAACCCCTGTATTACCTGAGAATTTCTCGGTGGTCAGGCAGACCAGATACGGCTCAGCGGCGGTCAGAACGGCCTCGATTGATGGTGCCACGCTTTACGTTCAGCGAAATGGCCAGGGTTTTCGTGAGTTTCTGTTCTCATTTGCTGAGGACTCTCATGTATCTAATTCTGTTTCACAGCTATCCAGCCATCTAATTAATACACCGGTCGATATTGACGCGGTGGCAGGCACTCAAACCACAGAAACAAATTATGTTTACATGGTTAATACGGCTGGTGATGTGGTGGTCCTTAATACATTGCGTGAACAAGAAATTGCTGCCTGGTCTGGTCCCTGGACCACTGAGGCCGGACTGTTCAAGCGTGTCGGTGTTCTGGATTTTGACACCTATTTTTTGGTTGAGCGCACTATTGATGGCGATACCGTCTACTATTTGGAAAAACTGGATGACGACCTTTGTACTGATTCGGCCGTTTACTCAGCAAGCCACTCCAGCGCCACTGTAACGGGCGCAGACCATCTGGAAGGTGAAACGGTCCGGGTTAAGCTTGGTGGCGCTATACAGCCAAATGCGGTGGTGTCAGGAGGCTCATTTACCCTTGAGAGGACACCTGACGCTGAAACCCTGGAGTATGGTCTGGATTTTAACCCGACTATCAAGACTATGCCGGTTAATGATGGTTTTCAGGATGGCCCGACCCTTAACAGGGAAAAGCGCATCGTGAGAGCTACTATCAACCGTTATCAGTCGCTTGGTGTCTTTGTGAACGGCGAGAGATTGCCGGATAGGCAGCTCGATGATGATACTTTTGATGATGTGCCCACTCCATCGGATGAGACCGTCGAGATATACTTGCATGGCTGGTCACAGAAAGCCCAGGTCACAATTACACAAGAGGACCCGGTACCCATGACGATACTGGCCCTTGATTTGGAGGTCAGCGCCTAAGACCATGATTATTATGAAAATTATATTTAATCTCGGCTTTTTTTCTTGCGTCAACGGCGTCTTTGAAGTTATCAAAGTAGCCCAAATGAATGGTCTCGCCATTAATCATTATTTGAGAATGATGTTTATTGTCTCGCCTGAACAAACCAACGCCAGTTACGCCGCTAGTATTGGCCTTGCTCAAAGATGCGTTTCTCATGTTTTCAGCTCTAGTGACTTCTCGCAAATTAGAAATCCTGTTATCAGCGGGATTATGGTTAATATGGTCAATATCATTTTTAGGAAATTTTCCGTAAACATACATCCAGGCAAATCTATGTGCGCCTCTCCTGGTCCCGTTAGCGGTTATATAAACATAGCCATTGGTGGACGTAGTTCCGGCGACACTCCCTGCTCTGGCTTTTCCGGTCGAAACAAGCCAAGTAAACAGCCCCGTTTCTGTGTTATAGCTAAGCAATTCCTTAAGACGCTTTTGGGTTATAATATCTTTAGCCATTGGCTTACTCCTATTAAGTCATTGTCAGGTGCCGGGTGTTCAAGCACCCGTGCGCCGATTATAGCACGAGGAATATGCAATGAATCCGGTTAAATATCTTAAAAAAGCCCTTGTTATTGAAATGGGATTTGCGGCGGCTCCAGCGGTCGCAGGCTTTGGTTCCATTATTGGCACATCGGCGGCAGCGGCTTTACCGGTTACAGCAGCGGCCACAGGCCTTGTTACGACAGTCGGCGCAGCAACGGCAGCAACGGCAGCAGCAACGGCCGGAGGGTTATTCGGCGGCGGCAGTCTTTTATCTAATGTTGCCGCAGGTGCCAGCATTGCATCACGTCTTTTCCAGGGTGAGGCAGAATCAGCAAACCTGGAGACGCAGGCCAAAGATGAGCAATTTAATGCCCGAAATCGCCAGATTGAGCGCAAGCGTAACCTGGTAAGAGCTTTAGCTTTACAAAATGTAAGGACGGGTGCATCTGGCTTCACGTTCGAGAAAGGCTCTAGTGCGGCGGCCATCCAGTTTGAGGATATTGAACGCTTCGAGCTGGACCAGTCGACCGATGCCCTTAATACGGCCAACCGTATAGACCAGCTAAAACAGAACGCCTCTAATGCGACCAAGTTCAGTTTGTTGAGCGCAGGCGGTGAAGCAGCACGATTTGTAAGCAGAACGACCGCACGGGGCACTGTATGAGGTATCAGAGCAGACTAACTAATCAGCAGTCGGTTCGCAGCAATGCGCCCCAGCTATTCCAGAGCCTGACCCAGCGCCTGTCTGCCTTTCAGCAGCAAGAGGAAAACCGGCTCGACCAGGAAGTGGCGAGAAAAGCCAAAGAAAAAGGCCTGATTGACGGCCAGGGCAAGACTGTCATCACATTACGTGACGGCGATACCATTGCCGATAGAGCCTGGAATGAAGGCGCTACAGCCTCGCATGTATCTGCTATCAAGCTGGATATGTTCGAGAACCTGAGCCGCATTGAGTCAGAGAGCGCCCGCGACCCGGTGGCCTACGAAACCAAGGCTAAGGCCTATAGCGAGGGCTTATTGGAAGGGGTGCCTGACAGGATTAAACCACTGGTTCAGGATGAGCTAGCCCAAGCGATTGTAAAAGCAGGCGCTAAGATTAGCTCGGAGCTTCGCACTTTCCAGCGCGAGCAGCATGATGCCTCCATATCAACAGCCGTTGACCTGTACAAAACCGAGTCGATGAACGCGGCCAAGGAGGGTGAAATTGAAATAGCCGCCAATTCATACGATAAAGCTATAACGCTGACCAATAGCCGTGAGCTGGCCGGTATGCTGGACCCTAAAGCAGCCGAGACTTTGCGCCGGGACATTACCCGCGATATTGAGGATGCTGGCGTCTATGGCGGCATGGCGAAAGCCATCCAGGAAGGTAAGGCCGTTCAATACATCAACAACTTTAAGAAACAAAAGCAGTTCGGAGACCGTGACCCGGAATATCGTAAAAAGATGGAGCTGGAAATGGTCAAGATGATGAAGGACTCACACGCCATCGAGGATGCTGAGCTGGCCCGTGATGCGGCAGAGCGTACGGCCAGGTGGGTGCAGGGCGAACGAACAGCTACTGATTTATTGTTATCGGGCAATTTAACCGATGATAGAATCCAGGATATGGTAAGAAATGACCAGCTCGACCCTCAGATTGGCCGCACTTACATTTCAGCGCAAGCAGAAGGCCCTGCCTTTTCTGATGGTGTTGCAATGGTGGGCTATAAGGCTGATTTGCTGAGCTTCACTGAGTCAGAAATTATGACCGACAAACGGCTCAAAATGAGCGACAGAATCCAAATCCTGGATGAGCATCGCAAGCTCACCGAGGATAAGAGTAACTGGAGAAGCACAATGGAGGGCCGCGAAGGAGCGCGCCGCATCAATGCCTCGCTGGGAATTGTCAAAGGCGTCCAGGGTATCAGGGTTACTCAGGATGATGCTCGCAGAGCCGACCTGGCATTAACCAGGTACTTTAACGAGGTCAACATGCTACCCCTTGAGGAGCGCAGGGTTAAGGCTCCAGAGATTGCCGATAACCTGGTTAAAGAGATTAAGGGCGAAGTAAGCACCAAGAAGCTCAACAAAGCCAAAGAGAAGCAGTTTGAGTTCAAGGACTCTGACGGTAAAACGGTTATTTATACCAGTATCGAGGAGATTGAGAACGCCGATTTAGGCTCAGAGGAAACGAAAGACTATATAAGGCAGTTTAATTTACGCCAGCGCAAAATAGAAAGGCTCGAAAATGAATAACGCTTATGAGGCCTATGCATCAAATCCACGCTACTCTGAGGGCGGGCTTGAGGCTGCCCAGGAGAGAGAATCCCTGGATAAAGCGCGTGAGATTGACCGTCAAACAGCGGTACAGACTGAGCTTGATGAAATAAAACCTGCTGAAAAACCAATATCAGAGGAAAAGCCTGACCCCAGGGAAGAAATGCATGGCGCAGTAAAAGCCATTGCAGAAACAGCGGTGCGCGGCACTCAAAACGTAGCCGGTGGCCTTGCCGGTGCCATTGAGAACACGCTTGAGCTTGCCGTGGGTAAAGAAAACATCGACCAGGCTAATGAGTGGATGGAGCGCGAAATGCCTGATTGGTATAACGCGATGGTCCAGGAAATGCAGCCCCGAGATAATGTGGATAAAATTACTCAGGAAATGACCAAGTTTATAGCGCCATTTGGCCTGTATATGAAAGGCGCAAAGGCGGTATCAGTTGCATCCGGCGTCAAAACCAGTACGACCTTTAATGCGGTACTCGCAGAAATCATCACGTCAGGCACAGCCATCGACCCTCATATGGAGCGATTATCATCGCTTGTTAAGGAAATGGGTGTTGATAACCTGTTTATAGATTGGCTTGCCGACAATCAAAACGAGACCGACTCAGAGGGCAGACTGAAAAACATCATAGAAAATACGGGAATTACCAGCACTCTGGCGCTCGCCTTTCACTCAGCAGCCATGACAATGAAGGCATTGCAGAGATTTAAGCGGTTTAATACGCCTAAAACCACAGAAATTGGCCGCCCGGTGACACCTGATGACCTGAAAGGGCAAACCGGACCAGCGCCAAGTGACGGCGCTTTACTTGACGCGCCTGATGTTCCACGTGGAACAGGTCTCCCAACAGGTCCAGAGGTGCCAGGATTGCCGACTCAATACCAGTTCAGAGACTCAGCCGTAAAACTACAGCGGGAAACTGACCTGGGCAGAGCTAAGCGCATCATGCAAGGTGACGAGGCAATAGATGAAAATGCCGTTAATTTTGGTATGCCGGACGCACCGAAGCGATTACAGGAAGGCGACCCATTGCTACAATCCAGGGTCGGTGATAAAAGCCCTGAGCGCCTGGCTATACGGGAAAATATAGTTAATGAAAGGCTTGCCCAAGGCGTAACCGTGACGGACCGCAATCCGGTGGCCTATGTCATGGGTGGCGGTGGCGCATCCGGTAAGGGCACTATTGTCAAGATGCTACGCCAGGAGGGCCACATTCCAGATAAAGGGGTGGTGGAGATTAATCCCGATGACATAAAAGAGGCCATCCCTGAGTACAAGCAGATTATCGAGGCTGGCGATGGACGTGCGGCTGAGATAACTCATGAGGAGTCTAGTGATTTAGCTAAGAAATTGCAGGCCGAGGCTATTACGAAGAAAACGGATATTCTCCTGGACGTAACGCTCGGAGACAAAACCAAGGGTATTACAAAAATCCAGGAGCTTAAAAGCGCGGGCTATGAGGTACGGCTGATAGGCGTCACTGTGGACCCCGAGGAAGCCGTTAAAAGAGCGGTTACAAGAGGCCTTGCTAGCTACAGATTTGTGCCAGGTGGCGATATGCTGGCCGCACACAAGGGATTTTCGGGTGCCTTCGAGGATTATGCAAAGTTAGTCGATGAGGCCTTGCTGTTCGACAACAATGCCGATATACCAGTGCATATTGCAATGTCAGGCAAGGGCGGGAAACTGGAAATTCTCGATGATTCCCTATATACTAGGTTCCATGATAAGGAGGTTATTAATGAGCAAGCGAAAACCATCAAAGAAATCGGCCAAGGGCAAGGCGGTAGTGTTCTCGCCCGAAACGGCGGCCAAAGCAAGAAAGGAGCGGGAGGAGGAGCTGAGCAAGAAGCGGCTGCCAATCCCGGTGGTGTTTCCAGTGAGAGATTACTAGACGCCAAGAAATGGGCCGGAGCCGGTAAGATAAAAGGCTCCAGGTTCGACTTTATTAAGGCTAAAACGCCTGACGAAACTCACCAGGTAGTAAATAAAAAAGGCAAAAAGGTTGCATCATTCTTTTATGATGACGGCCCGGATGCCTTTGTCTTGCTTGAGGGGAAGAAACCAGAGCAGTATTTCACAGAGCTAAGCGACCTGATTGACCACTTTGAGGGGGGCTTGCTATGAGAGAGCTTTCCACAGCACAATTCAAAACGCTAACCAAGAAACCTAAAAACGACTCAACCCGTATGGCTGAGCAGGCTATCGCCTCTATGCGCGAGGCCGTCAACCATAATGAGGCAGTCATGGGCGAAGTGGCAAAAATGCTTATGATTAAACCAATTAGATTCGACATTACCCGCGATAAAAAGGGTGATATAGTCTCAATAACGCCAATTTACGATAAGCTGAGGTAGCCTTAAATGAGCTTAAAAAACGAGTTACAGACCGACCCGCTAGCGTTGAACTACGCTGGCATGACAGACGCAGAAGCAGCGGCTTCACTTAATACCGTCAATCGTGTCGTCAACAAACGAGTACAAGTATCCGACCTGCTTAAATACTTAGGCGGTATTGGGAAGCTCGGAGACTTCATCGAAGCCAAGGCAGATGCTAGTGCGGCCAAACGCAAGCCTGTACTGGCCGTGTTTTCTTTGTTTGAAAACCCGCATATTACTGATATTGATGTAACTGTCGAGCCATTTAACTTGGGTCTATCGGCTTTAGTTTCAGCGGGCCTTATTACTCAACCAGAGGCAGACTCAATAACTTCAATGGGTAGCGACACAGTATCACGCGCACAAGAGCTAGGTATTAAAGTTCGTGAAGGCGATGTAACACAAGCGAGGGTAGTATAATGGCTGAAACAAAACAAACCACCACGGCAGCAACAGCAATCACATTCGATATATCGAGCCTTGCAGGTTCTGCGACCTTTGTGGCAGGCAGGGAATGTACTGAGATTGATAACTCATCTAATAATTATATGGATTGTCTGGTTAACATAGACGGTATTACAGGTCACGCATCAACAGCCCCAACAGTCGGGCAAACAATTAATGTTTATGTGTGGGGTTCTGATACATCTTTAGGGACTACAGCAATTGACGTTTTAGATGGTACAGATAGCGCAGAAACGCTAGGCCATGTGTCTGTATTAAATAGCCTGCGATTTGGCGGCTCTGCATCAGTAACGGTTGCAACAGCAGGTCTTACTTATTACATACAGCCGTTTAGTATCGCTCAGCTATTTGGTGGAATCATGCCTGATTATTGGGGCCTGTTCCTTGCTCACGACCATACTGGCGCGTTAGCGGCGGCACAATCGGGCTTGTTCTCTTATCAAGGCATCACCTACACGAGCGCATAACCATGTTTGCTAATTTCACAGAAGAAACTTGCACAGGCACAGGCGCAGCTTTACACGTAACAGGTACAAATAACCACCTTGAATATCGCGGCGTTGAATTTACGAGTGCCTAATGGAGTTTATACCCCTAAAGCGTAGGCATGTAAGGAAGCCTAATAAACCTGAGCTAGACTATAGCTCTACCTTAATGCGTAGCCATGCGTTTAGTAATACTTTTTCCGACAGACCAGAAAGGGCAGAGGGTAAAGTAAAACCTGTATGGGTTAACAATGCTGTAACGCAAGTCGCTACAACAAAAGGGATAGGCGCACATTTCGCATCTTCTGATTCATCTGATGCCGAATACATTAACGATGATTTATTTGGTGATGCGTGGAATGCTGTCTTTGGTACATATGCCGCCGCTCCGATTACAGTTTCATTTGGCATCAAGGCTGATGATGTAACCCCGGGCGACCAGCTTGGCATTTTCGAGTGGGGATTCCAGAACGGCACTAACGGGCTTTATATATTTTTAGATACCAACGGCGATTTAACTTGCGCGGTCGGTACATTTAACGTAAATAATATTACACACAATCTTACTCAGTCAAAATGGTACGACTGTGTGTATACCGTTGATGCCGCAGGTGCGTCCGCTTTATATGTAAACGGCGTCAAGGTCGGTACAAATACAGGGTCGTCAACATCAGCCCCAACATCATCATTTAAAGAATCGAATATTGGTACAGTCTTTAATGGCGCGTTTGGTAATTCGTTTCATGGGGATATGTCTTATCTTCATTTGTTCGGCAGAGCTTTTAATGAAGCGGAGGGTTTAGCATTAAGCGCAAACCCTAATATTGTTTACAAACCCTACACCCAGCTAATAGAGGCATCTGTACCAGTAGCAGCCGCCACAGGTAGTTATCTTATACCCCTAAAGCGTAGGCATACCAGAAAGCCCAATTATCCGGCTGGTGTTAATTGGGGCAATCCTTTGAGCAAGGGGTTGGCTGCGGTAATTATTCATTTACCGCACATAAATAGCGTATATGATGCAGTTTCTGGTAGGCTGTATTCAGGAGAGGCCACCAGCCTAGAAGTTAAAGATGGAGAGAGGCAGCTCAAGTTTGACGGCAGCAATGATTACTTTAAGATTCCCCTTGATATTGGTGCAGAATCTACTATATTCACAAAGGTTTATAGTGAAGTTTTAACAGGCGGCACTCATTTAAGAGCAGCAACATTATCGGATAGCACAACGACTAATGTTCGAGTCTCGCTCGGGAGGGTGGTGTCGGGCTATGCTAGAGTAAACAACAACGATGGAACAAATAACAACATTGTCGACTCTGCCTATACCATCAACACCTCACCAAATCCGTACAGCATCTGTTCTGTCCAGCAATCGGGCCAGCCCATTACGGCATACATTAACGGGGTCTATGATGACGGTTCTGCAAGGGGAACAACTACCAACGCATCAAATTTAACTTTTTCAGGACTAGACACACTTACTATCGGCGCTGTTACGTTCTCAACAGGTCAACAGAATCACTGGAATAATCACATATCCGTAGTTGTTGTTTATGACAGGTGCTTGAGTGCCACAGAGGTGCGCGAGCTAAACCATAACCCCTACCAAATCCTGCAACCCTACACCCAATACATAGAAGCAGGCGCGGCAGCAGCAGAAGAAAGCGGCTTTAATCCTTTTTGGGCTGCTAACGCAACCATTACACAATCAATGCAAGGTTTCAGCTAATGCGTAAAAATGTAGCAAGTCAAACCGTATCATTTCAGGCCATTAGCACAACAGATGGTTCTGATGTCACTACCGGAACCCCAACCGTTTACTACACTATAGACGGCGGTACACAAGGCACAGGTGCAGGCACTTCTGCCCATGAAGGCAACGGCCAATGGTCTTACGTACCAGCACAAGCAGAGACTAACGGCGACCATGTAGCCTTTACTCAAGTTCTAACAGGAGCGGTATCTCAGACCGTTAATGTATGGCCTGTTAGCTTCGACCCGACTACGGCAGACTTAGGACTTGAGAACGTATCAGCAGCAGACGTAAACGCTCAATGTGATACTGCTATTACAGACGCAGCACTCGCCACAGCAGCGGCGCTCGCAACGGTTGACACAGTTGTGGATGGTATACAAACAGACCTTTCCAACGCTACAGACGGACTAGGGGCTATCAAGACCGCAGTTGATTCTCGTATGGCCGAGGCATCAATCAATACCACAGCGGGTGCTATTGATAATGTCACCCTTGTAGCGACCACAACCACCAATACAGATATGCGCGGCACTGATAACGCGGCAACGGAAGCCAAACAAGACATCATAGACGGCATTGTGGATGATATTCTGGTCGATACCGGAACGACTTTACCGGCGTCTATCGCAGCATTAACAGAACCTGCTGGCATCGTTAAAAACGCTGGTTGTGACAATTTCGAGTTCCCGATGGTGCTTACCTCAGACCATTATACCGCAGCCACATCTAAAACAGTGACGGGTGAAATGAGCATCGACGGCGCTGCATTTGTCAGCACTAATGGCACGATTGCCGAGGTCAGCGATGGCGTTTACCAAATTGACATGACCGCAGCCGATACCAACGGCGATAAAATTACCTATAAATTCTCAGCAACAGATTGCGACGACACAATTATTTCGGTGATTACACGCTCATGATTATTCGATGGGGTAGAAAGGGTCTAGTAACTAGCGCGATAGCAGCGACCTTTGTTACTGCTGTTGCCGCCCCTGCCGTTAATTATGTCAAACAGGCCAATGTAACGCCGAGTCATAAGCTTGAATTTAGGCATGTTACGCCGGTTGTCACTGCTGTTTCCCCAGGTATTCACCGATACCAGGTCAGATATGACAACAGGCTGGAGTTCAGGCACTTAACTCCGGTCGAAGTGGCTGAGGAGGTTGATGAGCATACTCCAGGCTATTACGGTGTTGATGGCATTATCGCCAAACGTAAAAAGGAGGATGATGAGTTAATAGCTATTATTATGGCTATGTACGAATCAGGAGCCGTATGATTACGAAAGCATTTAGAAAACTATCCAAAGAGGATAGAGAGGAAGCCAAGTCAATTATGAGCGACCTGGTAAAAAATGATGGTATGAGCCAGGACGATGCCGCAAGTGAGGCGTTGACCATCATGCTAACTGAGGCTATGGATGGCCGTGATGATTTATTAACGAGGATGCAACGTGGCAAATAAGCGCGGAGTAGTATCACAGACAGACTTTAAGGACGGCGTTCAGGTCCAGATTATGGGTAATGTAACTGATGACCCACTGGAGGCGCAGCCCGAAAGCCGGGAAGGTGTCGAGCCTACCCCGTTCACTGCTGAGACCGGCCAACAGGAAAAGGTGGCCGGCGGCGCTACGCCATTTTTAAAAGAGCTATTTAGGCAAGGCGCTGAGGAGCTGGGGAAAAAGACAGTTACAAAAGCCCCGCTATACCGCACCAAAAAAGAGCTATCCAAGGAGGTCACTCAAAAAGAGGCGGTCCAGGAAGGATTACAGGAGCGAGCTGACAGCGTACTGGATTTGGACTTTAAGAATTATAACCAGCTTGATGACCATCAAATTAACTTTGACCAGATTGATACCACCGATGATATTAAGTCGGTTATCGGTCAGGTGGCCGAGGATAACAAGGGCGCTATTAACCAGGCGCGCCGTGGCAAAATCTCCAGAGACCAATTGCAGACCCTGGCTGATGAGCTTGGGACTGATGAGGAGGTGATTGAAACCGTGTTGCGGCGTCAGGCCGGTGAGGCCTTTGGGCCGGAAGTTATCCTGGCATCCCGTCAAGTGCTAGCATCAAGCGCGAAGCGAATCCTTGACCTAGCTCAAAAAGTAAGAGGTGGTGAGGCGTCACAAATTGAACAGCTACAGTTTCGGCGCCAGCTTGATTTTCACCGCGAGTATCAGGCCCAGTTAATGGGTGCCCGTGCTGAGGCTGGCCGCTCGTTAAATGCGTTCGGCATCCCGACCGGCACCAATCCGCGTGATATTGCCCGTGTTGCCGAGCTTGTGGAAACCACAGGCGGCGCTGATGATTTGATGAAAACAGCCCAGCAGCTTGAGCATGTTGATTCTATCGAAGGCCTTAATAAGCTAACCAAATCATCCCGCATGGAAAAAGTACAGTCAGCATTGATTGAGAATTTCATTAATTCGATTCTATCTGGCGTAAAAACTCATATTATTAACACGTCTGGCAATGCGCTATTCCAGGGTATGAATATTGCGGAGACAGCAGTAGCCGCCCGTATCGGTCGATTCTTGCGGACCGAGGAAGGCGTGGCAGTCGGTGAGGCATCTGCCCATATGTATGGTGCCATGTACTCCTGGCGTCAAGCCTTAAAAGCAGCCCGCACCGCATTTGTGAAAGGCGAGCCATCTGACCAGGTGATGAAGTTCGAGGGCACAGTGAATAAAGCTATCTCGGCTGATAACCTGGAAATGTCAGGCACAATGGGCCGGGCGGTTGATTTATTGGGTACTATTATCCGGTTCCCGACTGAGCGCATTATGTTGCCGGTTGATGAAATGTTTAAAGTCTTTGCCCGCAACGGCGATTTAGCAAGGCAAGCATACCGTGAAGCCGACCGGGTAACGTCCCTATCAGGAAACCCTGATGATGCCGCCAAGGTTATACAAGAGTTCATGCGTAACCCGCCACAACAGGCGATTGATGAAGCCCAGGCCGCAGCCCTGTATAATACTTTTCAAAACCCATTAGGTGAGACAGGCAGAGCGTGGCAGAAAGCCATTAACAAAACACCAGGCGCTCGATTCATTGCGCCGTTTATTCGTACGCCTGTTAATATCTTTAAGGCGGGTATATTAGAGCGCAGCCCGATTGCCGTTTTTACCCGTAAATTTCACCAGGACTTAGCCGCCGGAGGTGCAGCCCGTGATATGGCCCTTGCTCGCGTTTCAATGGGAAGCCTTACTGCCGCATCTATTAGCCAGTATGCCGCTAATGGTCAGATTACTGGCGGTGGCCCTTCCAATCCACGGGCGCGGGAAGCGTTAGAGGCGATAGGCTGGCGGCCTTATTCAATCGTTTACACAAACCCGTTCACCGGAAAAAGAACATACCAGAGTTACCAGCGCGCTGAGCCGCTAGCTTATGTTATTGGTGCGGTTGCCGATATGGTGGAAATTCAAAACTATGGCGATGATGAGCTTGATACGGATGATGAGCGCGTAACTGAAATATCTACAGCCGTCATTGCGGCCATTGCTGAAAACACCATGAACAAGACCTTTTTGCAGGGCCTTGCTGATTTTACCCATATGATGGATGACCCAGGACGCTATGCAAAAACATGGGGCCAAAATATGCTAACGGCACAAATTCCGTTCTCAGGTATGCGCCGCGACATTAGCAAAATATCAGACCCTTATGCCCGAACAGCCTGGACCTTGACCGAGAAGATGAAGCGAAACTCGGGCTTTCCAGGTTATATTGATGATGTACCGGCTAACCTGGATATATACGGAGACCCTAGATATCATCCGGCCGGAAGCTTGTTAGGCATCATGAGTCCTTTCCCTGATTCGACTCAGACCAGCGATGAAGTAAAGCTTGAGGTGGTCCGGGTAATGAACGAATCACGCACTGTTCCAGTAACCCGCCCATCAAGACGTATTGACGGCGTAAAGCTTTCGACCAGGGAATATTATGATTTGATGGTCCTGTCTCGTAAGACGGTAGAGAACGGCGAAGGCGAGACCTTTTATCAGGCCCTGGAGTCAACCATAAACAGTCCGATTTACGAGGATGGCACTCCTGATATGCAAGCCACTTTGCTAAAGGACGTGCAAAAGAATTTCGACAAGTGGGCGCGCCTTGAGCTTGAAGATGAAAACGACGATTTGAGATTGAGGCTACAGACTCGCAGAGCTAAAAAAGAATCACTCATGTTTGGCGTCGAAGCCCTTGAACCTGAGCAGCAAGAATTACTGGAGGATGAATAATGTCTGATAAAGAGCTAACGCAAACAAGACTTATGGAGTTGCTTGAATATAACTCTGAAACTGGTTTATTTAAAAGGCTTGTAACCACTTCCTCCAGGTCATTAAAGGGCGCAATTATTGGCAAAAAAGAAAAAAACCTTTACCCGCAAATAATGGTGGATAGTAAAAAATACACCGCGCACCGATTGGCTTGGCTCTATGTTACAGGCGAATGGCCTAAGCATATTGACCATATTAACCACATTAAAAGCGATAACAGATGGGTTAATTTAAGGAACGTAACAAGCAAAGAAAACCAAAAAAATCTAAGTCTTGCAAAGAATAATACAAGCGGCGTCTTGGGTGTAAGTTGGGCAAAGCAGGCCAACAAATGGCTTGCTTGTATAAAGATAAAAGGAAAAACAAAAAATCTTGGGTATTTTAGCGACATAAATAAGGCCAAAGAGGCAAGAGAAAAAGCTAATTTAGAGTTTGGGTTTCATAATAATCATGGCCTTGGAGGTTTATCGTGAGTCTTTTAGTTAATGACACCACGCCGCGCGTTCAATATACCGCGAGCGCATCACAAACCACGTTCGCTTATCCTTTTGAGATATTTGAGGACGCGGATTTAAAGGTCTATCAAACCCTGTCAGGCGCAGACCCTGACGATGATACTGATATTTTAACCCTAACCACTAACTACACAGTTACAAATGCTGGCGTGTCTGGTGGCGGTGATGTTGTCCTGGTAACGGGTGCAGCGGCTGGCGACATTATTACCATTGAGCGGGACCTGGCTGTTAAGCGAGTCAGCGACTATCAGAACCTGGGAGACCTGGCATCCGAATCATTTAATGATGACCTTGATAAGTTAATCATGATGGTTCAGCAGGTTGAATCAGATATTGCTAATTTGTGTTTAAAAACGCAAGTGACCTCGGCTGCCGGTAGTCTTAACTTGCCAATACTGGTTAATGATAAATACCTGACCACTGACGGGACTCAGCTTTTATGGGGCACCCCCGAGGGTGCGGCCGGTGCTATTGGTAATTTGGTCGAGGATGTCACGCCACAATTAGGCGGCCCGCTTGACTGTAATTCGCAACCAATAAGGCAAAGCAAAGGCACAGACATAGCCTCAGCTACTGCGCTCGCTATAGGCGCAGACGGTAATTATTTTGATGTGACCGGCACCACCACAATAACCTCGATTTCGACCACAGGCGTAGTGGGCACAGTCATTACGCTGCACTTTGATGATGCCGTTACCCTGACCCACCATGCCACTGATTTAATTATACCGGGTGCTGCAAATTACACGACTTCGGCTGGCGATGAGTTCGAGTTCACAGAGTACGCCTCCGGTGATTGGCGCTGTACTGGATACGCTCTCGCATCGGGTGAAGCCATCACGGCGGGAAAGCCTACGAATGATACAGCTCAATCCACAGCATCCGGCACCTCTAAAACTTTTAGTGGCGCACCATCTGGAACTAAGAAAATAACCATTTCATTTAACGCGGTTTCACTTGATTCAACGAATGGATTACAGCTCACTATTGGCGATAGCGGCGGTCTTGAAACGTCAGGCTATACAAGCCGAACCTCTACCATTACGGGCACTAATACCTGTGAAGTGCTTGGCCTGGCTATTACGGCGTATTTTGCCATTACACCAAGTAAGGCGACACCTACTTATAACGGCTCTATAACCCTGACAAATGAGGACGGCAACCACTGGATACTTGAGGGCAATATAGGCGACGAGCAAAACTCTAATGTGTCTCACTGTACAGGACGCAAAGAATTGTCTGGTGAATTTACACAGCTTAGCGTGGCGGTCAGCGGCGGAAATTTCGACGGTGGCTCGATAAACATTCAATACCAATAAGGAACAAAAAATGGACGGCTCAGGCTCAGTGATAGCAACAGCGGCACATGCCGCATACGATGGGTTAAAGTTTGTGTGGTTTGCCCTGATGGGTTTGATTGTTTGGAACGGTAAGCGGCTAGTTAAAAAGGTCGATGACCTGGAGAAAAATACGGTTGAAACCGACACATTCAATCAGACTCTCGGCAGCCTCAGACGAGACATACATGAGCTGGGGGAAAAGCAGGAGAATTTGCACAAAAATCTCCGCGACGATACGCGCAGCGATATAAAGGACGTTCATGAGCGTATCGACAAGATGATGGATAAATGAATAAGTTTAGTCGTCAATCTCAGGATGCCCTATTAACCTGTGACCATGATTTACAGGAAGTGTTTAACCACGTCCTACAGATACACGATTGCACAATCCTGGAAGGGTTCAGAGGCCAAGAGAAACAGGACGAGTATTACCGCACTGGAAAATCCAAGGTCAAATACCCTGATAGCAAACACAACCAGAAGCCCAGCGAGGCGGTCGATGCTGGTCCTTATCCGATTGATTGGAACGATACAAAGCGGTTCTATTATTTTGCCGGTATTGTGAAAGGTGTCGCAGCAAGCCTTGGTATTGAGGTTCGTTGGGGAGGGGATTGGGACTCTGATAATGATTTAAACGACCAGACCTTTATGGACCTGGTTCACTTCGAGCTAGTCAAATGACTATCAAGCTGGCCCAGGCCTCCCTTGATGCCTATGATATGCCCACGATTAAAATAGGTAATGCGTCCGTCCTGATAAGAGAAATTGATGGTAGATTAGTCATTGCTTATGCGGGAACCAATGGTATTTGGGACGGTGCCAATGACATTCTGGCCTTTCCCTGGAAGCCTGGAGAGCTAAAGCAATGGGTTCACTTTGGATTCTGGCGCTATTTCCAGCGCACATTGCGCCCTGTATTGTCTGAGCTGTACGTAAACAGTTTGCCCGTGGTTTTTACAGGGCATAGTTTGGGCGGCGCTGCGGCCGTCTACGGCGCTTCTCTGTGGTCTCATTATGGCTTTAAAGTGGATGAGCTGACTACTTTCGGTTGTCCTGGGTGCTGTTCGGGCGGCCTGGCTGAGATAGCCGGTCAGATTAAGGGTCACAGAATTGCCCGAGAAGGAGACCAGGTAACAGGATTAAGCCCCTGGGGCCATGCGAGAGAGGCCACCGTTATACCCGGAAACCCTGGGCCGATTGACCACCCGATGGCCGGGTACGTGGAACAATTAAGAATCACGCCTGTTTAGTATTGTCTCTAATTCATCGGCGCATTCGGCTAGCCAATACGTATAAGCTTCATCATGAAAATCTTTAACCTTATCGCGCCAACCATTAATCAATTTAACCAGCCTTTCTTCACGCTCTATGTATTGATGGGCTATTGTTGGGGCGGCGGCTATTAGCTTTCTATCCTCTGGCTTGCCCACATCAGCAATAGACTTTGCCTCAGTTTCAGATACGCTAATAAAAACACCATAGCTATCCGCCTCCCACTCACCTTGAGTAGCCTTATCAACCAGCTTTTTAATATCTTGTGTGTTCATCATCATTCCTTTGGTGTTAGGGCTTGTTTGGCAATAGTGCTAGGCCATTTATTGAAGTCGGCAGCGAGCGAGCAGCTATTATTCACAATTCTCCCTAACGCCTCTCGCATCCTTTCATTCTCTACCTGAGATGCTTGGAGTTGTTGTTCAAGATTAAAAAACTCGCCTTGTAATTTTATAAAAGCATTAGCACATTGTTCTGGATTACCTTTTATATTCTTGATTATCTTTTCTTTAGTTTCACTCATCACTTAACCTCGCTTGGTGGAGAAGGTAAATAAATCTCCATGAAATAAAGAACTTCATCTATAACGCTCTCGTCGTAACACCAAGTACCCATAGCAGTCATAGAGCCTTCGCACCAATACTCACCGTCAGAAACAAGGCAGGGCAGTGAACCGGAATCGGGTAAAAAACCAAGCATAGGCTTACCGTCTTTAACACTTATCCATTTATCACTCATCTTTCCCATCCTTATAGGCCTTGAAGTTATCTGCACCGGATAAACAATTACTGCGAAAAGCATAATGGTGCAATATCCTGTAATTTTCTTCTAAAATAAATAGCTTGTCCTGTAGCTCTTTAATGGTACGCGCTTGTTTTAGAAGCATGTCGTCGGCTTCCGCCTGTTCCGTTACACTCATATCTATTTACCTTCTATCTGTTTAAATAGCCTTTATC
>Ga0316207_10001162_pt1 | contig 34430 bp, 19 predicted proteins | sample 6weekpyrite_MG_FD_204943 | JGI IMG/M metagenome (GOLD analysis project Ga0316207, IMG submission 204943) | Microbial mat bacterial communities from mineral coupon in-situ incubated in ocean water Damariscotta River, Maine, United States -... | ecosystem: Environmental > Aquatic > Marine >... | reverse complement strand
CATCATTATATGCAGCATCTAAAGCAACATACGCCGGATTTGCACCCGTCACACTAATCACAGGACCCGTTACGTCAATTACGTTAATAGTCCGGTTTATCTGGAACGCAGCATTACCAGCACTATCTGTTACATTATATGAAATTACATAACTGCCTTTTCTTGATGTATCAACCGATCCAGATGTAACAATAGCAGCTGTTAATGTTGTATTGTCGTCTTCAAAATCAGTAGCTACTGCACCGGTATCAATATAAGTTGAGCCCAGATTAACAGTCACTGATGTAGCACCATTTAATGCAAGTACTGGCTGGCTGCCTGTACCTGTAACAACCACTTCACGGGTCACTACCGACACATTGCCTGATGAATCCGCAATGCTGTAGGTAATGGTATAGGTACCTAGCGTATTTGTATCTACTCCACCAGAAACAGTAACATTGCCCGCGCCCAAATCACCATCGGTATTATCGATAGCAGAGGCCACACCGCCATCGCTGTATGTATCATACTGTGCAACAGCAACTTGAGGGTCACCATTCAATGTAATGACCGGGGAAACAGCGTCAAATGGCACCAGATCAGCTATGCCGGTTATACTCCAGTGTCCCATCTGGCCATTAAATGCACCGCCCACCACTAATGCATCCCATGAAATATCATAAGCCTGCGATGTCGGGTTATAAGTACCTGTTGCTTCAATCTTAGTACCGTCTGCTGTAGTTGGCCCCTGAGCAAACGAGTTACCATTCCAAAAAGCAATCCATGATGGAATATTTAATGTGATAGTACTGTTTACGGTATTAACTGTGCCTGTAGGTAGTGGTAGACCAACGTTCTGCGCCGTTCCATCTGTATCCGCCGTGTAAATAGCCACTGGCCCTCTTGTTCCGAAGTTAAATATACCTAAGCTCGACTGGCTATAATCCTCTACCGTACAATCCGGTATACTAGTAGTAGGCTTTGGATCACAAGTTGTATTGTATGCGCCAGGTACAGATCCTTGATAGGTGGACATTACAAATTCAGTTATATCACCTGTAGATATAGCATCAAACGCACCATCCCCCAGAGCAAATGCACCAGAGCTTATCGTTAGTGAATTAATACCCTGAACAACACCTGCCTCAGCATTTACAATCACTCGACGCGTTGCAGTTCCCGTCGCAGTGCCAGAAGCAGTTGTATTTGAGTCTGTTGCACTGTAAACAATGTCATATACACCGGCTGTTGATGTATCAACGGCACCACTTCCTGTAGTAGTTACAGTTAATACACCATCTTCGGCATCAGTAGATTTTGCACCAGCATCTACAAAAGCATCACCTTCGTTCAAATTAATAATAGCCGCGCCATTAATAAAGACTTCTGGTATGCCATTTACTGAGACAGCACAAGTGACTTCTGTAGCCGCATCTCCTTCACTATTAGACACATTATATGTGACAACATAATCACCTGGCACCGAGGTATTCACCGAACTATCATCCACCACAATACTACCTGTAATGGTTCCATCAAGAGCATCCGTCGCGGTCGCAGCAGGACGGTTATAAATATCACCTTCCGTTAATGCAATAGGACATTCGTCTGGTGCTGTTATGGTTGGAGGATTCGACAAGGCATCGTCAACAGTAACCGTTACCGTTTGCCCAGATACATTAGCACCATCATTGGCTGTTATATCAACCACGTAGGTATTATTACCTGCAGCTGATCCATTAGCTTCATAATCAGGTGCGACTTTAAAGCTTAAGACACCCGTACTGGCATCGATATCAAACAACGCATCATCCGCACCGGTTCCTGCGAAACTGTAAACAACAGTGCCAATGGTATCTGTATCCGTTGTAAGCGCCGTATAACCCGTTGATGTTAGGTTTTCATACATGGACACAGACGTACCACTATCAAAACTAGGTGCTTGATCATTCACATCTTGAACCGTAATCGTTACCGGAAAATCAGCTGTGGTCCCATCAATATCTGTTGCCGTAAAACTAACATTATAGGTAGTTTGACCGCCATCAAAATCAGGCGGTGTATTAAAAGTTAATACACCAGTACTTGCACTAAAGGTAAATAATGAAGCGTCTATACCCGTTGGGGCATTAAGTGTTATCGGTGAATTCTTACTACTGGCGGTCAAGGTATAAGCCGCTGTTACATTCTCTAACACATTAACCGAGGATAGAGAGGTTATTTGCAGTGTTTCATCAATCACATCCGTTACATTAACTGTTACGGTCTGAGTCGTTGAATTGCTTGGCGAGCCACTATCCGTGGCTAAAACATCAACCACATAAGCATTGTTTCCAGCATTTGATCCATTAGCTTCAAAGTCAGGTGCTGCACTAAACGTCAGCACACCTGACGTAGAATTAACCGAAAATAAAGCATCGTCTGCACCTGTGGAAGCAATGCTATAGGTGATTGTATTAGAAGTATCCTCATCTGTTGCCGCAGCTGTGTATCCCGTGCTTGAATAATTTTCTGCAACAGAAACAGAGCTACCCGAGCTAAATACTGGTGATGCTTCATTTACATCGTCAACTGTAATAGAAACAACCTGATCAACCGATGGTCCGGTTATAGCGGGAGATATTACATCTGGAAATTTAGCGGTAATAGTTAAGTCATAAACATTGTCACCACCCACATCAGATGGACTTTCATGATTTGGCGGAGTAATAAAGCTCAGTTCACCCTCGGTACCGGAAGTATTACTTATTGAAAAAAGGCTCGCATCATCACCTGATAAAGAATAAACGGGAATATCGGTGGTGCCTGCCGCCGTCACCGCTGTATAAATACTTGCACTTATATTTTCTGCTACGTTGCCTGGCGGTGTTGAGCTAAAAGACGCGGTTACATCATAAATAATATAACCATTCCAACTGGGTGATTGACCTGCAAATGGAGCCGTTGCCATGGGAGTACCAACGCCTGTACAGGCGGTGCCCGCAGATCCATCACCAGCACTACAGTCAAGAATGGCTAGCACTGGAATATCAAAGTTTGTGCTCCAGTCAAATGATAAACCAAAAGCAATTTGACCGGCTGTTAGCGTAAAATCATAGCTGAATGATGCAAGCCAAACAGAGTCATTATTGGGATCGTTAAACGTACCAACCCCAGGAACAACAACGCCGCCTGTGTCTGACCAGTTCTGTACGCCAGCTGTATCATAAACAGCTATTGCAGTTGCTTCCCATGGAGCATCGAAGTAAGAGCCGCCGATAGTGCCGCTAGCCACGCCTTCAGTACCAGATAATGTACCGGTAACTGCAGAAGTTGTACCAAATACCATTTCTGTAATCTGAAGATTTAACGCTGAGGCGGACGTACTAATGATACCTAAACTAAGAGCAATAGAGCCCGACAAAATCGATTTTTTCATACTTCATTTCCTAACCTTGTTACTTAAATCACTTGAATTTAAGTAACGAATAAATTGAATCATTTGTTATATTAATATTTGGTTATATTTTTATGCGTTTAAACGCTCGTATTAATGACTATTTATAAATGACTATACGCTTCCGTAAAATGCTTATACCTAATGTAGGGCGGTCAAAATAACCTATCAAATGCTTAAAAGGCAATAAGTAAAACCCAAATATTTTAATTAATTTAATTAGTTAAGCAAAATATATGCCGCATGAGGACTTTTACTTATTCAATAGGCCGTTAACAGCTTAACCCAAGCTTTATATTGATTGATTAACTAGATAAACCAACATTAATGTAAAACATTTCGACAAATGCCAGATTTTTATAATAAAAAGCGTCAATTTACGGTTATGTAATTAATGGCAGTTAAATAAAAAATATTAAAGCTGGCATGCAGCAATATAAGCAACACTAAATCATTGGTTCGCTGGTACACCCAGCCAAAAAACATAGATGGCAGAAAAACACCGAGTCCCCACGCTCCCTGAACGGGTAGGTGTAGCGCCGTAAATAACATTGAGGTTAATACATTGGCGTAAAGGCCTGATGAACCAATCTTTTCTACCGAGTTATGCATACCAGCAACTTGTCTGCTTCGCTTTTCTGGCTCATTACTACTGAGTAAGCCTTCTAGCCTGGCCATCATATAAGCACGAAAAAACCACTCTTCTGGTAACGCAACGAGAAAAACAACAGACAACAGTAATTGCCAGTCACTACCTGGCATTACCAGATATACCAGTAAAAAAACAAATGCAAAAAGCTTTACAATGAAAACCCAGGTCGTTTTTGTTACAGGTAAAAAATTAAACCGGGGTAAAGACCATGCTTTGTCAAAAAAAGGCAGGCATAACATCAACAGCATTAATAGCTGTGCACGCCAGTCATAAATAAAAATGGCGCTCATCGTTAGTAGAGCGCCACTTATAAATGGCATACTTAGTACAAACTTCATCTGCTTAAGATGGTTGAAATTGCAGCTATACTATGAATACATTAAAAAAATTAAGCCTGCTTACGCTTCGCTGCGTACCCCAGGCCAGCAACAAATAAAAGCGTAATAAGCCAATCAAAGTGGTTCTTAAACCCGCTGCGAGCGCCTGTCATACTACAACCTTGCACTAAATCTGCATTAATTCCAGCATAACCAACCGTCGTCCCTGTTGAAACCACAATACCATTTGGCTGGCCATCAGCATCATTAGCGCCACCATCTGCAATAGATAAACGTACGCAGTCATCACCTTCGGTTAGGCCATTACTCCATGCCGTACTGCCTACTGCCGGGCAAACACCTGATGTCGCTTGCGCCGAAGCAATGGAATCAGTTTGCGTATTAAAAGGCTTCCAGCCATCCACAGACGAATACAAACGATAACCAGGGTTTTTAGCCAGTGTTGCTGAAAGCGGAATCACCAGTTGCACCGCTCCACCTTGAGCCAGGCCTCGCACCACAAAATCTCTGTATCCGGCAATACCGGTATCCACTTCACCCAATACATCTATAGACTTAACGGCAGAAACACAGCCTTTACCAGCATAGTTTTTAATGTCGTTTAAGGTTACCAGAGAGGATGTATGGCCTGCACAGATTGCTGTGTCACCAATGGTTAAACGGCCTGCATCGGTAGACATAATCAGACTTGTTTCATTTCCATCCTGTGTTTGTAATTGAGTTACATCGGTAATGCTATCGCTTGCATTAGCAATGCCATCGTTATCATTATCTGCAATATCCGCAATAACACCGGTAGCTATAACATTCACCAGCAAGCTGGAAGATGATTTCTGAATCGGTGTTGTATTACCATTACCCACACCAATTTCTACACGGTAAGTGCCCACTGGAATTGTTGAAGGGTCTGCAATGGTCAATGTAGAAGTTGCTGTAACAGCACCACCATCTAATGCATTATCCGTGTTTGACCAGTTAAAGGTATAACCCGTTGTATCGGTTAAATCAGTACTTAAAACAACGGCACCACCATCCTGTGTAATGGTATTTGTAGTAAAGCCACCCTGTGTTGCTAACAAACCAACCGAGACACCTGCTGCTGAAGGCGGACAGGTTGTGCAATTAACGACCATCGCCCAGTCGCCGGTTTTGCCGTCAAATGCACCGCCCACTATTAATGAACTCCAGAACAATTTATAGGTTCCATCAAAGTTATCAATTACCGTTGCCGTTGTAGAGCCCTGGTTAAATTCTGTTATACCCCAAAAAGCATAAAAAGCACCCATATCAGCCGTACCTGCTACCAGGTCTATATCAGGCAAGTTATGAGTCACACCATCCACACCCGTTTGCGCGGTATAAGTACATACCGGCTGACCAAAAAATAAAAACTGATCAAATAATGCAGACGCCTTATCTAGAGTACAGGTTGATGAATCACCCGACACACCTGGTGTTCCTTGAAATTGACCTTCAATCAAAACACCCGTGCTATCCCCTTTTACCAAATCAATATTTTCAGCGGTAACGGTGCCCATAAAAAAGGTACCGCCAATAATTTCAAACTCATCAATCTGTCCATCATCCGCAATAGCCGTAGTGGATAAAAGAACCGACAGTAGCGCTGATACATTTTTAATCGAGGTTTTTAATTTTTTATTTAATTTCATATCTAAAATTTCCAAATTCTTTTTCAGCTATAACCAACGCTTACCATTTAATACCTAAGCCAAAACCAATTGAACGTTGCTTCATACTCAAGGCAACATTGTTGGTGATAACATCTGGATTGGAACCTTCTGGCTGGAATAATGATTGACCTTCAACAGTATTTTCAAATGCATGAACATAACTAGCTGAAAGTTCAATACTTTCACTAAAGTCATACGTTGCACCTACTGTTGCATGCTTTTCAATCGTCGCTGGTGCAAGCATATTGAAGAGAATGTTATCAGGTGAAATAGTTACTGCACCATAGTTCAAACCACCACGAACGGTAAGCTTGCTATCAAAATCATATTCCACGCCAAGCTTGTATACCGTTTGATTACTCCAGCCAAAGCCCATGCCTTTATCACCACCCAGCTTACACTCTGGTGTATCCTGGCCTGGACACAGTGGGTTAAACTCTGTTCTATTTCCAGAAAATGGCCCGGGATTACCCACTGATGCTACATCACTAAAATTAATTTGCTGAACATCGAACTTCAGCGCTAAATCATCCGTCGGTTTATAAGCTATACCCAATGCATAATTTTCAGGAATATCAAAATCACCCTGCTCCGCAAACAAACTGCTATAGTCTTTAAACTCCGTCATATAAACTCTGGATGAGTAATTCACACCAACGATTAAATCCTCATTTAAGAACTTACCCTGCCAGCCCAGTCGAATGCCGGCACCATAGGATGTATCTGTACCCATATTTGATAAATTTTCTTGCGAGATACCAAAATCAAGTTCGGTAAATGCTTTTAAACCCCAGGCCTCAAAGATTTGTGCACCAATAACAAAACTGGCACCTACTGTATGCTGCTTATTCATTTTATAAGCAATACTCAGCGGTATTTGAACCTGCATTAACTTAATGCCAACTTTGTCATCTCCACCCAGGCCATTAAAGTTAAAGAAGTAACTAGAATTTCCAGCAGGTAATGCCTGATTATACTGGGTACCCATACCCGCACCAATAAAAGCAAAGCCAAATGTTATCTCTTCATTATACTGGTAAGCCCCCCCCATTCCCGGCAGCAAAAAGATACCGCTCTTACTAAAACCAGTATCTTCAAAGTTACTTTCTTCAACTATCGTCGTCTCACTTAATGTACCATCTGAGTGTGTGACAACATTTGGTGCCCAAAAAATATCAGCACTCATGTCAAACCTTGTACCAATATCAGCCATGGTTGCCGGGTTATATGCGGCAGCGAAACCATCCATACCTTCAGCAACACCAACACCACCCATTGAACGCGATTTCGTTCCAAATCCCATTAAAAAATAACCATTCGTTGCCTGTGCAATGCTTGGTGCAATTAGCCCCGCCAGCATTGCTGTTGCTAATAATTTTTTTGAAAGCTGTTTCATATTTGAACTTCTCATTAACATTTCTTTTTCAAACATCATAATAAATACAATTTTTTATACGGCAATAAATGCCACACAAATTCTAAAAATCTTGATGTTTTAGTGAATTATATTAACCCCGACACATAAGAGTTGATTAATATTTATTTTAATAATTACGCGCAAGAGTACTGCCTGAATAAAAAACTTGTCAAGTTTAATGTCAAGTTTAATGAGGAAACACTTAAGTTATTAAGCAAAACCGAGTTCAGTGCTACCTCATTAATTTATAAACACGGCCATTCCCGCGAAGCAAGTATCCAGTGTATATCGGTTATTCAGAGCCACTAGATTCCTGCCTTCGCAGGAATGATGAAGCCCTGTTTTAATTTTCATGTTTATTACGCTTTAATCTTAATAACAGCGCGCTATAACATTAGAAATCATTCATCTAAAAAGTTAACGAAACACTAATGGACTAAGTTATAAGTTAAATTTCGCAATAGACACCACGCATACAGGATACACACTACATATCCGCTTAAAGCTTAATAATATTTTTACAATAAATTTAAAACGCAAATCGATACGGCGAAAGAACACATTTAGAAAAATGCATATTAAAAACATAGATACTCGCTTTTCCTTCATGAATTACCTTAAACACAGGTCATTATGCAAGCCCTGTTAACTCGAATAAAAATTTAAGACATATAAATATTTAACAATTTCGTAGATTTTAAAGTGAAATTAACTCAACGACGATGGACTGAAAGTCCATAGGTTGTCGACTCAGGACTCAAAAGTCATCTCTTATGCAATTCACTCCCATTAATATCCACATACAAATACAATTAATCTGTAGGGTGGATCAAGCGAAGCGGATCCACCAGAATTAAAATGTGAAATGGGAGGATCCGCTTCGCTTGATCCACCCTACTTTTCTTTAAATAGTCCTGGCTTCATTAGCCTTGATCAGAGATACCCTAGCGTCCTGAGACAACAAACGGCACAGACAAGTAACGAATACAAAAAAGATACAATCAAACTAAATCAATTTGACATACTCGATAAACCTATAGCCATTCGTTACAGCACATTACTATCACACGACAAGCTGTATAAATAACATTGTTGCTATACAAGTTCATTACCTGTTCTCTCCTCAGTTCTCGAAAATATTCACCATATAGAAATACATTCCTAAAAACTCACACAACCTATGCATGAAACTCGTTCCTACATTAGTTCGGGAACGTATCAAAGCTAACTTTTACAATACATATCGAATGCATGGCATCAATATATGTCGCTAAATTTTACAACTACAAAACTACTGTATCTAATTGTTTTTACTACAAATATTAAAAATAAAAACATCTAGCTGATTTAATTAATATTGCGTAGTAAATAAACTGCTATTTAAAGATTAGCCACATATATAAACCATAACTAACTGTTTTATATATATTTATATATACTTAAATTCACATTAAAAAAATAACGTCCCCTCACTGTTGAAAAACCTTACAGTTCTTCGATAAATATAGCCCCATAAAGTATCTACATGAAACACAGCTTATATATCTTGTTGTTTTATATGACTTTTTAAAAAATGGCACACGTAATGCTTTAGTCATCTACGCAAACATTTGAATTGCAAATAAAAAATAAATGAATTTGGAGTTACATAAGATGAAAAAAACATTATTAGCAGGTGCAGTAGCACTAGCAGCAGCATCTAACGCATCAGCTGCAACATTCGATATCGCAATCTCAGAAATGGTATTTGGTACAACTTCTGCAGTTACTGGTACTTTATCTGGCGCTGATGGCGTTGCAAGTGGCGTTATTGAAGGCGTTTACTTCGAAGCACCTTGGTCTGCAACTGCTATGGCTGTATTTGATGGCGCTGGTACATACCAATGGGCAGAAGCTGGTGGTATTGTTGTTCCTGGTTTTGGTACTTTTGACGATGCTAACAACAATGACGACGTATGGATCGCTAGCTTCGACTACAACTTTACACTTACTGACAGCCAGGTAGCATTCGGTCTATCATTTGACTGGAGCACAAACTACGATATTCCAGTATTAGCTATTCTTGATTGTGATACTGCTGGCGTTTGTACTGGTGTTGGTACGCCTATGGCTACTGCACCATTCGCAGGTCAAGCTCCTTCTTGGAACGGCACTGTATCAGCAGTACCTGTACCAGCAGCAGTTTGGTTATTTGGCTCAGGCTTAGTTGGCCTGGCTGGTATCGCTCGTCGTCGCAAAGCTTAATATACAATAGTATAAAAACTATTTGCGAAATAGAAATGGGCATCTTTATGATGCCCATTTTTTATTGGCCTTACCTAATATGTTTTTTATATAAAATAATACTATCATTCATTTCTTTTTAATCTTTTTAATAAATAAATATGCAAGCTCATAAAATTGCCAACGGCAAACAAAAAGCCCATCAGTTAATTAAGAAAGGCAAATTCAATGAAGCTATTTTGCTGCTCAACAAATTCAAAAACACTAAACCTGTTGATGCCGAAATATTTCTTATATCAGGCTCATGCCATATCAACCTAAGCAACTGGGACAAAGCTATTGCTGCATTGAAGCAATGCATTCAACTTGAGTCAGGTGCTGCCCAGGCATATTACCTATTAGGAAGCATTTATTCCGAAATTGGGGAGCACTCTAAAGCATTCCCTTTCTATGAAGCCACTATAAAAATCAGCAATTACAGCATTGCTGAAGCACATGCCGCCAAGGGGAGAATCAATTTAGCCCAGGGCCTAGTTGATGATGCAAAAAAAGAATTCGATATCGCCATCAATAAGCAACCCCATCTTATCGATGCATATTTGGGTTATGCGGCTATTTGCCAGCAATCAAGCCAATATCAGGATGCCATTAATACGCTAAAAAAAGCGCTTAGTTATGAACCTAAAAACCCCAGAATTCTTTGCCCAATAGCAACGTGCCTGGCTAACCTTCTTCAAAAAGATGAAGCCATGACATATTACAAAAGGGCACTACGGGCTAACCCTCAAAATGCCGAAGCTACCGCTGGGTTAGCAATGATGTTAAATTTTAAAGGCAAATATAAAGAAGCAGCAAAGTTAATATCTCCGTTAATTTCAAAAAACATATTACGCTCTTCTTTAGGCGTAGCTTATGCTCAATGCTGCCATATCAATAAAGATTGCGATAAAGCTGTAGCCTATGCAGAAACTTTATTTGAAGAGTTAAGCCTTTCAAAGGTTGCTGAAAAAAATCTACATTTCGCTGTAGCAAAAGTTTTAGATCGCTCAAATGATTATGACAATGCATTTCAACATTATAAAAAAGCAAATGACAGCATAAAACAAATGTACGATAGTGTTACTCACACCCAAAGGATAAATAGCACAATTGAGGCCTTTTCTGTTGATGCTATGCTATCGTTACCCAGAGCTAACAACAACGACAGTCCTATTTTTATCGTCGGCATGCCTCGTTCTGGAACCAGCCTTACTGAACAAATCCTTGCTGCACATCCTTCTGTATACGCTGCCGGAGAACTGGATGACCTCTCTTTAATAATAAGCCGACAACATAAGGCATCGGGATCAAATAAAGCTTTTTCAGACCAAATTAAGTCACTCTCATCGACTGACATTAACAACATGGCTCAACAATACCTGAATAATTTAAATGAGCTATCAAAATCAGCCACACACCATACTGATAAAATGCCACATAATTTTTTTCTACTGGGCTATATTCAAGTACTTTTTCCAAATGCACGCATTATTCATTGCCGTAGAAACCCCCTGGACACATGCCTTTCTATATATTTTCAGAACTTCAATGAACAGCATACTTATGCTAAAAGTTTATTTGATATAGGCACTCATTATTTTCATTATGAAAGACTAATGAAACATTGGGACAGTATTCTTACAATGCCGATTTTTGAAATAAATTATGAAGATCTTATTAGCAGTCAGGAAGAAACAACTCGAGCATTGCTTGAATTTTGCGGGCTACCATGGGATGAAAAATGTCTGGAGTTCCACAATGTAAAAAGAACTGTTGATACTGCCAGCCATGATCAGGTTAGACAAAAACTATATAGTAAATCGGTTGCCCGATGGAAACATTACGATAAACATTTAGATGACCTGAAAGAGGGTTTGGAAAGAGCTTATTAATGCCAAAGAAATATGATTTCATATATAAAAAGCATTGTCAGCACTTAATACTCAAAATACTTTATGTAACAATACATTAGACAGCCAGAATTAATTTTTATATTATAAAAAATCGTAGCCTGGCTTATATTCACTTCTTTTTGCACACATTAAAAGTTACCAAAGACAATGTCCTTAAATAAAAAAAAAGCAATTAAATATTTAAAAACAGGCAGCCAAAAGCTACAGTCTGGTGATTTCTATGGTGCAGTTGATGCCTATAAGCAAACAGTTAAACTAGCACCGACCTTACCTGAAGGACATTACAATATAGGCGTAGCCTACTACCAATTAGGTATGGCTGAAGACGCAGAAACTGCGCTTAAGAAACATATTACACTGGATAATAAATCAGCAGCAGGGCACTATCTTTATGCCTTCATACTATACAGACTTGGAAAAATTGACTCAGCTTTAGCTTCTTACAAGCGGGCTTATAAACTTGACCCTAATAATCTTGAAGCAGCAGCTGGCATTGCACAGGTTTACAATTATAAAAAAGAATATGCTGACGCATATGATTCAATTAAAAAAATTCTATCTGAGAATAAGGCAAATATAAAAGTTGCACAGATATTTTCAAGATTCTGCCAAACATTAGATGTATGCAACCAGGCAATTGACTATATAAAGTATATAACGGGCCCTACTTCTGGCCTACAACCTGCGGTAAAAAATATAGCTTATTTTTATCTTGGGGACATCTATAATAAGCAAAAGAAATATGACGATGCATTCAAAGCATATGAAATGGCAAATAATAATCAGGTGGTTAAATATAATAGCGCTGGATTTGATGCTTTTAAAACAAAAATAGAATCTATATATACAGCAGAGCATTTAAAAACCTGCAATAAATCCACCAACAACACATCAAAGCCAGTATTTGTTGTTGGGATGCCACGCTCAGGTACCAGCCTGATAGAACAAATTCTTTCAAGTCATTCTGACATATACGGCTCAGGAGAATCCAACGAAATGCGTGATATCGTTCAAAAGATATCAAATGGCAATGACGCTTCTTACCCTCAATGCACTCTTGATCTCACAATTGAAGAATTAAATAGACATTCACAAATTTATGTCGAAAATCAGGAAAAATTAACAACTGGCGAACAAAAAATCATTGATAAAATGCCACATAATTTTTTTCATCTGGGCTTAATTAGTCAGCTATTTCCTAATTGTAAAATCATCCATTGCACCCGTTCTCCTTTAGATACCTGCCTTTCAATTTATTTCCAAAACTTTAATGAAACGCACCAGTATGCTAGTAATTTTAAGAACCTTGCCCATCATTATAAATTCTATCAAGACCTAATGAATCATTGGAAAAAAGTACTACCAATGGATATATTAGAAATTAGTTACGAGGAAACCGTATCAGATTTACAGGGTACTACTACAAAACTACTCCAACACCTAGAACTTGAGTGGCAAGATCAATGCCTGTCATTTTACGATACTAAACGCCATGTTTTTACCGCAAGCCAGGAACAGGTCGATAAACCTATTTACACTACCTCATCTGAACGATGGAAAAATTATGAGAAACACATACAACCGTTAATTGATGAACTTAAATGATTTATCACTAGTGTCCCGTTAACTTTTTAAATGAAGAGTTTCTAGCTTGTTATAGCGTGCTGTTATTAAGATTAAAGTGTTATAGACATGAAAATTAAAATAGGACTTCGTCATACCTGCGAAGGCAGGTATCCAGTGTCTATCGGCTTTTCAGAGTCACCAGGTTCCTGCCTTCGCAGGTATGACTGTGTTTTGTAAGTTAACGGGACAGTGCTGATGATTTATTAATAAATACCTGGAATAATATCAACAGAGTTATCTACAAGCCAATAATATAAAATATCATATTTCAGTTATTTTTTAGAAACGATAATCAGCAACCACTGAAACACTTACACCTGTAACAATATCCCCATTAATATCAAATGCTTTTACCGACTGTAAAGCAACTCCCTGATTCCACTCAAGAGCTGCAAGCCCAGAGATATAAAACTTAAAATCATATAGACTGGTAAGTGGCGAAGAGGATGCAGGTATCAACATAACTTTTAGAACCATCCCATCATCTGTCCATAGTATATTTTTTAATTCATTGGGATTAACGACAATGACTTGCTCAGTATGTGTAAATTCCATCTCCACTGCATAAGGTATAACAGGTGATTCAATTGATACTTCAAAATTGGAAGTCCGCTCTAGAGCAGCTAATTGAGTAGCATCCATAGGCCCATTCCCTTCTGCATTAAACAGGTCAGCCACACCATTACCTTCTATAACATTAACAACAGAACTAGCTACATCACCTGTACTATTCATTAACTGAATATTTGCTTCTCCGACAGCTAAAGTCGGTGGCAAATCAACAAAAGCAACTGTTTGCCACCAATCCATATCACCATCAGTGTAATTTGAATTAATCAATGAACCATATGTATTACCATATTTAAATATATTATTTTTTGTTTTGGTTCCAACCACAATATTAGATAATGGATCAGGATAAAAGTTAATAATTGCTCTAACAGCTGGATCATCTGGTTGATACACAACTGGGTCACCTACAGATGGCGTGATGGTAACGGTTGTATTGTTACGTTTAAATCGTTTTTGCCATCCCATAGCAACAGATACCGTATCGCCTGCCCTTGCCATATTTGGAAATGTTTGCACACCAGAGCAACCAATAATTAATGGAAGCAATAACAAAAGTGAAAAAATAAGCTTAAACATAATACACCATTCAATTTTACTGTAATAATTTCTGATATATTATTAACATGTCAGAAGTCGTGAATTCACCATCTGGTAATGCTTGTGGGTATAAATCACCATGCGATAACTCTATTTCCGTCGGTAATACATCTCCACTCAGTATCCTTCTTGCTACTACATAGTCAGCCAGGTTGATTACACCATCTGGATTTCCTAATGGTGCCAAATCACCATCCATGTAATTAAAGGTTAACTCCAGTGGATCTACAGCATCTAAAAAACCATCGTTATCCGTATCGTTACTTAAAGGATTAAGATCCGCACCTATGGTATAAAGCGATGGATCTCCGTCAAATGACACTTCAAACAAATCATCTAAGCCATCATTGTCTGTATCAACTAATAAGGGATTGGTACCAATTGAGTCTTCGAAAAGATCGGTCAATCCATCGTTATCATCATCTGCATCACATGAATTACCCGTTAAATCTAAATCCGTATCAAGTTGGTCATTGTTTGCGGTAACGGGACAGTTATCATTATCATGATTAACCAGGTCCTGGTCCGCATCGAGGCTAATTCGTCCAAAACCCGTACGAAAATCAAACCCCGCTGAAGACACATCCTGTGCTGTTGCAATTAGTTTATTTTTTATTTGTTGTGGAGTAAGTGACAAGTTTTGTGACAACAGCAATGCAGCTGCACCTGCAGCATGTGGAGATGCACCTGATGTCCCTGCAAAACTCCCCGTTAAAGAGGTTATTGTTCTATCTGTTGCAACTATTTCTGGTTTATTTATGCCGTTAGTTGTCGGGCCTTCTGAGCTAAACGACTCTTCAGTATCATTTAAATCAACAGCTCCGACACTCAATACAGAGAGGCAATCGGCAGGCTGAGTAAGACTACTTGCATTTACCTTTTCCCCTAATGCTGGACCTAAAGAAAATAGAGTAAGTGGTATCTGTGCAGTATTTGCACTCTTTTTACTAACAACAATATAATGGGTGCCGGTAAAGGCTGGTACATAAGATATAGCTTCATATGGATACCAACCAGACCCTGATTGAGAATTTTGAGAACTAGCCACAATAGCACCCCCATTTCCAGGAATTCCATCATATAGATACAAATTATAATCTATTCGACTCAAGGGGTAATCATCCCAGTTCAATACTAATGAAGATGCAACACCCTGAGTTAAATTGATAGTGTTGTAATTTTGCCCCACTTTAAATTCGTGTTGCAAATTAGAATCTGCATCTGAAAATGTCCCCAAATAATGAGCATTGCGCGAATTACCCATCGCATTTACCCATAACATGCCAGCAGATTCAGCTTGATTGGTAATATTACAAATATCACCAGAAGCATCATAAAACGCCGCCCCAAACCAGGCTACTGAGTGATTAATAATATTCACGCCGGCTGCCTGCATATCTAACATTGCCTGTTCTAAATCATTAATAGAAGCGACTTTTGCAAGATACAAATCAGCTGCCGGGGCCATATCATAAACTATCTCAGCCACATTAGTACCATGATTACCTCCACCCAAACCTGTACCGGTATAATCAACTATAGATAAAGTTGAAGGTAACTCTCCACTATTGATGGAGTTAGAATAATTAGAAAACTGTAGGTCAATAATACCAATTTTTACACCGGCACCCTGGTTACCAAGCGTGTGCATATCCAATGCACCCATAATATCGACCCCTTGAGAGATAGTTGAAAGCGCCTTATGAGGAAATGGTAAACGTACTCTTGAGGATTTATTGAGATTTTTCTGTAGCTTATTTAAATCTTTTATAGGAATTTTAATTTCATGGCGTTTCCCAAATTTATGGCGTAGCTTACCACCAGATAATCGAACAGCATTTTGATCAAAATCTGAATTTTGAGATTCTATAACAACCGTAATGAGATCGTTCCTATTGGGTGTTTTCTGTATAAAGCGATTGTATTTTTGTTGAAGTTTCGAGGAAAAATAAGCTTTATTCTGGCTACCGGCATCAAGTTTTACCTTTGCGGCATGGACATCATGCACAGGCACACACAAAATAACCACTAATGACACCAAACTAAATAGAGAATACCTATTCCACATACTAAAAACTTATTCATAAATTAAACAAAGGTAGATGCAACTGCTAAGCCAGCTTATAAATACTTAATAAATTTAATAAGATACGAATCCTGCAAGGTTTTTTTCGACTATTTAAAACAACTAAGAGTAAAAATAACCGACATATTAAAGAGCACTAGCAGTATTATGAATGAGCCAAACCCCGATGCTCAACGACTATGGACTGAAAAGCCCATAAATTGATGACTTAGGAGCAAAAACCCTCTCTTATGCAATTCACTAATCATATACTAATACAATTAATCTGTAGGGTGGATCAAGCGAAGCCGATCCACCTATTTCACTTTTTAATTCTAGTGAATCCGCTTCGCTTGATCCACCCTACTTTGTCTTGAAATAGTTCGGCTTCATTAATACATGCGTAGTAGCTAAAGCCTTGTACTAAAGTATATAGTTTTAATAGTGTCCTGAGACAATAAATCAGGATGCACATCATTCAGTTCTTCAACCGCTAAATACGTGCCGGCTAATAAGGCAATTAGCTAAACTAATTTGTTTTACACTTTTCAAGCTATTGAGTTCCGTTTTTTAAAAATCATCATCTCACAAATCTAAATTAAATTCCCCTATACACAAAGAGCTCTGATTGTAATAACTTGATTAAGAATATTTGTATGGAAAATAATTCACCGTTAAACTGTCGGTTTTTTTTGCAGCACATAAATTCTCATATTACCATTTATAATCAACATGTTACAAACATAAGGCAAATAAACGCCTTCACAAAACGTCGAAGACGTTTACACTTATCTTTAATCAAATATTAAAAATATATTAGAAAATATATAAACTGTTGTTTTATCAACCATTTACACAAATTTATATTTTTGGCGTAGTTTATGCTTTCTATACGCCCTTAAAAATATAACCATATAACTCATTGAAAACAATAGAGTATTTTTAGTATAAATTTCTTATTTTTTAATATTTATGTGCGTTATGCCACATACATGCTAGTACCAAATATATAAATTTAGTAGCACTTAAAATAAGATTCAAAGCTCTAAACAGAATACAGAGTAATGACTCAGTAAATAAAATGATTAAAACAACAAAAGGTGCTGAAAAATGAGAAAAAACATAACATCCTCATTGCTATGTATTTTAGCAATAACATCTTACAGTAGCAGTTATGCCGACTCTCTTTTATGGGTTGACGGTAAACTGGTTAGAACATTAGACGGGACGAATCATAGCGGTGTAACGGGCACAATTACACTTGATGACTGGGGGTTTACTGGACCAAACGGGCGTAAAGCGGATAGCTTTGAACCGGTAAATGGTTTTGGTAACGATTTATTCACAGCGGAAGCTACAGAGGCTTGTATTGCAGCTCCAGCAGCCTGTGACATTGGTCAGATGCAACATGTTATTACAACTGGCCCTGATGGTCTCACTCAAGATCCGGCTCATGATATAGACAGCGACCTCCAAAGCACTAATGGCCCATACCCACAAACCAATGTAGATTCGTTAACGACGTTTTTTGATTGGGGTTATACCACTGTTGCTGGCTCTACATTCAGCAATATGTTAATTGATTTTGACGGGGATTATCATATAGCCAAGGACGACATGGTATTTGAATTTTATAATACAATAGATTACCAGCAAGTAGTTCCTGAAGGTGGCACCCGAGTGGGTACAACTGCTGATGGCCTTTATGATAACCGTCTGGCTTTCCAGCCTTATGCACTTAGTGATGCAAAAGGCTGGTGTGGTTCAGTTTTAGCTGCACATCCCAATGCCCATGAAGCGATGGCTGGCCAGGTGACTTTTGATGTAGCTTTTGACGTATATTTTGTAGAGGATGATGGCTCCCTTACGTATTACAGTACTGAAATCACTAAGGGATTCCAGATGCGAAGCTTTGGAGATATCACCCTGGATGTTCAATTTGTAAGCGGCCGAACAAAACAGATGTATGCCACTGCCATTGTTAATAGCACGGATCCAACTGTAGTAAATAAATCTGTCAACCCAGAAACTCCTGTTGGTGATCCGGAACTTTGGCACAATAAAGTCTCCTTCATGGGTGCAGATGTTATTCCAGGCGGCTCTAACGAAGGGAGCTGTGGCGTTCTATCTCCAGAGTGGGCGGCAGGAGCGCGCGGTCCTGGCGTCAAGAAATACTCTTCAATTGATCCAAGCATAACCGATTTTATTAGTTGTATAGTATCTGGACAAGACTGGAATAAAAATTCTTTTGGCGGTTACCCATATATATTAAGAGCCGATGGTATACGTGTTATAGATTATTTCGACGAAGGTGTTTACGGCCCTGACCCAATGACGCTAGATACTGATAGCGATGGTGTTATGGATTACGCGGATAATTGCCCAGCTACGGCTAATGCTGATCAAAGTGATAGAGGTGGTGTTGACACTAATGTGGCTGATGGTATTGGTGATGCGTGTCAATGTGGTGATATTAGTGGTGATGGAAAAATTACAAACACGGACTCTGTGTTAATTAAACGTCACTTATTAGGTTTACCTTCTAATTTCCAGGCAGATTTCTGTGATGTGAACGGTGATGGGCAGTGTTCAAATACGGATGCAGTTATATTGAAACGTACTTTGCTTGGCTTACCGCCAGGTATTACTCAATCATGTCCTGCTGCAGGTAATTAAGAAGCTTGCAACGCTTCGTTACATATCGAAGCGTTGTGCTATTAATTTAAGTGATTAAAAATTTAGTGAGGTTATTAGTGTGAATTTAATGATAAAAAGTGTAATAGGAATAATGTTGGTTTTCTGCTCTGTATCATCGCAGGCAATGAGCATATGGATCGTTGAAAGTGGGCAGGATGCATTTTCTAACTCGCAGGGTGTATTGTCTTTGAATGAAGGCATGAATTCACTGGACTTATATTATGATGTGGCTGGAGATGTAAGTTATGGTTATGACTTCATATTAGATATTGTAGGAACCGGCACTATCTCAAATGTTACAGGTGGTGATTCTGATCTGGGCGATGTGTTTGGAACAGGTTGGCGCCAATTTGGCGGTGACTTTTACGGCGAAACTGGCAGCTCTGTGTTTGCATTTAGTTTTGACTTTTTAGCTGGCGCAGGATCATCTCTGTTAATTAGCGGTAGTTATACAGATGCTAATTTTCTAGATGCACCAATCGCATCATCTACTTTAGGTACGGTGTCAGCTGTTCCAGTTCCTGCAGCAGTATGGTTATTTGCTTCAGGCCTAATTGGTTTGGTAGGATTTTCCAGACGTAAAAGTTCTTGATTGATTGACTACTTACCGCTAAAAAAAACAGCAGCCATGAGCTGCTGTTTTTTTATGTCGATCAAATTTACGCATATAAAGACTGCATAGGATTTGAAAACACGCCTCAAATCATCAAGGAAAAAATTTTAGATTAAATTTAATCTGTAGCCAGTTCATTGAAATCGATAACTGTTAGATCAAGCCTGAGCTCTTGTAAATGAATTTCTCATTAAGCAGAATAGACGTGCTTAGGCAGTGTTTACTCTAAGCCTAAATAAAACAACGTAGGCCGGATCAAGCGAAGCGGATCCGACTTTTTTGACTTCGCTCCAGTACATAGATCCACCCTACTTAGCGCTGCTCCTATGCGCTTTTTCAATATCAGCTTTGCAGTGACCCGGAACTTAAAGCCATAATTCTAAGCATCTTCTTTTATCTAGATTAGCTCCCAGTTGTCAGAACACATCGAAATCAATAAATTAACGGCCACAACTAAATTAACGTATATTAAATTCTCATACAATAGAACACATATTCATTCATAAATTTATATCTAGCTTTTGCATTAAATCATAAAGAGTAGGCCTGCTTACACCTAACAATTGAGCGGCTGGAGAAACCTTTCCATTTGATTTTTTTAAGGCTCTTAAAATAACTAAGCGCTCAGCCTCTTCTCTTACTTCTCTTAAATCAAATCCATCAACAGTGTCATCCAACTCACCTTCTTTCAATTCCAAATCTTGTGCTGTAATTTTATTACCGTCTGCCATTATCACTGCACGCTTAATCCTGTTTTTAAGTTCACGCACATTACCTGGCCAATCATGTGCCTCCAAAGAAGACAAAGCCTCTTTGGTAAAACCTTTTAATTTTTTGCTTTGCTCCTTATTCATTTGGTCAAAAAATGAGCGCGCCAATAACAACACATCACCTTCTCTATCTTTTAATGGAGGTATATAAATTGGAATTTCATTAATCCGGTAATACAAATCTTCACGGAATTCATGTTTAGAAATTTTTTCTTCTAAGTTTTGATGAGTTGCACAGATCACTCTAACATTTACAGGAATCTCTTCACGACCACCAATTCGCTCGACCACCCTTTCTTGCAGAAATCGTAGCAACTTTGCCTGTAATGGCAGTGGTAGCTCACCCATTTCATCTAAAAACAGTGTTCCACCTTCAGCATATTCAATTTTGCCTGGTGTAGATTTAGTTGCGCCTGTGAAAGCACCTTTTTCGTAGCCAAACAATTCACTTTCAAGTAAATTTTCTGGAATTGCAGCGCAGTTAATTGCTACAAAGCGACCTGTAATCGACGGGTTTTTACCATGTAAAGCACGCGCACACACTTCTTTGCCTGTGCCACTATTACCAAGTAATAGTACTGTCGCATCAGATGGAGCCACTTTTTCTACACGTTGACATACTGATTGCATTTGCGGGCTACTGGTGATCATTCCTTCCATAGGAACATCTACATGCTCCATTATTAGACGACGATTTTCATCCTCTAGCTCAAACACATGATACGCACGAGTTACTATTTGATTTAATAATTCTGAATCAATAGGTTTTTGATAGAAATCATACGCACCTGACGCCACAGCTAGTACTGCATTCGTGCGATCATCATTACCACTAACAACAATCACTTTAGTATTAGGCGCTTTAGATAATATTTCCTCGACAGTGGCCAAGCCTTCCGTCGTGCCTTCTGGATCTGGAGGTAAACCTAGATCGACTGTAACCACCGGGGGCTTTTCTTTTTTAATTATTTTAAGAGCTTCTTCACGGTTACCTGCAATGAATACTTCAAAATCTTCGAAGCTCCACTTCATTTGTGTTTGCAGGCCTGGATCGTCTTCAACAACTAATATTTTTTTATTACTTTCCATCAACTTTTCTATTTTAATTATTGTGTGTTCAACAGATTTTGCACCAGATAAACATGCTAAGCAAGGACGAACTGTCGGAATTTTTTACTGTTTTTTACTGTGTAAAAATCATTCGATTGACTGACATAAACATCTATGTAAAGCCTATAATACAGCTGTTAATCCATAAAAAACTGATAAGACTGGTTTGAAACATTAGAACAATCTTATTTAATTAATGAAAAAGCCTTGTTTAAAACTTTTTGAAGACTCTCAATTTGTATCGGCTTAGCATAAAAATCAAATGCACCCTGCTCAATCGCTTTTACAGAATTTACTTTCACCTCAGACCCTGAAACAACTACCACAGTAGCCGTGGGATCACACTCTAAAATGGCTGTCAATATTAAAAAACCTTCACTAGTACCTTCGACATCAGGCGGCAAACCTAGATCGAGCGTAACGAGCTGCGGATGATGCTCTTCAAACTGATCAATTGCTGTTTGTCGAGAATCTGCTGTTATAATATCGAAGCCTTTTATACCCCATTTTAACTGGGTACGAATGCCTTCATCATCATCAACAATAAGTAACTTTGGTTTAGACATCACGTTTTAACTGTTCGTGCTCACTCAGACTAACCACTTGAGCTGTATTAATGGATAGGGTAAGTGGAATATGTAAGCGGAAAATACTGCCTACTCCCACCTCACTTTCTACATCTAATTGCCCGCCCAACTTATGAATATACTCTCTTACCTGAAATACACCGATCCCCATGGTGCCTTTGGTTGACTCAAATGGCTGATAGAGTTTGTCGTGGATAAATTGCTCATTCATACCCTCACCTGTATCGGCAATTTCAATAATGGCATGATCATCAGCTTTACGTAGCTTTACAGTAATACTACCACTACTATCTGTAGCATCTTGAGCATTTTGAATAATATGCGCAATGTTCGCTGACATTCTCTCTCTATCTGCAGTGATCATTATTTTTTCATTGCGACAATTTAAAACGGGGATCGGTAAGGTGCCTGCAGCTGTGCAATTGCGAATACTTTCTTCGAGTAATTCACACAAACTAAATTCTGCATTTTTATCCGCTTCACCTTCACCTTTTAGACGAACCAAAAGCTTATTCATTTTATTAACACTGTTTTCAACAGTGATGATTGCATCATCTATAAACATAGGATTATTTTTATGTTTCGCAGCATTAGACACCACCATCGACAGCTGACCAATCATATTTTTTATATCATGAACAATAAATGCCGAAAGACGGTTAACCTCTTCAAAACGTTTTGCACTAACCAATGCCTGAGCTGATTCATATTGCGCCAAATGACTTGCCGCTTGTCTGCCAGCTGTTTTCAATAAATCACTATCTTCCCAATTAAAGTAGCGCTCATGTGCGGGAGAACGCAGTAAAACCACATAGCCCATTAAATGGTCTTGCAACATTAGCGGCACAATTAACCATGCATTTTTATTTTTTGATAACCACAATGGTATATCTAATGGCCCTAATCGGGTATACATATCAGGGTCATCATTATATTCATCAAGGCTGATTACAAATTGATGCTCAGAGAGAAATCGATTAAGTGTTGAATTGGCTGATTCGCGAACATGTGTAGGTTCATAATTCCAGCGTTCATCTGATTCAAAACTACCATTATCTCTTTCTAATACTAATAATCCACCTGGACTATCAATAATTTGTGCTAAGGATCGAATGGCTCTTACATGTAAGTTTTTATCACCTTCTTGCATAGATAAGGTGCGTATGATTCGTAACCACTCTTCACGATAATCATATTTATAATGAAAGAAATGTTTATCAATCATCACCTTTATTCTGGCTCTAATTTTTCCAGAAAAAAGAAGAACAACTAATATAAGAATAGCCGCAAACAGGAATGTCGCCTGAGCAACAATACCCCAATCACCACCCATCTCTCTTACATAGTAACCACCAAAACCAATAAAAATAAGATATATACCAGATGCTAGCAAGGTAGTAGTATGAAAAACCATACGTCGAGATAGAAAGATATCAATTGATTCGTTACCCAATGACCACTGCATTTCACGTTTGATAGCAAGACCAATTAAAGGCACAACCATTGCGTGAATAAAACCACGCGCATTCCAGAGCTCATTATCTATTCGCTGAAATAGAAATGCATCAGAGTAAAGATAGAAATCATAGGTAAACATGGCACCTATAGCGATCCATAGATACTTTAATCCCCATCGTTGTTCATCTGATGTATTGCGGTATAGCTGTTCAATTATAACGATACCACCAATGGAGATCAGTAAGTGGCCTATCAATACGTCATTACCTGCAACAAATTCAAATAGCGAACCACCTGAAATACGATATAGTGCAAGGAATATCATACCTATGATAAAAATACTTAAGCCCACAAAGGTAATTTTAAAGTTTTTATTAACCTGATCAGTGCCTTTATAGGCTGTACGAAGCATTACCAGAAGAAAAGTAAACCATGCGAGGGAACGTATGAATTCTAAAAAAAGCGTAAAGCCTATTAACCCTCCATAAAACCCCTGATATGTAACCGAGCCCGACCAAGTGGCGCTCACCAGCGAAGCCACAGCAAGCATAGTTTTTGGTAAGTTGTCACGTCGACCTGTTAGCATGACCAGGCCAAGTATTAAAAATAGAACGGTAGATGTACCGAAGCTGATTATTTCAACATACATTAAGTTAGATACTTACCTTGCATTTAATATCAAATTTTTCCATCTATATTAATAAAATTACGAATGCGTTACTGGGCGTATTCAAATATAAACCCCTAAACTTTAAAATATAGCCTACCGATACACGAGCTTAAATTTAATCATTTAGTAAACACTCAAATTTAAAACTAACTTAAATTAAAGTATCTACTAACGACTTTTACTGCTCTATTAGATTGACTCCAGTAACGCTTTAACTTGTTCTTTGCCAACAAACTGCTGTTTGCTCGAGTCCGCTATAGTTAGATGTGATTTGGCTGCTGCTTTATCCCCCATATGATAAAGCGCATAACCCAAGTGATAACGAAACACAGCAACTTCAGGCGCTTTTTCAACCAAGGGCTTTAATAACTCTACCGCCTTAACATAGTTATCTGATTTAGCATAAGCCCATGCTAAAGTATCTTGAAAAGCCGGCTGCTGTGCTTTTTCAAAACCATCAAGTAACGTGAGTGCTTTGGCAACTCCATCATCACCACCATGATCAAGCAGCAGTGATGCGTAATTATTCTTTGCAATCATGTCGTCTGGCTTTATATCTAACAGCTGCTTATACATAGATATGGCTTTATCATATAATTTTTGACGCTCATAAAGCGCTGCTAACTGCATATACATTTGCGTCTTATCAGTCACATTATTTAACGCATCCTGATAAATATTTTCAGCTTGTTTTAAATTATTTTCTGCAATATACGTTGTTGCCAAGCCCAAATAAGGGAGAGTCCATTGCACAGAAGCCTTTGATGCCAACTTAAACTGGTCACGAGCATCGGCTAATTTTTTCTGTGAAAGATATACTTTAGCTGACAAATGATGCGCTATCGCATTTTCAGCTTCTTCACCATATAGTATTTTTAATCGTTCCAATGCATCTTCTGGTTTTTTATTTAACAAATGGGCCTTAGTAATCAACTCTAATGCTTCATACTTATTGCTAGATTTTTCATAAGCTTTTTCAAACTGTTCTAATGCTTTATTAATATCTTTCTTTAAGAGATAATACTGCCCTCTAAAGATATTTACATCCGCCTTAGATTCATCGGTTTGCTCCATTTTATTAAGCAAGCTAATAACTTCTGATTCATTTCCTTGTGAAGCAATAATTTTCAGCTTCATCTCCATCAAGCCAAAGCTATCTTTAAAATATGTCAAAGCCCTATCAACAATCACCGCTGCCTCATCGACCCGCCCTTTACTAGCAAGATAACGTGCAAAATTTATATGGACAGCATCATTAGCTGGATTTGCTTCCACAGATCGCTTTAATTCTGCTTCCGCTAATCCGGGTTCTTTATTTAATTCATAGGCTTGTGCTAATAAAAGAGAAGCTTCCGGATTTTTTGGATTATTTTTGACCACTGTACGCAATCCATTAATGGCCGTAATTGCATCCTTATCATTCAATGCTAGTTTACTGAATATTATCAATGCGTCATTTTCATTTGGGTGTTCTGCAAGAACTTCATTTACCTGAACCTTCGCACCACCCAGGTCACCTTCATCCAACAGTATTTTAGCTAGTATATTTCGTGCTTTGATTCCATTCACATCATATTTATTATTATCAATAATCTTAGCCAATATAATTTTAGCTTTTTCACGCTTAGCAATTTTTTTATAAAAATGTACTAATGCAAATTTTAGCTCAGAAATATCAGGCCTATTTGCAATCATCTTTTGCAATTCAGTCTCAGCCTTCTCAACACTAAATTTTGAAGCTAAAAGCTGCACAAGCACCAAATAACGTTTAGCATCATCAGGATTCTGTTCAATGCTTTTAATTAATACTTCTTTAGCTTTATCTAATTGACCAGTACTTATATAAAATTTAGACAATGAAAATTGCAAAGAATACATTTCCGGATCTATACTAATAGCCTCTCTCAGATACTTTTCGGCTCCCGCTAAATCTTTAGTTTCAAGCAGTATTTCTGACAAATTCACTCTAAGATAAATTTCTTCAGGGTTATTAACAACCGCTTTCTTTAACAGCTGTATGGCTTCAGCTTTTCGATCATTCGAAGCATAAATATTTGAAAGTAGAGCTATCCCGCCAATAAGGTGAATATCTTTAGCAACTATTTTCTCCATTTGTGATACCGCTTTATCTGCATCACCCTCCTTATATTCAATAGAATTTAATAAAAATAAGGCTTCAGAATGCTCAGGTTCTATCGCCATAATTTCATTTAATAATTCCTTAGCCTCTCCAATGTAATTTTCTGCACCTGCCATAATGAAAATAGCTGCCAACTTTACTTTTGCACTAACATGGTTAGGATTAAGCTCAATAGCCTTTTTATAATTACCTACCGCCTTTATATATTCTTTATTTTTTTCTTCGAGTCTCCCCATATAAAAATACGCATCAGCAAACTTAGGGTCAATTTGAAGAACATTCTTAAATTCAATTCGAGCTTTGTCGTAATTTTTTTCTTCCAGGTAAGCTTTTCCTTTTTCTAGATAGGACGCTTTTCTATCTTCTTTACCACCACAAGAGGCCAATGCCATCACAATAATTGATGCTGCAGTTAATTTTGTTAACTTTGATATGATATGTTTCATTAACAGTACCTTGTAAATTTAATATTTGAATTATTTTTTAAATTTTATTGATATGGAATGTAAATTAAATCCCTTACCTTAATTTATAATTATTTAATGTTTAACTGAACACACTCAATTTTTTACCAGTTCAATACATTTGTGCTACAAAACATAAACACAAACAAGATTATTACTATGATAAAAATCACAAACCTCGTATCACCAGAATAGATAACGCAGTCAGCGTACCTATTCTTAACAAATTCCAGCTATTCTTTTTTAGCCCCATCACTGCTTCACTTGTATAAAACAGAATTATCAACTTTACCGCCATCTCACCCATATCACTATCTTCAAGGTGTACTTCTGGGAGATTTGGCACAATTATTACCAAAATAATTACCAGATAGTCTAAAGGTGTAATTTGAAACGTTTTTTCATGTGAAAAATACACTCTTAATGAAAACGCGATAACTAGCACTATAAAAATCCAATTTATAATATTAGAATAAACTAACCCGGTTTCATTTACTGGTAATAGATAGATTGCCATAACAGCAATAACATAAACAACTGCTTTTTCTAAAATTATACTGATGCTAGTCCTAATCAGCACAGATCCAAGTAATACAATGAGTAAAAAAACGGCTAGCACAGCCATATCCTGCTTAACATCAATAGCCAGTATTACTGACAAGACCAGCAGCAATGGAACCAACATTTTCAACACGAGCGTTGGTACAGTTGTTAACCATCCTTTATCACGCAGAAATCGAATTAGTGTTTTAAGTAGAGCTGATTCAGCCAGGTCATTAGCATGAAATTTCCAGCTCGTAATACGCGCACAATGAAAGGCACCTAATACAAACATACTAATAGCCACATAAATAAGAACTAATATACTATCAGATTCATATAGCATGAAATATGCAACAGCAATTAAGGCACTCTGCAATATATATATTATAAATACTGCCTCATATTGATCAAATCCGATATCTAGTAATTTATGATGAATATGGTTTTTATCGGGTGAGAAGGGCGAACGTTTTTCATAAATTCGCTGCCCCATTACCGCCATAGTATCCAGAATAGGTAAACCTAAGATAAACAGAGGTATGATCGGGCTCATCGCAGAGTTAACCGACTGCGATAACACAATCACAAGAACACCCAGGCTGAAACCTAAAAACTGACTGCCTGTATCCCCCATAAATAGACGGGCTGGGTGTGTATTGTGTCTTAAGAAACCTAGAATAGAGCCTGCAACTGCCATTGAGATAAGCACCACCATTTCACCACCCGCATCATATGCCAATAAGGCAATAATACTGATAGTAATTAAGGAGGTGCCGCCGGCTAAACCGTCTAAGCCATCAGATAAGTTTATAGCGTTGGTAATACCTACTAAAGCAAAGATGGTTAAAGGTATTGCAAGGTAATCCGGGATATGACCATCTATAAAAGGGAATGTACGCACAATCACATCGCCCCAGGTGACGACTATAACCACAGCTAACAATTGCCCTAAAAATTTAACTTTATAGTTTAGGTCACACTTATCATCCCATAAGCCAAAACCCCATATAACCAGGAAACCAACGAGTATCGCTATTACCTGCTGGTTGAGATCCGCAAGTAAAAGAACTGAAAGAACGCTGCCTGCTACCATAGCGATACCACCTACTCGTGGTATCGCCTGAGTATGCACCTTACGTGCATCAGGCAAATCAATTGCACCAATTTTGTCTGCCCACTTCATAACAGGTGGAATCAAAATCATCGTCACAACTAACGAAATAATAAAAGCAAAAATAAACAGCATTATAGGTGTTTTATTTACCTGATACGTATTGCGGGATAAGCGGCGCTATTTTACGACTGAAATCTTCAAGGCGTTTATCAGCTATAGATATATCTTGCCCCGGTTTTAATACCGTTGTTAAACGCATTAAGGCACCATCTGTACGATGTAAATTCATAGAATCCCAGAATAACCACCACTTCATCATGTATTCATTTGTAACAAGGCGGCCACGTTGCTGAAACCAGTAATAAACTAATTGTTTAGATTCATCTTTTTCAATAACCAGGCGATTTACAACAAATGGTACACCATCAATTGATAGCCCATCAATAGCATGATCCTCGAGAGAAGTAATTCGCCATCCTCCACCCGGTATACACGAGCGTGGTGAGTGAGCAGATGCGCCTTTTTTCTGAGATGAGTAATAGGCAGAATAAAAGTTTATAGAACCGCCATCTTCTGTATTTCGATAGTCACTCATCAAATAATCAGTGAATTTAAGTACATCAATAATATCAGCTTCTAAATAACCGGTTTTACCTTTCCAGTTTTCTAGCTCAAGAGGAAATTCTGCAAACTGCTTTCTATCGGGCTCTGTTTCTATTTGTTCTGGAATAGCAAACGAACTAATACCTGCAAGTGCTACTGCAGCTATAGATGCATAGAAGGCTCCAGGTATCGCACGGGATTTCACATTAGCATCTTCAGGTGTCGGCTCTGGAAAATCTAATCCAAATGCATCTTGTAGATGCATTTTATCTTTACCTATTCGAGTTAAAATCCACATTTCAGCAATCAGAATAGCTATGCAACTCATAAACACTGCCCAGCCTTCAAAGTCGTGAAGAAAACCTTCAGCCATTTTAGGCCCCCAGTATTCAACCGTCACACCTATCACGCCAATTCTGAAACTATTCATTAAGATGGTAATAGGTATTGACGATAAGAAAATGATGACTTTTTTCCAGAACGCTCCTGTATACATATAGGCTGTGATAAATGCCAGTGTCATTAAAGGAAATAAATAGTTTAAGCCACTACATGCTTCTACCACTTGAAGCTTATACACACCTAAATCGATTACATTACCTTCAACAAAAACACTAATATCCATAAGCCTAATTACAGCAACCCCAATCTGAGTTGATATTAGCTGAAGACTTGCTGACAAATTCTGAAGTAAGAAATTAGGTAGCGGAATCATGAAAAGTAAAATTAACAAGGGTATTAATACTAACTTAAATCCCTTGAGCCCCATGTACGCTAATACTGCCCCCATCAAGACGACAATAAACGCATACTGTGTAACAACATATAAGCTTGCTAGTTCACCCGCGAAATATAGTAGGAGACCAGGAACGACAACAAACAAGCCTAGCCAGCTACCTTTTAGCTCAATTTTTTCGATCTCGTCTTTTTTCTGCCAAATAAAAAATAGTGCTAATGCAGGAATGATATAGCCATGCCCATATTCTTCCTTAGAACCCCACAACTGAACCATGTAACTTAATGCATCATAAAAAAATAAAATTAAAATCGTTAAAAGCGATGCCCACAACGCCCAAGCTAAACCTGACTCCTTCCATACAACTTGCTTCTCAGCCGTAACTTCACTCATACAACACCATCTAATTTACTAATTAAGTATATGATAATATTATTATTATTATATATTTCGCTAACACAAAGTCATATCCTACAAACAATTGAGATATATGGGAACTATTTTATAAAACAAGTTTATAAACGCCATTACAACGGTTAATATCAACATCCAAATAAGCCCATCTATTAGCAGGAAAATCATATTAAAATCGGCAAATCCCAGTTAATTATTCTGGATCAAGCATTTGTAAGTGGCATCAACTTTTTAACTGGATTGTTACTCGCAAGGTCACTAGGAGCATCTGGCTACGGCCTCTATATACTCTCTTTTGGCTTTATTCTATTTTTTTCCACGATTCAGGTATCCACAGTCATTTCACAAATGATGATTACTGGCGCGACTCTCAAAAACAAAGATGCGAAAGAATATTATTTTATTACTAGAGTCATGCAATTGGTTACCAGCTCCATTTTTGCCTGTTTTGTATTAATGTTTGGAAATATTATCTTCAGTAATCTCGAAGGCTGGAGCGATCAGCTAATTATTCCTCTCTCACTAGCCATATTTAGCTTTTTATTTCAAGACTATATTAGGCGAGAACTATTCAGCAAAGATAAAACGCTTGCTGGCTTAATAATTGATATTGCTTGTTATGGCTCTCGTATATTAGCATTGTTCATTCTCACCATTAACAACGCGCTAACCATTCACAATACATTACTAATAATAGCCGCATCATCTGCTATTTCATTTGTTTATCTTTTAGATAAATCCATAATTTTCGCAAAACCTCATCAAACCGTATGGATAAGAAACACCCGAACACATTGGCGCAATGGTAAGTGGCTAGTTCTAAATAGCCTGGCATATTGGGGCTCATCTCAAGCCATTCTGTATACAACAGGTTTTTTACTTTCAGCTGCAGCCGTAGGTCGTATGGGAGCCACGCAAAACATCGTAGGTATCTCTAGCATTTTATTCCAGGCAATGGAAAATTTTGTCCCCAGTAATGCAGCAAGAATATATAAATCTGGTAATATCTCCGATCTTAATAGCTACTTAAAAAAGGTCGCTTTATATGGAGGTACAATTAGCTTAAGCATTGTCGTGATAGCGGGCATATTTGCAAAGCCTCTACTCGAACTAGTGTACTCTAATTACACAGATGACAGCTGGATGATCTGGTTTTGGGGCATTTACTTTTTTCTGGGTTTTTTCACTCGCCCACTAACCGCCGGCCTAAGAGTGTTAAATGACACCAGAAGTATATTTATCGCAACATCCATTGGCACTTTAGTAACATTTGCTATCGGGATAGCCCTCATAAAATCATTTGGTGTAGTCGGCTCATTGACCTCCATTTGTTTAATACAACTAATCATCTTAATAATATTATTTACTAGATACAGAAGCCTAAGCCTAACTCATACACATGAAATCTATGAAAGAACAGAATAAACCACTACTAGAATTACTTTATGCCATTTTAGACGCCTTAAAAAATGCGCCTTGTAAGTATGCCATTATTCATAATGCTGAGGCATTGGAAGAAGCTATTTCAGGCGATATTGATTTGGCCTTTGATGTAAATCCTGTAACAGTCATCTACCCAATTTTGCAAAACCTGCAAAACAAATATGGCTACAGATTAATACAATGCCTACATTATGACATTCCGCATGGTTATTATTTTATAATCGAACTGAATAAAAAATATCTGCATCTTGATTGCCTATATGATCCATTAGGAATTTCCAGATACCACCTGTCTACAGAATTCCTTTTATCTGACATAAAATCTGAACATGATATAAATAGCATCAATGTTAAAAATGAATATGTTTATAATCTAATAAAGCGCGCCTTAAAAGGCAACCTAACAGATAGCCACATAAACAAAATTTGTCAAAATTTCCCAAACGATGACAATACGCTACGCGCGATTGAACAATGGATTGGAACTCATAACTTAAATCAACTTAAAGAGTTAAAAGCAGACAACCCTGACAAAGTAAGATCAACATTTAAAACATATAAACAATACATACAAAAGACCTACAAAAAGAGTAACCGACTCCAATACGTCTATGGCAAGTTGCAGTCAACTATAAGGAAGATAAAACGTTTTATACAACCCTCCGGTATATTTATTGTGATTGTTGGCCCAGACGGTTGTGGAAAATCCACAATAAACACACAGTCAAGTCATATATTAGAGCGTGCATTTAGAAAAACATGGTCTTTCCACTGGCGCCCAAACTTATTACCCAAATTAGGTTCAACGTCTGGTAGTTCGAATTTTTCAGACAACACACCCAGTCAACACTCTAAATATAAAGGATTAACATCCTATATTAGATTTTTTTATTATTGGTTAGATTTTGTTTTAGGTTATTGGTTAGTTGTATACCCCAAAAAATCCCAAACAACTTTTATCATTGGAGAAAGGTATTATCTAGATATACTTGTTCACCCTGAACGTTACGGTTTCTCCTGTCCAATATGGTTTATTAAATTATTTAGTTTATTGGTACCAAAGCCAGATATAACGATACTGCTAAGTGCGGATCCTCAACAGATATACGACCGAAAACCAGAACTACCGGTGAATGTCATTGCAGAACAAATAAGAAAATATACAAATGCAATTAAAGGCTGGGGAGATAGCAGCATTATAGATACTTCTAAAAGTATAGAAGTTTCAAGCTCCGAACTTGTCGATAAAGTATTAAATAAATGTGCCGAAAAACTTAAGAAGAAATTAAAATAATTAACTATGTGGCAAGCATTCCCAAACAATGATAATCCAAAATTATGGATAAGCAGCAAAAGCAGCTTAAAATCTGCTTTTGCTCTATACAACCCCTACTCAACCAAAGCCAAATTGCTAAAATGTGTGATCAGTGCATTACCCGACATATTTGGTAACGTATTACTTAAACCTGTCACATTAAATGAAGCACTTGAAGACTTCAAACAATATAAAAAGAATATAGATAACATTCTCAATATTGACTCAACAATTAATATATCTCCCGGCACTAAAAGCAAACACCAAAAAACAACCGTGCAGATAATAAGCAATGGAGTAACTGAAGCCTTTCTTAAGATTTCAAAAACACCCCAAACAATTGAGTTATCTACTACCGAAAACAATGTTTTAATATTTTTAGAAAATAAAAACCTATCGTTTCAAAAGCCAAAATCACTATTTGGTGGAATAGTTAAAACAAGCTATTATTTAATTCAATCTGCGCCAGTATATGGCTTTTCACAAAGCAAAGCTCAATTTGGTAAGCCGCATCAACACGCTATTCTTGATTTATACCATTTGGGCTCTGAAAATATAAATTTATCTACTTATATTTCCACTATTCGTAACAAAAAAAATACAGATAACCTAGCACCCTATATTTACGACATTGAAAAGACACACGGGAATTGCAATTTAAAATTATGCTTTTCTCATGGTGATTTCTCTCCATGGAACATTCTTGTGAATAAAACCAACCAGTTATTTATTTTCGACTGGGAACATGGAGATAAAGCGCGCCCACTACTTTTTGATTTTTTACATTATCACTATATGACATGTAAACTACTAACAAATACTGCACCAAAAACTATAAGCAACTATTTAACTGATTTATTTTATAGTTCAAAAAATAATATGATATTCAAACACATGAATATAACCTTTGAAGATTACAATCTGTACAGTAAACTCTATATGATACAAATATTATTACGTGAGATTAACGAAAACAACCAGCCTTCACTTTCTTCAATAGAAACACTAAAAAACCTATGATTTCTAAAGCTAAAAACCGAAAAGTGCTTGTACAAGCTTATGCATGCGAACCCAATGAAGGCTCAGAGCCTGGTGTAGGTTGGTATATGTGCCAAGCAATTGCGGAAGATAATGAAGCATGGGTAGTTACCCGAAAAAACAATAAACAATGTATTGAAGCTGAACTTAAAATAAACCCAAA
>Ga0316207_10001161_pt1 | contig 34437 bp, 59 predicted proteins | sample 6weekpyrite_MG_FD_204943 | JGI IMG/M metagenome (GOLD analysis project Ga0316207, IMG submission 204943) | Microbial mat bacterial communities from mineral coupon in-situ incubated in ocean water Damariscotta River, Maine, United States -... | ecosystem: Environmental > Aquatic > Marine >... | reverse complement strand
TAACTCGCCATGCAGCACATGCAAGTAACTGTAAATATTTGATTGATACTCACCTAATGTATAACCAAGCAACTCAGCACACTTAATATTTATCGCTTGTTTCTCTGCGGGTGTTAGGTTCATAGCAACTCCAAGCGTTCAGCAAATGATTCTAGTTTGTTATGTAAATCAATTTGTTTCTGCAAGTGCAAATCAAGCCAAAGGTACGTAGGTAAAATTGCATCATTATGACCAGTAGCAAACCAATAAACAGTCATGTAAGCATTCATTTCAATAGCTCCGGTGTTTCGTGAACCAATTGACCCACATAGACCATATCAGGCCAGTAATTATCATCCTGCTTAACCGATCGCCTTAATTCATAACCTTCTGCAATCATTAAAGATTCAATGTGATCTGCTACTATTTTCTCTGCCTCTTCACCAGTTATTACAAATCTGAGTTCTTTAATCGGTTTAATCATTCTTTATCCTTGCCTTCGGTTGGTTCAAAATTTAGGTTCAGCTTCAAGCTTGTCAGCTACTTGTCTCAGGAATCTTGCAAAATCTACTTTCTGATCTGCGCTATGAGCCTTTATTAATCCATAAATAACAGGATTATTAGGTATTGCTGCCATGTGGCCGCTATACATACCTGCGCATTGATCGTAGAAATATTCTGCAACCGCTTCACTTACTGTTATATCCATCACTTGTCCTCGGTTGTGGGGTTTAATGCTGCTGTATGTAATCTGTCATAAAGCTCTTCATCATAATCAAGTTCATTCATAATTGAATGAAATGATTTCTCAACAGCCTCCTTAACCAGCTCATTCGCATGAGAGCGTTTTAGGTATTCGGTATTGTCTTTTTGACCTGTTCCCCACTGGCCAAATTTCACTCTATCGGTTGCGAAAACGTCTACCTTTGCATAAATCTTATCTGGCATATCATCTTTCATGGTTAGTCCTTAAATATTGCACTTTTTATGTGCGAGCCTTAGGTAATAAATTTCATTTCCTTTGTTCTTTTTCTTTGCGATGTGATGTTCTATAGTCGCCATGTTTTTATGATATGGATCAATCTCGCCATATCTAGGGAAATCCATTTTTAACCCACACCAGTAGCAGTAATCACCAAAAGCTTCCCTTAATATAGTTCTTACTCTTTTCCTGTTCATCTATCTCTCTCCAATTAACTTTCAGTCAGTATCTTATTATTATCTCAGTATGTGAAATCAAAGTTTTTTATAGGTTATTAGTTTTGTTTATAACGGTGATGAGCTTAATAGCTGTAAATCTAGCGCTTCATTAATTGGCAATAAATCCCACGGCGGCTCGAATCCAGAATAAAGGTTATTTACATCACAGTTACACCCTATAGTAGTTCCATGATGCGCTAATAACTGGCCTTTTACTGTGTAATATCGCTCTTTGTAATATCCGTATTTATTCTTTTTGTTTGTAGCTGGCAAAAATATAGTTCCATCTTTCTGAATAATCTGTTTTTGCTCTACTGGTTCAGGTTTTCCAAGCCACTTTTTAGCAGATTCATGGTCAGGGAAACCCTTAAATACTGCGCTTTTATAACCATTTACTAATGATTCGCACTCACTCCATGATTTAACAATAACACCACATTTAAAGCCTTTCTTAATTGCATAAAACTTCTTTTTCATAATATATCCTTTGCTTAACGCTTTTGATCTAAATAAAAATTAAAGACGAAAAGAAACACCGGTCAAGTACGGTTAATCTTTTTATAGGGACTGTGGATAACCTGTGGATAAGTCCATAGTCATGCTATATCAGGCTTGTTATATGCTATTGTCGCGGTAATTTTGTTGTATCGTGGCCTGAACCACTACCACCCGCCGGTGCATTATCTTATATCGAGGCTCAAAGCCTTTAATCTGGTTCACTGCTCCCAGACTCTCAGCGGGACATATAACAAGGTCTGAAAACGGTTTTAAATGCTAGGAAAGGTAGGTATAATCACTGAAAATCTGTTGAAGCAAGAGTTACGTAATCGTTCTACTGATTCCTGCAAGTGTCGCCAAACACGTTACAGATTCATAAAGAATAAAGATTTGTTATTAACTTAGCAAGTCTTTTTTCTTTTCTGGTATAATAAACACAGCTATACAATCAAGTATCGCGCTTACCCATTTGTTCTGCATTTGGGCGCTGGCTCGAAAGAGTTCGGCAAATCCTGTTACGGCCTACAGATGATAAAAAGGCACAAAGTAAGTTATACTAAACCTCTCTATGTTGTTATTAACCCGCTACCTTCTGGCGGGTTTTCTTTTGCTATAAATCCTACTTATACGCTATAAAATCTTTTCATTACCATAATTCTGTCATTCCGCTATATTTACACCATACACAACGGAGAGAGAGATGGACATTAGAACACAACGAGCGATGGCTGGATTGATGGAGACAGTCGCAAACCTTAACGCAGATGATTTTCACGTATTTTTACACTATAGCGGCCATGTTGAAAAGATCGGCATTGATATATGTTTAAACGGCTGGAATGGTAAAAACTATAGTCACGAATTTTATACTTATGCTGATGCTGATGAGCCAGTAGAGGCTATTCACAAGATAGAAGATGAATTGATCTCTATTCACGACAAATTCAGAAAGGAACAGAAATGAAGACGTATTCAGATGAAGAAATACTTAATAAAGTTGTTGATATTTGGAATGAAGACCATAAAAAGCATTACTCAATGGGCTGGGAAGGCGAGAAATCAGTAAATATAGACAGCAATAAATCGGATGAAGTTAAAATAACATTTGATTGCATGTATGAGCAACCAAACTTAAACCTAGATGTTCTTATGAATTTAGCAGATTTCTTTGGCACAAAAAATATAAATGATGATAATCGTTTCTCTATTGGTGGATGTGAAACTTGTGATTATGGTAGCTCTTATGGGTTTACCTTAACTGTTAGACCGGAGATACAAGAATGAGCGAGCGCAAATGGTACGGAATAAGCGACCCACGCAACGAAGAGCACACATCAGAAACAGTACAAGCTATAAAAGACTGTGAAAATGAGCTTTGGAATGACTATGGCAGCGTACAGGACGCGATAGGCGAGAATATAAGTAATGACCTAGCAAAGCTATTAAGTAAGGCTAGAGGCGCCAAGAGTGGCGAAAGGCTGTTAGCTTTGGTTGAGCTTGGCGAGCTGCTATTAGAAGACACCACGGCTTATATCACAGCTGACGCAACCAAAATAATCACAGGAGTAGCGATAGATGACTAATCTACGAGTCGTATATGAAAATGCATTTGCCTTTGCCAAGCGCACTTTAAAAATGAATGATAAAGACGCAGAGCAGTACGCTGATGAAATGGTAGAAGATGAAAAAGCAGAGCAAGCGGATTTAGAGGGCAGCGAAGATGAGTAAATCACAAAATAAACAGATATTAGAAGCCTTGCAATCAGGGCATGACATTGTGAGCAGAAACATAGCCTCACCCAATAGAAAGCACTATTCAGGCTATAGGCTGGCATGAAGCAAAATATAGACAGCTTCACTAGTAAGGCCGAATTAATGGATTATATACGGGATTTACCGCTAGACGGTTCATTTACTGTTAGTGTTGAAAAGTCTAAGCCGGGTAAGCGCACATTAACTCAGAACGGCTGTTTGCATGAGTATATAGCTGATCTGGCGAAGGCTTTAAATGACGCGGGTTATGATGTAAAAGAAACTATCACGGCACCGGTGGATTTCACGCCTGAAACCGTCAAGAAATATATGTTTCACCCGATAATGAAGGCGCTATTTCCTGATAAAACCAGCACTAAAGAGCTGTCTACAGTGGAAATTAGCCAAGTTTACGAGAATTTAAACCGGCTAACATCTGAAAAGTTTGGAATAGGGCTTTTATGGCCTAGTAGAGATAACAAGTAGGTAATGACAGCCATTAATTTTGGCTAGGAGGAAAGATGGGTGATGTTATTGATTTTAACGGTTTGACTGCGGTTGATTTGCCAGTAAATGATGTGCTTGATGGCGCAAAAGACAAATTAAAAACAGCTGTATTAGTTGGTTTTGAGGATGACGGCAGCTTGTATATTGCAAGCACAATGTCTGACATACCAGAGCTATTGATGCACTTGCATTGCTTTAGGGTGCATTTAGATCAATACATATCTGGAAATCGAGAATAATTATGACTTGTGATAAATGTGATTCATGCGGTGGCGAAAAAACTTATAGCAATCAAGTTGTAATGCCTATAAATGGAAAGGTTAGATGCATTGATTGGTGCATTCATCAGATAGTGGCATCACTTAATGCTGGTGGCGTAAAGACTGTTGCTTGCTGTTGCGGACATGGGAAACAAGACGGAAGGATTGATCTTGAAGACGGTAGAGTGTTAATTATTAAGAAAAAACAGGATAAATAAATGAGAATAAAAACGATTAAATATGTTCATATACAAATGACAGAAGATGATGCCAAGAGACTCGTTTTATTTTTTGATGAGATTGATAGAGGGACGAGTAATTTACCAGATTGGGCAAAATTAGCGGCCAAAGAGTATTTTAATAAATTTGATAAGGCGGGAATTAAAATAGAGCATTAATTTATACCACCCATAAAAAATACTGATTAGACACCCGCTACACAGTAGCTAGAATAAGTAAAAAACAGGAGAGAGAAAATGAGTGATTCAAAGAATAACACAGGAAATTGGAACACAGGAAATCGGAACGCAGGCGATTGGAACGCAGGAAATTGGAACGTAGGAAATCGGAACACAGGCGATTGGAACGTAGGAAATCGGAACACAGGCTACCTGAACACAGGCGATTGGAACGTAGGAAATCGGAACACAGGAAATTGGAACGTAGGAAATTGGAACGTAGGAAATCGGAACACAGGCGATTGGAACGCAGGAAATTGGAACGTAGGAAATCGGAACACAGGCTACCTGAACACTACCGAGCCAACAGTAAGAATATTTAATAAAGATTCAGGTGTTAAATTTAATGATATATCATTTCCGGATTTCTTTTATTTTGAGACTAAAGAATGGATTTATGGATGCGATATGACGGATAAGGAAAAAGAAGACAATCCAAAATGGGAAGTGGTAGACGGTTATTTGAAGTCTTACGATTACCACGAAGCATGGAAGCGATCATGGGATAATGCAAGTGAAGAGGATAGGGCTAAATTATTTGATCTTCCAAACTTCGACGCGGCTATTTTTAAAGAGATTTCAGGAATAGATGTAGAAGCAAAGAATGAGCCTACAGTAAATATCGGTGGTAAAGATTATTTAGCCAGTGATATTGAAGAAGCATTGAAAGATATTAAGCCTGTTTAGTAAAAACATAGAGGAAAGATGATGTCTTTAGATACAGAAATAGATTCGATAACAAGAAATATTAATTTGCTTGATATTGATGCAAAAGTAGATGCTATTAATAAACTAAAATTAGCATTGCATGAGATTAGTCCATTTTCAAGTGAGCCGGTTGATTGTGTTTTGTGGGTGAAAAATGATTCGGTGCAGGCGAATGACTATAATCCAAACAAAGTTGCGCCACCTGAGATGGAACTATTGGAAATATCCATTATGAATGATGGTTATACTCAGCCAATTGTTACTTGGCCTAATGATGACAAGATAGAGGTTATTGACGGTTTTCATCGTTCTAGAGTTGGAAAAGAGTCTAAATCTGTTAAAGAGCGCGTAAATGGTTATCTGCCAATAGTGTCTGTTAGAAATGAGCAAACTAGCAAAAACGATAGAATTGCATCAACAATCAGGCATAACAGGGCAAGAGGAAAGCACCAAATTGACGCAATGAGTGAAATTGTTATTGAGCTAAAGAATAGAAATTGGCGAAATGCGCGAATAGCAAAAGAGCTTGGTATGGACGAGGAAGAGGTTTTAAGGCTATGCCAAATATCAGGAATGGAGAATTTATTTAGTGACAATGACTTTAGCAGGGCATGGGAAGCTGACGATTCAACAGAGTCTTGGGATGATCTAACTGATAATATTAGTGATGACGAAATAAGTAAGGCAAGAATTCCAAACGAAGGTAAGGGAGATAGAATATTTCATACTTTTGATAAATGGGAATGCCAAAAATCTGGATTTTATGCGAGCAAAGTAGACGGAATGACAAAAGATGAATGCGAGAACGCATATAGAGACTTTTTATCTGATTCTAACAGGTTCAGAAAAGCGGCCAACTCTGTAATAAACGAATGGAATAATTCGTGTGAGCATTATTTAACTAATTTCGCTATGAATAGAATAGCTTGGATTGGTCAAGCAGCGATGTGTTATGAAACGGGTATTCCATCTAAATTTTGCGCTGGATTTAACTTGTTAACAGATGATCAAAAAGAAGAAGCAAACGAAGTAGCGTTAGATGTTTTGAATGACTGGCTTTTGCAGAATGGAAGAGACCCTGTAGATATGGTTGAGGCAACAAGCTCTGGTCGTCAAGTGGAGATTTATTAAATGAGTCATAAGGTATATCAGAAACATAGTGTTTTAGATGCGTCAAATAGAAGGGTTTCCGAGTCATTTGATATGTTTGAAAGGCTTTATATAAGTTTTTCAGGTGGTAAAGATTCTACTGTTTTAATGCACTTGGTATGTCAAGAGGCTAGGCGTAGAGGACGAAAAGTTGGTATTTTAGTTATTGATCTTGAAGCTCAATATACGGCAACAATAAGTCATGTAAATTATATGGTTGATGAATATTCTGATTGTATTGATCTTCATTGGTTTTGTGGTGAGCTATTGCTTAGAAATGCAGTTTCTGATTATGAGCCTAAATGGGTTTGCTGGGATGAGTCAAAAAAGGATTTATGGGTAAGGGAAAAGCCTGCTTTGGCCTCTGATTTAAGTCAATATGATTTTTATCACCCAAGAATGGAGTTTGAAGAGTTGATGGTTATTTTTGGTAAGTGGTATTCAAAAGGAAAAACTTGTGGCGCGTTAATAGGTATTCGATCTGATGAAAGCTTGCACAGATACAGAGCTATTGTGTCTAAAAAGACAGGACTTATGGCTAATAAGAAGAAATGGACAACAAAAATAGACAAGAATGTTTATAACGTGTATCCGATATATGATTGGAGAACTGAGGATATATGGCTGTATCACGCAAAAAGCGAGGAGTTGGGCTACAATAAAATATACGACCTTATGACAAGAGCAGGCGTTAAATTTAGTAACCAGAGGCTATGCCAGCCTTTTGGTGATGATCAAAAGAAAGGACTATGGCTTTATCAGTTGCTCGAACCTGATACATGGTACAAGTTATTGAATCGGGTAAGCGGTGTTAATTCTGGCGCCTTGTATTCTCAAGAAAGCGGGAATATTAATGGGAATAACAAAATATCAAAGCCAGATAAATACAATTGGCAAGAATACACTAATTTTCTGTTAAAGAGCCTACCAAAGCCGATGCAGGATAATTACAAAGATAGATTCACAAAGTTTATTTCATGCTGGAAGAAAAGAGGATATAAAACAATTCCTGATCTTGCTCCGCACGATCTTGAGGTAAAACAATGGGCGCCTTCATGGAGAAGAATGTGCAGGTGTATATTGAGAAATGATTACTACTGCAAAGGTCTTGGGCAGACTCAGCCCAAATCAGAGGCTTACGGCAAGTTTAAAGCAATACAGCAGAAGAGAAGAAGCGAAGCGGCATAGCCAATGACCAACGAAATAAGGCTTTTACGCGCTTTTATTGAAGGCGTAGGCTGTGAAATAGAAACCATCCAGCAGACCACGGAAAGCGGCGAGATTATACACGGCCAGTTTGATTATGTTGTGACTAAGAAGGCCAAGCAGTCACGGCCTAGAAAGCAGCACGAATATTCACCAGAATTTGAAACACTGTATAAATTAAAGCCACACAGAGAAGGCAACTCGAAGCCACTAGCTTATAAGGAGTACTTAGCAAAGATTAACAAAAAAGTGCCTCACAGCGTCATACAGGCAGGAACAGAGCGATATTCTGCTTATATCAAGGCAACAAAGAGCGAATTTGTATATAAATTAAGTAATTTTATTAAAAACGAGCTGTATTTAGAGGCTTGGAAGATACCAGAGCAGGCAACAAGGCTTACATTACCAAGAGACAATGAAAAGCTTGAAGGGTTTGCAAAGGATAATGATCTACCGCAGCCAAGCAGAGGCGAGACATACCCTGAATATAGAAGACGACTAGAAAGACTGATTAATAACGACACTTAATAAGGCGCAACGCTTTATGTTATCGCGCTTAATTTATTTGTTAGCTATTTATACTAAATCACTTGATTAACTAAAATAGTTATAGTAATATATAGTCACTGGTTAGGAAAATACACAACAAAGAGGTTATAAAATGAATTACAGAATTAAATATACAGAGCAAGAATTATCAACAAAGACAGACAGTATTATTGATAAAGAATACTCAACAAAATGGATGACTTTATCAGAATGTTTAGAGCATAAAGCAATGAATAATGATAACGCTGAAATTATTAAAAGAGAGGGTTAAAAATGTTTGTTAAAACAAAACCATTTGCAGCGGCGAAATTAGAAAACGGAGCTGATATTTTTCCAGTTTTAAGCATGGAGGATGAACACGGTGGTCGAGCGCATGTATGGCTGGATGATGGTTGTTATGTTATCGGCTTAATGAGAACTGTTGAAAATGGCGATGACATAGTAAAGCCGATAACACATATTTTTAACGAGATGTTCTTGGAGCTTAAAGAGCTACCTAGTGTGTATAAATGAAACCTAGTGAACTATGTAAGCAAGCAGGACTAAAAAGCCTGCTTGAGCTTTCAGAGATAACAGGCGAAAGCGTACAGACATTAAACAACTGGCACAAGAATAAACCTAGACTGTTTAATTTGGTTTTAAGGGGCGCGGTGATGGAGAAACTAAGTCGTATTTTTGATAGCTAGCACCCTGATAAGCTGCACTGATTTTTAGTGTCAGCTTGATCAGACTGTTATTAATACTAATAAAGGATATTCATGGCAACAGCAGAGAAAAGAAAAACAGCAGAGCGTTATATTTTAAATCAAGGTGGAAAATTCACCTCACACAGTATCAGTGACGCTAAAAAGCATATTCCTAACTGGATTGTATGTAAGGCTATATTTGTACTTAAGCAAAAAGGCTGTATTAAGCATGTAGGCTATAAAAAGCGAGAGCATGGAACCGGCGCTGATCTCAAGGTTTACGAGGTTATTGCTGAACTAGACGAAACCACGGAGGAAACCGTAAAGCAGAAGGTTAGAAACTGGATATACGAGCATAAAGGTCAAGAGTTTTCAGGTCCAATGCTGGCTAAGATATTCAAGAAAGGCCAATCAACTATAAGCAATATTCTTGCCGCAATGCGTGAAGATGGCGAAATTACAAAAGTTGATATTCACGATCACATACAGTTTTATGTGGTTAGTACGTGTGAGAAGCGCGGCGACATTACACGAAAGTTTATATACGGTTTTAACCCACCTGTAAGGGCTTTTAAGGAGCTTTTCAGGGGCAGTCAATGTAAGAGGGCGGCATGATGGGAAATGTAGTTAGCCTAACAGAACACAGAATAAAAAAAGCCGGTAACTCAGAAGTAACGCTTAATTATAATGCGATGACTTCAAAAATTGCCTGCGGTCTACTAAGTATGGATGAGCTATTAGCTGCGGTAGCCAGTAAAGATACCCGGTTATTCTTTAACGGCAAGATCATTGAATTAGATATTAACGATGTTATGAATGAAATAAAGGCGCGTGATTAATGGAAGATATACCAAAAGGCGCTCAATACAAGTGTGACGGGTTATTTTACAGAAAAGGCATACACAGTTTAGTTTATGTCCATATATTCGGAGACTGGATTAAATGCGATAAGCCGTGGTATGAAACAGTTTAGATAGGAACAGGATAGAATAAAAAAAGGGGCTGAAAAGCCCCTAAAACCACGACTATAACTCGTTTATGTCCTCATGCTCGTCATCTTCAAAGCACTTATTTATTGAGCATAAGCGACAAGCTAAAACAGTAACCAAAATTGAAGCGCCTAAAAAAATTAGTAAAAATTCCATAATAATCCCCTTATACAGTTTGACGTTGCAAGTTAGAAGACAGGTCGTCAAGTTTATTAATCTCTCTTTCTTCATCTGGCGTTAAGTCAATAAAGCCCAATGCTTCAAGCTCGGTTTCTTCTTTTTCGCTCATGTTCTGAATTTGCTTAAAGGTGTCTATTGCTTTTTTGATGTGTGGGTGTAGTGGTTTCATGTTCAATCCTTCGTTTGAGTTATAGCTAAATAATATACCCCTACCAAAAAAGAGCCAATAGAAGTTTTTTATGTTATATAGAATTATGTTATAATCGACCTATATAATTATTGGTTATTTAAAATGAGCCATCAAAGAGAAATACTAGCCACTCACCCAAAAGCTATAGTTAGTCAGGGTGAAAATGCGGCAATTACCTACACTTTGAACTGGATTCCTAGATTAGATGGCGACACAATAGCCTCATCTACATGGTCTAGTGAAGATTCAGGCGTTACTATCGCGAATGAGGCTAATACAACGGTTAAGGCATCTGCTAGATTATCTGCTAGTCCGGGTAAGTATCTATTAACCAATAAAATAACGCTTACTACCTCTGGCGATACATTCGAGCAGCAATTTCAATTAAGAGTTAAAGACAATCAATCAGGCGCAGGAAACGACTATTGCGGCTGTAGTTCAAGGAACTGGTAATGGAATTAAACTTACACGAACTACCCGAAACACAAAAGCCACTAGAAGAGCTTAAGCTATACACACAAGAAAACGGCTCAGGCATTGGTTTTGAAGCTGATGACGGACAATTTAAGGTTTTGGTAATATTAGAGGGCAAGCCATACGTAAAACGTATAAGCCGTAAGAACTTAGAGCCTGAAAATTTAGATGATTTGGAAGAGGTCGGCTAGTTATGGCTGGTAAAGGAAAGAGCCGAGCAGAAGAAAATAGAGCTATACGCCAAGAAGCATTAAGAGAGCAATTAGCCAATAAGGGACTTGTTCAGCATGTTCTTGAAATATCTAAAAAATTGTCAGATTTAACTGAGTCGCTAGAACCTGTTGAAGTTCAACGACTTAAAGCGGCTGCTGATATACAAAAAGGCTTAATATCAAAATACCTTCCAGATATGAAAATGGTTGAACTAAGTGGCGAGGTAGTACACAAAGATGAGAAACAACTCACAGACGACGAACTCGCAAATATCGCCACAGCAGGCAGCACAGGAACTACTAAACAGAAGAATAGCAAGAAGGAACTTCACTAGCTATTGCGAGTATATAGCGCCTGATGAGCCTCCAGCTGATCATCACAAGTTATTGTGTGAAGCTTTAGACAAGGTAATTGATGGCGAGATAAGAAACCTGATGGTATTTATGCCTCCGGGTTCAGCTAAGTCTAGTTATGGTTCGGTTAGATTTCCTGCCTACTATCTAGGTCGTATGGGTAAGAAGTCCATAATTACGGCTTCATACGGTGGCGATTTAGCCACCTCATTTGGCCGCAAGGTTAGAAATCTTGTAGACGGCCAAGCCAGTAAGAATTTATTCCCTGAGTTACAGCTAACAGAAGACCAAAAAGCCCGTGGTGAGTGGGAGACTATAGATGGCGGCGCATATTTTGCCGTTGGTGTGGGTGGTGGCGTAACTGGTAGGCGTTCTGACTTAGGTTTGATTGATGACCCTGTTAAGGGCAGGAAGGAAGCTGACAGCCATACAGTAAAAGAAGATACATGGAATTGGTATGTTTCAGACTTTCTCACACGACTAAAGCCCGGTGCGGCTCAAGTGATTATTCAGACTCGATGGGTTGAGGATGATTTAAGCGGTCGGATATTGCCTGATGATTGGGATGGTGAAAGCGGTATATTTATTGGTAAGGACGGCAAGGAATGGCATGTTATTTGTCTACAGGCAGAAGCTCAGGAAGGGAAAAACGACCCACTAGGTAGAAAGGCTGGTGAATGGTTGTGGCCTGAATGGTTTACACCTGAATATTGGGAAGAAACAAAGCAAGCGGTTCAAAAGTCAGATATTAGAACTTGGACAGCTTTATACCAACAAACGCCAAGCCCGGAAAGCGGTACGTATTTTAAGCGCGATTGGTTTAATCGGTATGACATAGAAGACACCCCCAAGCATTTAACAAAGTTTGGCGCTGCTGACTATGCTGTTACTGATGGGGGTGGTGATTTCACTGAGCAAGGCGTGTGCGGTTTAGACCCGGTTAGTGATTTGTATATAATTGATTGGATTAGTTGTCAGTCTGAGTCTGATGTATGGGTTGAGGATTTAATAGATTTACACGAGAAGCATGATTTATATATGTTCGGCGCTGAGAAAGGCCAGATAAGACGTGCTATAGCTCCGTGGTTAAGGAAAAGACAGGAGCAGCGTAAGAAGTGGTTTGATATTGAGGAAATGCCGCATATCGGAGACAAGACAGCTAACGCTAGATCATTTCAGGCTTTGGCTAAATCGGGAAAGGTTTATATTCCTAATACTGAACATGGTGATAAATTATTAAACCAGTTGCTAAAATTCCCAGCTGGCGCATTTGACGACAAAGTTGATGTGTGCGGAATAATGGGGCGATTGATAGATAAAATACACGAAGCAGGGATTGAAGTTAAAGAAACTAAATCTAAAGACAGGTGGGATGACTGGGATGATGACGATGCTGATGATTGGAAAACTGCTTAAATATGACTTATCATAGACTACAATCAATTAATGGCATAAAATCTACATTATACTGTCGGGAGATAGCAAGACATGCCACAAGCTAAGGCTAAGCAGCCATTAAGAGCGGACGAAGACCCTGATTTACTGTCTACGCTAGTCCAATACTTTGAAGATTCGGAAGATTCAACGCGAGACGCTAGAGAGCTATCTGAGCGTGATCGTGATTACGTTGACCATAAGCAGTTAACATCAGAAGAAAGAGAGATTCTACGCAAGCGCAAGCAGCCTCCTGTACAAAACAACTACATTCGTAAAAAAATTAATTTCCTCCGTGGTTTCGAGAGACAGATACGCACAGACCCTAAAGCCTACCCAAGAACACCACAGCATGAAGAAGATGCAACAGCGGCTACAGACGCGCTTAGATACGTTGCTGATAATACTAATTTTGATGAGAAACGCTCAGAGTTTTGGGAGAATTTCATAGTTGAGGGCATTGGCGCTGCTGAGGTCGTTGTTAGTCGTGATGAAAAGCGAGAAATACAAACACATCATATTCAGTGGGATAGATTGTTTTATGATTTCCACTCAAGAAAAGCTGATTTTAGTGATGCTCGTTATAAAGGCATTGTTATTTGGGATGATTGCGACAATGTAAAGCGTAACTTTCCAGATGCAGAAGACGTTATAAGCGCTTCTTTGAGTGATGAATTTGACGACACCTATTCTGACAAGCCTGTTAAATGGGTTGATTCCAAGCGTAAGCGAATTCGTATAGTTCAGATTTACTTCTTATACCGTGGAATATGGCATTTAGCTTTTTATACTAAGGCAGGCTACTTAATGAAGCCTGTTGTTTCTCCGTGGCTTGATGAGGATGGGTTTCCAGAGTGCTGCATTATTATGCGTTCTGCTTATGTAGATCGTGAGGGAAATCGTTACGGCGAGCCTCGTTTTATGATTGAAATGCAAGATTCTATTAACAAGCGAGAATCTAAAGCGGTTCATTTAATCTCACAGCGCCAAACATTCGGTAATTTACGTGCATTCCCTGATGGCGTGAGAGCGCAAAAGATAGAATTAGCTAAGCCTGATGGTCATGTTGTTTTAAGTGGTAATGCTGAATTTGGTAAAGATTTTGGTATTTTGCCTACTGGTGATATGGCTCAAGGCCAGATGGCGTTACTTCAAGAAGCTAAATCAGAAATGGCTCGTACAAGCGGCGCTGAGTTTGCTTCTGCTCAATCAATGGGCAATCAGTCCGGGCGTGCAGTATTAGCTAATCAGAATGGCGCAATGTTGGAGTATAGCCCTCTTGCAGATGGGAAAAGACAGTGGGAAAAACAGATTTATAAAGCTTGGTGGAATCGCATTAGACAGTTCTGGACAAGCGAAAGATGGGTGAGAGTGACGGATAACGAGGAAAATGTACGCTTTGTGTCGTTGAATAAGCCTGTATCGGTAGCCGATGCTGTAACTGAGGAAATTGGCTTTATCCCGCCTGAGTTTCAGAATGACTCACGATTAAACGTGGTTTCGCGCATTGATAACAATGTTGCTGAAATGGATGTTGATATTATTATTGAAGATTCGCCAGATGTTGTAAGTATTCAACAGGAAGAGTTTAGAAATCTTATTGATTTGGCTAATGCAGGTATTACATTCGATCAAGAGACTTATATCAGGGCGTCTAACTTACGCAATAAGCAGGATATTCTTAATAAGATGCAAGGCGAGTCAGAACAGCAAGCACAAGCTCTACAGGCGCAACAAGACGCGCAGCAGCAATTAACTACCGAGGCGGTAGCAGCAGCTATTGAGAAAGACTCATCACAAGCCCTAGACGCTCAAGCAAGCGCACTGAAGAAACGTGCAGAAGCTGAAAAAACCATGATTGAAACTCGTAAAACTCAAGCTGAGACAGATGGGGAAATAGCGGACACTGAACAAACATTGATCGAAAACCAGCAGATGCTTAGCGGTGTTAGATAAATAGATTTTATAGGTGTATAATTAATTTTAATGAGCGTAATCGCTTCCTGCTGCCGGGGTTTCGGGCATAAAAGATACGAGCTGCCATCGTTAATGGGCATTTAGGAGAGTATATGAGTGATTCGATTTATGATGTTGGGGATGAACCAGCGGCGGTTGAACCTGTTGTTGAAGAGTCCACGGTAGATACAAGCGAAGTGAAAGCCACCGATGAGAATCAGGAGGTAGAAACCGAGCAAGCAGCGCCTACGGCTGAAACGAGTGAAGCGTATGATACAAAGACTGAGATTGAAAAGTTACGGTCCGAAGTAAGTGCATTTAAGGCAAAAGCACTAGACGAAGTAAGGAAAAGGCAAGCTTTAGAGCAAGCCCAGCAGCAACAAGCGGAAACGCCAGATGCTTATGTTGAACCAGACAAGGCAATAGCTTTTACGGCTCAGCAGTTGCAATCACAGATGGATAATCGTTTTTACGATATGTCAGAAATGATGGCTAGGCAGCAGCATGGCGAGGATTTTGATCAAATGGTTGATGTATTTTTCAATGAAATGGTCAGTTCAAATCCCTTGTTACAGCAGCAGGCTTTACAGCAACAGCATCCTTACGAGTTTATTTATCAACAGGCTAAGACTCACAGCGAGTTTAAAGGTGTTAATTCTGTTGATGATCTTAAGTCGAAAATCGAGGCAGAAGTACGCGCCAAGGTTGAAGCTGAGATGGCTGATAAATTAAAAGCGCAAACTGAGGAAGCTATAACTAAATCAATTCCGGGTACTCTCTCAACAGCAACGGCGGCAGCGGGAACAGGCTCCACCAAGTGGGCCGGGCCGATGCCAGCGAATAAACTTTATGGGAATTAATACTGTCGTGAGACAGCATGAACCCCTTTAATTGTCGGGAGACAAGTAATGACTGATTCTAGTGCAGCAACCGGCCTAACGGTTCAACAATGGGATGATAAGTTTTGGACAGAAGCATTAAATGCTAATGTTTTTAAGCCTGTCATGGGTACGAGTGAAAACTCGATAATTCAAGTTAAAGAAGATTTAGCTAAGAAAAAAGGCGACTCCGTTACTTTTGCTCTAGTTAATCGTCTACAAAACGCGGCGGTAACAGGTAGCTCTACACTTGAAGGCAACGAAGAAGATATGGATTCTCGTTCTTTCAAAGTAACTATTGACCAGTATCGTAATGCGGTGCGTGTTCCAGTTCTTGAAGAGCAATTCTCTGCAATTCCTTTACGTGATGCAGCTAAGTCGGTGCTTATGGATTGGAATATGGAGCTAGTACGTGATCAAGTTATCGCGGCTCTTGCTTCAATCAATGGTGTAGCTTATGGCTCTGCTTCTGAGGCTCAGAAAGATGCTTGGTTAGTTGATAATGCAGACCGCGCTTTATTTGGCAATGCAGTAGGTAACAACGCTGCTAACGATCATTCAGCGGCTTTACTTCAAGTAGATGCTACTAATGACACGCTAACAGCTAGCTCATTATCACTAATGAAGCGTTTGGCTAAGACAGCAGACCCACGCATTAAGCCTCTTAAGCCACGTGATGGCGGTGTAACGTCTGATTCATTCATTCTTTACGCACCATCTTTGCTAGTTCGTGATCTTGCTAATGATTCAGCTTTTCAACAGGCTAATCGTGAAGCGCGTGAGCGCGGTAAGATGAACCCTATCTTCAAGGGTGCTGATTACATCTATGAAAACATTGCAGTAGTTGAAGTTGAAGATATTGCAGTTCTTTCAGGTGTAGGCGCAGCTGGTATTGATGTTGGCCCTTGCTACTTATGTGGCGCACAGGCTATCGCGATGGCAGTAGCTAAGCGCTCAGAATCTAAAGAAGAAGAGTTCGATTACGGCGACAAGCAAGGCTTGGCTGTGCGTTCTTGGCATGAAATTAGCAAGATGCTATTTGGTAGCGGTACGGCTGACACAGATGATTTAAAAGATCATGGTGTGTTAACTGGTTTCTTCGCTGCTGTAGCAGACGCTTAACCAATCAGGGAGGGCTTCGGCTCTCCCGTCTTTTAGGATGATAAATGAAATTTACTTACACTGGCAAAGGAATTAATAATTATTACGGCCACACTCTAATGAATGGTCAGGCGGTAGAAGAAACACGCGAAACAATTATTAATAAGATGAAAAATCACCCTGACTTTGATGGTGATAAACCTGAAGTAAAAGAGATAGATGACGAATTACAAGCTGCTCGAGATGCTTACGAAAGTATTACGGGTAAAAAGCCGCATCATAAATCAGGTGTGGATAAGATCAAGGCCGATATAGAGGCGTTAGAGAATGGCGAAGACTAAAGCGGAAGTCGGGTTACAATGTTTGCAATCTATGAAGGTCGTTGACGGGGATGCAACGCCAGAAACAAACGACACGACTATTATTGAGGAAGCATACGATCAGATAAAAGCTATGCTCTATACTCGTCATCTGGTTAGCTGGGAAGATACAGAAGTTCCTGATGAGGTAATTATTCCATTGTGCGACCTTATGGCAGCGTCTAGGCTGTCTTTCTTTAGTCCTCCAGCCGATGTTAAGCAAATGATACTTCAAGGCGCTAGTAGTGCTGTAGAGCAGATCACAGAAGTACTAGCAATGGACTATGTTTCTGAACCTGTTCCATCGGAGTGGCTATAATGCCGCGCATACCTGTTACCACTACGCTATCAATAGATAATTTCTCTGGTGGTGTTGTCAATGTAGCTTCTAGCTCATCTACTAACGCTATTTTCAATCAATATGCTGATGGCCGATATTTTGCCACTCAGCGCCCTAGTGTGAATATATTTGAAGATGCCAGCGCTACGGTGGCAGACGCTAAGGGTAGAGGTGTTTATTATTGGGATAAGGTTTCTGCTTTATATTTTGTAAACGATGACACAGTTTATAAGGGTAATTATTCAGCGCCTTTAGGTGTAGCGCTATCAAGCGGTACGGATAAAATATACTTTTTCGAGGTAGGTGATAATTTAGTAATCATCGACCCTGAGAATAATGAGGGTTGGTATATAACATCCGGTGCTTCTACTACATTGGTAAGTATTACTTCTACAGGGTTTCCACCTAATCAAACGCCTGCACTAACATTATGTAAGGGTGGTGCTAGCCTTAATGGCAAGCTATTTGTTATGGCTACCAATGGCGAGATATGGGAAAGCGATTTGGAAGACCCGACAACTTGGGGCTTATTGAACTTTATCAGTGCTGAAATCTCACCCGATAACGGGGTATTTTTAACCAAACATAACGAGCATATAGCCGCATTTGGCACTAGATCATTAGAGTTTTTCTATGATGCTGCCAATCCAACAGGCTCATCATTAAGTCCTAGAACGGATATTAGTCATGATATAGGAACGGTTAATTTCGATACTATTTGGCAGGATGGCGAAAGTATTTATTTTGTAAACCTTAATCCTGCTGGTGATTTAAATATTAATTTATTGAATAACTTCCAATTGCAGAAGATTTCAACCAGTGACGTAGACACGTTTATAACATCTTCTGTTATTACGGATAGTTTAGAGCTGGTTGCAGATGGGTTTTCTACGGCTGGTAGAAGTTTTTATATATTAACCACTAATTATGTATCAGGGACTATCCAGCCTTTATCTAGTCTAGTATTAGATACCTCTAATGGTGTTTGGGGTTTTTGGGAATTAATGCAAACGGGTATCGATGATTGTCCGGTTGTTGGATGGACTCAAAGCACGTCTACGAGGGCCGGTAACGGGATTTTATCTAATGGCGACATAATCACCATAGCAGATGATAAAAACCCGCAGGATTTAACAGAGGCGCAGATATATGTAGAAGCTGGCTACGTTGACGCTAATTACATATCTGATACAGGGCAATCAGGCGATAATATTGAAATGGTATTAATACCCGGCCCAGTTGATTATGGAAATAGAAACTATAAATACGCTGATAATTTAAAGCTTGTCGCTATTCCAGAGGCTAGCACCCAAGAAATGACGGTTCAATGGTCTGATGAGGGCAATGACAATTACAACACAGGCCGCACTTTGGATTTATCGAATCACAATAATAAATTAACCAGATTAGGCAGATTTAGACAGCGTAACCATAAGTTGACCTTCTCAGGCGATGAGCAAATAGAGGTTGAAGCTATAGAGGTGGATGTAAGTGAATGATAATCTTGAGCCACCACCACGAGGCATTAATATATTCGGCATTCAGTGGCGTGATTGGCTGTTTAACCTCTATAAATATGTGTATAGAAACATGAATAAAGATTTCTTTTTTGAGGTTGATCAGGGGAATGTCAACGGCTATTCTAGCGAAACAAAATTCGGGCGTAATCCTGCAGTAACTTCTGCAGGCGCCGTAATATGGCCCGGTGGTACGTTTTTATATCTAACAGCGGCTTCAACGATTCGTGTAGCAGCGGGTGGCAATGCTGCAGACACCGCAGCAGGCACAGGCGCACAGGAAGTACATGTAATTGGCCTTGATGCTGATTACAATATAATTACTGATACGTTGGTTACAGCTGGTGCTAGTGCTTCTGCGGCTACAACACAAACATATCTTAGAGTCTTAAGGGCTTGGGTAGGTGAAGTAGGTAGTGGCGAGAAAAATGCAGGCGACATAGCAATAGAAGCTGTTACAGGTGGAACAACGCAATGCTTTATATCTACTGGTCAAGGACAGTCACAACAGTTATTTTTTACGGTTCCAGCAAGTAAAACAGCTTATATTCGTGGTGGTAGATTCTCATGGATTAAAACCTCCGGCGGCGGCGGTGCTGCTGCTGAATGCAAGCTATACGGGGTTGCTAGGCTGTATAATACAGATTCAAACAATAATTATGAGTCATGGCGTAATTTGTTCGATAGCTTTATTACATTGAATGGCGGAAACCCTACAAATTTAATTGAGCAATCAACAGACCCTATTCCAGAAAAAACAGATATTAGAGTTACAGGTGTTGTTGATGCTGGTAGCGCTGATATTGATGGAAGGCTGCATATAGTTCTAGTTGATAACTAGAATTTATCTTAATATAAGTTATAATTATTGAAACTGTCGTGAGACAGCAAAGGTGAAAAAATGGGCGGTTTATCTGATTTTGTAGGAACAGCTGTAGGCGGTGGCTTAGGCTTTCTAGTCGGTGGGCCAGCTGGTGCCGCTATAGGCGCATCTTTAGGTGGTGGAATAGATGCTGCTGGCGCTGCAAGAAGCGCAGCAGGCACTCAAGCCGGAGCCGCTCAAGCTGGTATAGCTGAAACTCAAAGACAATTTGATATAACCCAAGAACAATTCCAGCCGTTTCTTGAAGCTGCCACCGGAACCCCTCAATTCAATAGAATATTTGACCCTTCTAGACTGGCTCCGCATGAGAGAGAGCGTTTTGAGACATTGCGCGGAATGGGTAGCATTGATGAGCAAGGGTTTAGGATTGACCCAACTACAGGCCGTAGAGAGATTCTAGGTAGAGAGGGTGGTGCTTTGCAGCAATTCCAAGCTGGCATTGAGCAAGCTCCAGCCATTCCACAGTTACAGCGGTTTCAGGGGCAAGCGGTTCAAGCCCCGACCTTACAGAGATTTCAAGGGCAGGCAGTACGAGCGCCAACATTAGGCCAAGCCCCGCAATTAGAACAGTTTAGATTTGACCCACAAGCAGCGTTAGATAATCCAGCTTTAGCATTTCAGCGTGAAATGGGTGAGCAGGTTTTAGAGCGTCAATTAGGCAAAAATAGATCACTTGGCTCAGGTCAGAGATTAATAGAGGCTCAAAGACTTGGTCAAGGGCTTGCAGCTCAATCTATAGGTGATGAATTTCAGCGTCAATTAGCGGCTAGTCAAGCAAGAAATCAGGCGGCAGGCACTCAATTTCAACAGCAGTTAGGCCGCGATGTTCAGCAATTCGGATTAGGCTCGCAGCAGTTAGGACAGCAAATTGGTTTAAGTGAATTAGCTAATCAACAAGCCATTCAGCAGCAAGGGCTTCAAAGACAGCAGCTATCAGATGAACAGGCTTTAGCTCAACAAGAGCAAAACAGATTGTTAACTCAATATGGATTAACTAGCGATCAGTTTAATCAGCGTTTAAATAGATTAGCCGGTTTAGTCGATGTTGGGCGTGGTGCGGCTGGCTCACTTTCATCAGCAGGACAAACAGCAGGCGCTAATACAGCTAATTTACTGGCAGCTCAAGGCCAAGCTCAAGCGGCTGGTAGATTAGGTCAACAATCAGCAATAGGCGGCGCACTACAGCAGGGCGTAGGCTTAGCGGCTCTCGGTGGTGCGTTTACCCCTCAGCCACAGCAAAACCCATTGCTAGGCGGTGGATTTACTACAGGCGGTCAGGTGTTCGCTGGCCCAACTAGGATTAATGCGTAATGGCAAACGGTATTAATAGACTGATAGCGACACAACAAGGCCCAGATATTCTGGGCGCTGTCGTTGGTGGTAGACAAGCTGCACAACAGTTGCAGGCTGGTGATATTAAATTGCAAGGCGCACAAACTGCGCAAGACCGACAGAACAGGCTTTTGCAGCTTCAACAGATGGGCGCTACGCCTACGGAAATGGCTCAAGCTGGCTTTGTTGATCAAGGCGCTAAATTAGCTCAATTACGTGCAAGCTTAGGTAAGGCTCAACAGTTAGAGTTAGACGACACGGTTAAAAAAGCTACGGCTTTAACATCTGGAATAACTGACCCTAATGAATTTAGCCAAAAAGTTCAGGCAAGCACGTTATTTGATGATGACGACAAACAAACATTGTTACAGCTTGGCCCTCAAGGGCTGGCTAGATTGGCTCAATCAGCAACCGGCAAGGCAGAGGTTCAATCTTCAAAGATTCTGCCGGGCGGACTGGTTCAATTGGTGCGCAAAGATGGCACAGTTGAGATATTGCCAGCAAATGAAGCTAATAAGGAGCTTGTAGAAGCTTCTGAGGCCCGTGGTGCTGAATTGCAGGGATTAAGGGCGCAAGAGCGCGAAGTAGGCAAAGGAACGGCTCAAATCGCTTTAGATTCGTTTGATAAGGTTTCTGGAATTAGAAGCAACGTAGCCAATTTAAGAGAGGTCATCTCTTTGGTTGATGATGGTGCGGAAACCGGCCCATTAGCTGATAAATTGCCAAGCTTTAGAGCTGAAACAATTAAACTAAATACGCTTAAGAATCAGTTAGGCTTAGACGTTGTTGGCTCGGTTACATTTGGTGCGCTGTCTGAGGGTGAATTGAATTTAGCCTTAAATACTGCGCTACCAACAAATCTAGATGGGCCTGAGTTGATAAATTGGGCTAATAACAAGATTGCAGCACAAGAAAAGCTTGCTAATAACTTGGAGGAAGCTGCGGTTTTCTTAAGTACGCCGGGTAATAGTGTTGCAGATTGGGTTAAGCTTAAAAAGAATGAAAAAAAAGAAGCTGAAAAAACCGGCGCAGCAGGTCAAACAACTGTCGGACGTTTTCAGGTAACGGTGGAATAATGCCAACATTTAGAGTAACAGACCCAAATACAGGTGTAACTTTAAAGCTTATAGGTGAGTCTGCGCCTACTGAGGCAGAATTGGAGCAGATATTTGCAGCACAACAGCCTGCTCAGGCGCAACCTATGCAGCCACAGGCTCAAGACGTTACACGTGAAACGCCTCAAGCTGATAAAGGCTTTATGGATAAGCTAAATCAAGAGATTTTAGCGGCTCCCGGTGGCAGCGCTTTGGCTGAGCTAGGTAGTGCTATTAGCCGTGGTGCGGTAGATGTTGCTGACTTCTTTGTTGGCAAACCTGTTCAAGCGGTTGGTCAATTAACCGGCGCATTTGAAACGCCAACACTAGGTGAGACTGAATTAGGACAGGCGGCTACCACTGGTCAATTTATGGAAGAAGGACTGGCAAAAGACGTTATTAGAACTGGTGGCGAGTTAATCGCTCCGGGTGCCGTTGGTGGCGCTATGATGCGGACTGCGGCTAAAGCTGTTCCAGCTGTTCAGGCAGGCGCTCAGACGGTAGGACAAAGAGTTACACAGCAATTAGGCGGCTCTACGGCTGGTCAGGATGTAGCGGGTGTTGGACTGGCTGGTGCAGGCTTAGAATTAGGTGGTGAAGCAGGCGAAGCAGCTGATATTGCTCTAGGTGGTGAAGGTGAGACAGGTAGAGAGCTAGGAGAATTTATAGGCTCAATAGCCTTTCCTATTTCTGGAGCCGTCATCACTCAAACTGGTAAAAAATTAACGACTACTGGCGCTAAAAAGTTATTAAAAGAGAGCGCCCCAACAATCGACGGTTTAAAAACCGCCGCAAGACAGGTGTATAAAGAAATTGACGACCTTGGTGCTGTTATTGATTCTAGCCGCGTTGATAGATTGGGAAGAGAATTGCGATCTTTAGCTTCAAAAGAAGGCTTTGATGCTGATATTCAACCAAAAGTTAACACTGTTTTAAAACGATTTTCAAATGTTTCAGATACGGATTTGAGCGTAACAGAGTTAGACACTCTGCGGAAAGTAGCTAGGAATGCTTCTGCAAGCATAGACCCATCAGAGAAGAGGCTCGGCTCATTAATTGTTAATAAAATTGATGACACTATGGACGGCCTTACCGCACAAGACTTTAAACGTGGCGGAGGTGATGTAGGTGCAAAATTTAGGGATGCTCGCCAGTTATGGCAGAGGGCTAAGAAATCCGAATTAATAGAAGACGCTTTCGATAGAGCGAGACTTCAAGCGACCGGATTTGAGAACGGAATAAGAACGCAATTTAGACAGATGCTAAATAACAAAAAGAAAATGGCTGGCTTTTCACAAGAAGAAAAAGATGCTATGCGAGAAGTTGTTCAGGGTACTGGGTTGCAAAATGTAGCCAAAATGCTTGGCCGCTTTGGTTTCAGTGAAGGACAGGCTTCCAATATGTTAATGGGTTCGCTTGGTGTTGCTGGAGGTGCGGCTGCATTTGGAACTGGTGGCGCTGTTGCCGTTCCTTTGATTGGTCAAGTATCAAGAAACCTAGCTCAAAAACTAACAAGAAATAGTGCTGAATTAACTAATACAGTCGTTAGAGCTGGTAAGAATGCTGAAAATGTAGCTAAGGCGTATATAAAAGCAGTACCAGCTAAAGAGCGCAGCGCTCAAGAACTGTCAGAATTACTTCTTAGACCAGATGTTGGCCTAAATAAGCTAGAAGCCAAGCTCGCAACCATACCAAAAAAGCATAAAAAGCTAATTAGCGATGCTGTGTTTTTTGCTAAAGCTATTAAAGATCAAGAGGACAACGAATGAGTACTATCACAACAAGAGCAGGCAAAGGCTCAGCTTTAACGCATACTGAGTTAGATGCTAACTTTAAACAAGCAGCTCAAGCAAAAACAGCGCTTTATAGCGTAGCTGAGAGCGACAACAGGGATTTGATTGAGTGTGATGGTACTTTTGCTGTGACTCTTCCAGACGCTGCTACTGTGTTAGCTGCGAGTGATAGTGGTGATTTTGAGGTTACTATAAAGAATATAGGAACCGGCGTTATAACTGTTGATAGAGCTACGGCGTTAGATACAATAGATGGTGTTGCAGGCGACATTACATTAATATCAAACACGTCTTTTATTTTAAAAGTAAATCAAGCTGGTGATGGATACAATATAGCCTCATCAAAAGAAACGAATAGAGGGTGTTTGGCTTATCAGTCTTCAAATATATCAATCGCTGACCCTGCAACATTCGATACTAATGATTATGATACTGATAGCATCCATAGCACATCTGTAAATACAGAGCGCGTAACAGTTCCAGACGGAGTGACAAAGGTAAGGGTTGGCTTTGCTATTGATATGGTTGGTGGCACTCCAAATTTAATATTGTATAAAAATGGTTTATCAACAGATTACCCCGGAAAGGTTAGTGCGCTTCCAAGTGGAACAAATGCAACAGAGCCAGCTTGGACACCAATTATATCCGTAGTTGCTGGCGATTATTTCACAGTTAATGTATCCACCACTGCTGGTATCACTCAGATAGGTGGTGGAACGTCTTGGCTATCAATGGAAATTATTGAATAAATTAAAGGTAGATATTATGAGTACAGGTACAGGTAAAGCACAAATTCCGGGCAGCAGACAAGACGATTTTCCGCAATCTAAGGTTTTGCAGAATTATAGTAACGGCGCAAAGCATACAATAGACGGTTTTAAGCCTTCTAGTTACACGGGGCGGATCTCATCAGATGAAGACGGCACAACATTCGCTATTGCGACAGGCGCACAAAGACTGCTCCTGCAAAGCCTTGAAGTTACGGGTATTGAGGAATATGCAATACTCGCCTTCGGAACTAGCGCGGCAGACGCACAAGCTAATCTGGGCTTAACTGGAACAACTCCTAATATTATTGCTAATGCAGGTGTGATTATTAAATCTGGCGATTCTACAGCGGGTGGCGCTGCTCCTGATTTAATTGTTGGTATTCCAGCTAACGCCACTCATGCAGCTATTGGCAACGGTGTTGCTGGCTTAGTTCAAGTTGTTATGGTTACACAAGGTGTTTAATTATGACTGTCTATTACCTAGATAAAAGAGCAACTGGGGCGAATAATGGCGACCCTGATGGCGGTACACCGGATGCTAACGGCATTGTGCAGGATGCTTACCAATCAATAGCTGATGTAGTTATGCCTACAAGCGGTGCTCATTCGCTAGAGGTTGTGGTAGGTTCCAGCTCTTTCCATGATCCTTATCTAAATCTTTCGGCTTGGTCGGGCGATGGTAATACTAAAACGCTTAACTTTAATAATAATTTTATAAGTGGTGGCGTTGACCTGAACTCATCGACTTATAAGTGGACTCAAAGCACAGCTAATCCTAATGCTTATTATATTGAGCTTGCGGGGGGCGGTAATCCGTCATTAACAAAACCTAATGCAGCCACTATCAATGGTCAGTTCCAAGAGTCCAGCACAATAGCAGGACAGGGCGCAGAAGAACTTCAATACCAAATTGCAGATGGTAGCAACCCGCATGGAAATATCGATGCTACAACATTGGAAAATGAGCGTTTAGGGTGGGGGGATATTGACACACTTGGTTATAGCACTGTTTATGCGCGATATGATGCCGGTTTAGAAACTATAAAAGTTATTGCTGCTCAAATTACCTATAACATTGATTCTAACTTCACAGACATGACAGTTAATGACTGTACTTTTATGTATGCGAATAGCTCAAATGTAAGACATAGAGCAGCAAGTGGAACACACACACACAATAATTGTAAGTACTTATTCTGTGGTGTTGCTAGCGGTGTTGAGAATCAGGCAGCAAACCATGTTGTATTGAATAATCCTATATCATTCTTTGCGGGGCATAGAGCATATACAGCAACAGTTGCAACATCTGGCAACTTAACAATAAATAACGCTATAGATGTAAATTCGCACTTGTTTGCTTGGATGCACGCTACTTATGCAGCTACGTTTACTATCAGAAATAGTATTGCTTACAATCAATCCGCTGGCTTTATTGATACAAATGCGAACACGCTTGGCACGTTCACAGAAAATAACAATCTGTTTTATCCATCGTTTAACGGCGGTGGTGCTTTAGAGTATCCAGACGGGGCAGATAATACATGGACTACTACCGATAGCACAAGTTTACCCCCAAGCCTAACTACAGATACAACAACACGCGCGGCAATTGATGCTGCTATGGTTACGGCTGGTTATGCAAGTGGCGACCCACAATTCACTAATATTAATTTAAAAGACTTTACAGCATGTGATTTCTCGCTAAAAAGTACAAGTCCTTGTATTGGTAACGGGGCTAAGTATTGGACAGGAGTAAATCCGATAGGTGTCGACGGGGAGCCATTCTCAGATATAGACACAGATATGGGGGCGAATCAATCTAAACACGGCCCATTCCATCCGACTAAATTATGAAGCTATCTAAAAACTTCTCACTAGAGGAGCTGGTCCACCCTGATTTTATTAACATGCTTGGGGATAGGGCAGCTCATTTAATTAACCCACGGCTTGTAGATACTTGTCAGGCTTTGCGAGATCAAGTGCAGACGGGAATTACTATTAATGATTGGCATAGAGGCGGCAACTTTAAGTTTTCTGGTCTACGGCCCTTAGATTCAACCGTAGGCGCTAAGCGCTCAATGCACAAAACAGGTAAAGCGGCCGATTTGAAGTTTACTGGCTTAACCGCTGAGAAGGTTTATTACCATATTTTAAACAATCAGGATAAATATCCATATATAATACGCATGGAGAGCATTGATTACACACCGTCTTGGATTCATATCGAGTGCGATTATGATAAACGAGCCGGTCAGATAGCGATTTTTAACCCCTAACCAACAAAAATAAGAACGGGCAAGGGATTTTATGTCAGATATACAGACGGTCACGGATTTAAGCGCTAATCCGTTTACATTATTGGCTGCTGCTTTGATGTTTACAGCAGGTACTCGATTTTTACAGGAGATAAAAACTCCAAGAGGCTCAAAAGATGACAAACAAAGAAATAAACGCGAGCTTGAATCAATCAATGCTGCTATTAGCGAGATCAACGAAACATCAAAAGAGATTATCAAAACACTTGGGCAAGTTATCAATCAGGGAACAGATCAAGACGACTGTGAAGAGCTGCTTGCAAAACAACTGGAAGCTGTTTTTAGTGTGGTTACTGATATTGTTAGGGAGCAGAGGGATATTAATTCTCACCAATCAAATGTAAAAGTATTGGAAAAGCTAGAAAAGGTGATAGAAAAACACTCTGTATTAGAGATTCTATTGAATAAAATGGACAATAAATTATGAAATACCTAATATTGTTTTTAGTTTCTTTTTCGGTTTATGCGTTTGAAGTATGGGAAGGGCAGACGGCTACTTTAAGCTGTACTGAAATAGACGGATATGAAAGCGGCGACCCTTTAAGAGCTGATGATATTATCACTTACAAGCTATACCGAGATAATGTAGAGATAGCGCAACAAATGACTTGCTCTTTCGGTCTGGATAGCAATGTTGCTGGCTCGTTTGTTTATCACGTTACGGCTCACTCATCTTTTTATAATAACGAATCTATTCCGTCTAATACGGCCCCAGTAAATGTGCAGGTAAAACAGCGCCCAAAGTCACCAGCCGGAATAACAGTGACATTGAACTAGGTATTCTTGGCTTAATAATTGCATGGATTGAGAGATTATGGATACAAATAAAGAATTTTTTAAAAAGGCTGCTTCGCGTAAATTCATAACAATGAATGTTTATGAGCTGATCTGGATAGCTATGGTGCTTCTAGGCGGCATATCAGAGGCGACATTTCAGGCTTTAACGATTGCCACTATCGGCGGCTACATGGCGTTTAATGTGCTGGCTAAGTTTAGCGGTAAACCTAATGAGTAACTGGGTATCGAATCACAAAACCCTAGTTAATCGTTTTTTGGGAATCTTAATGCTACTACTAGGCTTCTGGTCTGGTTGGAACTCACGAGGTTCTTGGGGATTACAAAACGAGCTGTCTGTACATATCAGTGATTCACAAGTGGGCTCTAGAATATATAGAGCATTATTCAATGAAGAGCTAAAACATAAAGAAAAATGGGAGAACATTAAAGATGAAGATATTACTGACTGCGGCAATGTGTCTATTGGTGATCTCCTGCACTCTCCCGAAGAGCCAGACTAGAGGTAGTCTAATTGTTCAGGATTGCGAGTATGCAATTTTAGATAGCTCTGACCCTGCTTATATGTGCCTCAAGGCTAATGAGCTAAATAAGATATTCAAGGATGCTTGTGACGATAAATGGGATCAGATACGCTCAACTCAGTAGTTAAAAGCTCGGATATACAGCCGGTCTTTCGAGCTTTTCCCAATCCACGCAGCGTATGCGCTCACACTCTTTGTCGATGCTTTCTTTAAACTGCTTATCATACTCTTCACAATCATCGGCTTTAGCTGTTTCAGTACCCAAAAACACTAATATGCAAACCAAAGTTACTACGGCCAGTATCTCAATAAATGTATTCATTTTTACCCCTATTAAATTGCGCAGTCTGGAAGATAAACAATCGCGTGAAAATAAACCAGACTGCGACTTACTCGTTATTGATTAAGCGCTTTTATAAACTGCTTAACCTTGTTTCTGTCTGAATGCTTTACCCACGCTTGCAAATGGACATAGCCCTGCTCGCGCTTGGCATCTCTAAACTTCTTCTGCCTGATACGTTCAGATTCGCCGGTTCTCTCAGTCATTTTAATATTTAATATTCACGTTAGGAACAAGCTTTTTAGCAATCAAAGTTACGGCTTTTTTAGCATGAGTCTTTGGCATCCCATTTTCTATCAATGCCTCCATTGCTGCATTATTTATTGACGCCCTATGATTTTTGTTTGCCTCTCGCTGCTTCTCCTCCTCGATAGCTCGCTGTTTTTCTTCTTCCGCTTCACGTCGAATGCGCTCTTCTGTTTCTTTCGCTTGTCGTTGTGCTAACTCTTTTTCCTCGATAGCTCGCTGTTTTTCAAGCTCGATCTTTGCTAATCGTTCGCGCTCTTCTGATTCTGCTTTTTCCTTTTCGGCTTTCGCTTTAGTTTCAGCTTCTAGTCTGGCATTTTCAGCCGCTTCTTTTGCTATGCGCTCTTCGCGTTCAATTCGCTCTTTTTCGATTCGTTCGGCCTCTGCTTTTCGTGCTGTTTCTGCTTTTTGTTCTTCGTCTTTCATCACGATAAGCTTAGCTTTTAATTGAGTTAAAGCTTCGTCTTTGTTTTTAGCAGCAAATCCGTCATGCTCTTCAAAAGATTCATCTATTGCTATTGATTCAATATCAATAATAATTTTTTCAAGCTGTTCAGAGCCTTCATACTCCGAATCTTTCATTTTTGTAAACCAGTTGCATCGAGCTAGAATGTTATTAACGCGCTCTTTTTCTTCGTCCTCCCATTCTGTCAATGGTCTTCTTACGTCTTTCTTTATTTCGTCAAGCTCATCACGCATTTTTTTACGCTCAGAATCTATAATCTTTGCTTGGGCTTTAATGGTTGAAACAAGGTCTTTGCCTAGCCCGTCAAGATAAGTCTTTGACTTTGCTACTTTATTAGCTAATGATGCTATCTCCTTTCTGCCTTTATCTGTTTCAAGATTTGGAACATGGTTCAATACTTCGTCTTTTACCTTTTGAATATAAGGGTCGATACCGCCTTGCTTAAATACATCTGCTATTTGTGTCTTCTCTACTGTTATTAAATCACTCATTTTATTATTCTCCGTTTTCTATAATTCGCTGTGGGTGGTACTGGCTAAGCGATTCTTTTATAAACTTACGCTCAGCAGTTGTAAATGGTGGCTCAATACCTAGCTTTTTGCACTTGGTTGGTGAGATATTAATACTCATCATTTCATCATGGTCTAGCTCGTAATAAGCCTCTGCTGCTTCCTCGTAGCGTTCATTAGCTAAGGCCGAAACGACTACCTCAATTGTGGCCTTATGCTTCTCTATGGCCTTCTGAACTGGGTGAGCGTCGAAGTCTATCCCGTCATGCTGGTTGATAACATCAATAGCATTATCAAAGCGCTCAGATTTGTCTGTTTTAGGCCAGGTCTTAGACTCTCGCTTTATAATTGTCTTTTTAGCCATTTCACCGAAGTCAGTAATCCACGGACCGCTATTCTTACGCGCTGACATTGATCGGTTTTTAATGTCGTTTATTTCAGCAATTGACATTACACCAGATAAAAAGTCGCCTTCTTTTGTCTTGGCTACACAGTAAACGCCCTGAACTTCACCCCGGTCAAAAGCGTTTTTAGTGCTAAATTCTGGCTTTTCTGTTGTGCCGTGGTAAATAAAATCATCGTTTGAATAAACCAGCTCAGCTCTAGCCCACATAATCGAGCCGGTGTCTGTCGCTAGTTTTATTAAACCAATATAAGAAATATCTAAACATGCTTGGTTATCACGAGGCACTAAATAGGCGTACTTAGTCGCAGGGTTAAGGCTCAATCCGATAGCTGCAATATTTAAAACAGCATTCCGCAATGAGCGCGGGTTATCATTTGCTATTTTCATTAGATAGTCATTTTTAGTGATTAACTGACCAGCAAAAATAGCTTCTGTTTTATAGTCTACAAACTTGTTAACAGCGTTTATTTCCTCAAAGTTTTCCTTTGATTTGCTGATAGCCATTTGCCATGGCGGTAGCTCTTGAACTTGTTGCTCTGCTTCACTCATTTGCTTATGTCCTGTAGTCTCTCAAGCTTATCAATCAAGCCCTGATATAGCTCTTGTTTAGCCTGTGGCGCCATGCCTTCTGTGATCGTCTTAATAAACGATGAGAAAGCGTTAAGTATGTCTTCTCGAATTAATGTAATCATAATTTATTCTCGTTTAATAATCGGTCTTTGTGAAATCAAAATATTTTATTAGCTATTAATAAAACTTATTAAACATCAATATGATGCTCAATACAGTATTCTAACAATAACCCGTAAGCCTTCTCATAATCCGCCTTAGCTACCTTAAACTTATTCATGCTGCACCATTCGTATGTGTCTGGGTCATTCTCTTGTAGCCACTCTGCAAAGGCCATAGGTGCTTTATGTGCTGATAAGCGAGAATCAAATTTATGATGCTTTGAGCAAAGTAGAATGCCGTTCTGTATGGAATGTCTAGTTGCTGTATTTGCCCTTGATATTAGGTGATGAGCCTCTAGGTTTCCAGCGCAGTTATCATTGACAGCGCAGCATTCTCTCGAATGAATAATTAAACCCCATAGATTATCAGCTTTATTTTTCCAATATTTTGAGCGCGGGTTATCCTTCTTTTTTTGTAAGTCACTTTTCTTTTTTCTTTGCATTCTCGCTCCAAGTTTCAATTAAGCTATTAATCACTTCGCACCGTCTATCGGCTGACCATCTTTCCGAGTGAGTATCTATCACTCTATTGTCAGAGATTCTTACAATGTTAAAGGCTTTGCCAGATGGCTGGACTTTATACACCAGCCTCAATCCCCCGTTTTAATTCGTTGATCTGCCCCTCAAAATGATCTCCATTTTGGCAATACAGACTTAATGCAATATCTAACATTTCAATCTTAGCGGCCTTAAGTTCTGCGGCTGTGTAGGTTTTCTCTTTACCTCCGAAGGTGTCTACAAGAGATTCGCCTAATGTTTTGCCATTACTAAATCCACCTTCAATTGGTGGGGCGTTAACTTGCATTGGGTTATTCCAAACTAAATTACCGCAATATGGACATTGACTACTCATATCTATTCCTTATAGGTGGTTAAAACCAAAATGAGTTAGCTGTATTTTCCGCATCAGCCTCTAACGCAACTATCGCGGCATCCTGAGTATCGCCAATACCTTCAATATAGTTATCATAAAACTCATCATGGAATGGATTGTATTCAGCTGCTTCAAAACCTGCTTTATCCATCTGAGTTGAACCCATAATTGCGAAACCCATGCGAGCAACGAATTTACCGTTTATTTCTTTAACATGAATTTCAGTAGTGCCGCTCAACCCAATATTTTTACAGCATGTTAATATTATTACTTCATTCATCTTCTATCCTTCTGTGGGGTGGTTAAATAAACTTTTCTTACTTCACTTATTAATTGGTTCTCCCATGCACTTGGGTCTTCATTTAGTGAATAAGGATGGCCTGAATGAGTCCCGCCGTTTTCACAAACGCTACATGGAGGCATAGAACATGCACTGCAATAACATGGTTCATCTGAATAATTTGAATACCAATCATCGTATTCATCTTGCGCTTCAGGTGTTAGCACGTAATTAGGATATGGCGGGATTAATTCATATTCACTCATTTATCCAGCGTCCTTTGTATTTGCTGCATTGCCCAATCAAGCCTTTTCTCTGGCATAGCGTCAACAACATCATCTATTGATTTTTCCAGATCGTCAGGAGAATACATTCGATTGAATATACTTAGCTGTTCTAACGTGCATTTTCTTAAATTTGCTTTTAACGTTGATCTAGCAAAATCTTGTAATTGCTGATTCATCCCTCCCCCCCCTTCTCACCTATTAGTTATATTTACTGATTTTAAGGCGTTGATATACTCTTTCAACCCGTTAGCAAAATTATTATTTTCTCTAAGTCGTATCTCAAAGGCATCATGTTTTGTTTTCGCGGCAGTGAGAGGCTTAAGAGTGTTGCCATCTATAAAGTCGATAACCATTTCAAGTATTTCAATATTTCTGTTTTTACTTTGTAAATACAAATCTTCTAATGCGTGCGCCTTGTCAGTTTCAATGACGCACCGAGCCTCTAAATCAGCAAGGGCTTTAAGATAATTGTCTTTTAAGTAATTCTTAGCAATACGTATAGCCACATCATATTCTGTTTTAGCTTGAATAATCTCTTGTTTGTGCTTGGCTTCCGATACACCAAGAGCTTTGAGGCAAAACTCAGCCATTTCATTATGAAATTCAGTGTCACAGTTAATCATCCCAACGATAGTATTTTTAACCGATTCGATTAAATCGTCGCTGTTTTCGATGGCTTCGTTTATTTCATCAGGCATTGATTTATTCACATCACGCTCATAGCCTTTCATTTGTTCGTCTGTGTTATTCATTGTTATGCTCCAATACAATCATTTGTATCGCCATTAGATGAGGGCAGTCATCAGGGTATGCGTCAATATCGTAACTTTGCCCTACTTTCTGGCAGCTTGTACATGGGTATGGCGGGGAACAAGGCTCGAACTCATAATCCCATTCAATATATTCTTCGCAGCCAATATCTCTGCAAAAGTCATTATAATTATTCATCTCATCCTCTCATTATAAGTGTTGATTTATTCATTATTAGGCTCCTTTTCAATCACCCTTGTGTGCATAACATCATCTAAGTAATCAGGGTGTTTATAGATAACGTCACAATCACAGAGAATTGAACCATTTGTTTTATTGTATGAGCAGTCATTATGGTGATACTCTGTTTTAACAGTTTTTGCTATTTGCCATGCTCTTGGAAAGTCAACACTCATTGTTGGACTCCGTTAAATTGGTTTATCGTTTTCTGTATCACAATCAACTAATCCGGCATAGTAGCTATCACTTGGCTTCCCAACAAACCTGTTGTAAAACTCCTGCTCCTCTTTGGTTAGTGTGCCTCCCCAGCCAGAAGCGCAAGCTATTACGTGTATGCCTTCCTTCTCAACTGCCTCTATTGCGGCAGTACGTGGAGGCAAGTCAAAACCCGGAGTCATTTTAGTGCCTTCTGGTACAAGTATCTTGCACGTCCAAACTTCAAATTTCTTATTTTTTTCACTCATTCTCATTCTCCTATTGCAAGCAAGCTTGCTGTTGTATGGTGGCAGGGCTGGAACCTCTAAGCGTTCTCCAGCTATCGCGCTCTCTTGTAGCGTATGCGCACTATCTACAAGTATCCTGTTTTCTTCCTGCCATAACTCTAATTACCGCAAGGGCATACAAAAACGTATAGTCTTGAACACTTGGGGCACTGTTTAATCTTATATTTAATCTTCATGCATTCACCACTTCACAAATACATTTAAGGATGGCTTCTGTGCGGGATTTGTCTGCAAATAAATCACCACTAGGCTCAGAACAAGACCAATCCTCCATGATTTTTGCTGGCCTGAATTGAACTGTTATTCTTAACTTCTCAATCACATCAGCTCTGTCTGCTGCGCTTTGGAATATATCGAACATTA
>Ga0316207_10001160_pt1 | contig 34472 bp, 26 predicted proteins | sample 6weekpyrite_MG_FD_204943 | JGI IMG/M metagenome (GOLD analysis project Ga0316207, IMG submission 204943) | Microbial mat bacterial communities from mineral coupon in-situ incubated in ocean water Damariscotta River, Maine, United States -... | ecosystem: Environmental > Aquatic > Marine >... | reverse complement strand
GTATAAAGTGGCGTATCAGGATAATGATCCAGGCGTATTTCTACATCGCCGCGTAATTCTGCCTTCACTAAACATGAACATACAAGTAAAAAAATGAACAGTATAAGTTGAATTATCTTGCCCATCGTCGTAATGCACCCGGGTTTATTTTATTTTCAGTTAAGCCCGTTTGAAATGTATAGTTTTTCCATTCGATGGTTGAAACTGCACCGGTTTGAAAATTTGTCATAACAACTTTACCGGGTCGCCAGTAACGATTCTGGTATTGACGATAATCGTAAAAACGCAATTCTTTTAATTCATTTCCGGCTTTGTCAAAATACACAAGCTTTAGTGGATGATAGATTGACTGATCCACCCATTCCATAATGCGGCTGTAACCGGAATAAGGGTAGCTGGGAGTATTTTCCACCACAAAGGTGGCTTTACCATCCAGTGTTTCATCGCGTAAATGTTTGTAGGTATATTTTTTTACTTCCCAGGTGCTGATATCTTCAAAGGCAAATTCACTGCCTGCAAAACTACCGGTTTTATCACGGGCCGCTAAACGTTTTGTGCGTCTTAGTACCGGCATATAAAGCCACTGATCATCGGCTTCCAGGCCATGGGAATATGTCAGGGAAATCATACCGGCTAAATCCCGTGGTTGAACAAATTCAACCAGGCGTTTATCACCGTCATCTTGCATTTCCAGGGTATACATTTTGAACTGGCGTTGACCAACCGCACCATCGGGGCTGGTAAGGGTCATTGTGCCTTCCACAAAATAGTCGCCAAAATCCGCATCCCGGCGTTCTGTTTCAAGGGCAATTTCAAGCCCCCTTTGTTCAGATGTGATGGCATAACAAATGCCCGTTTCTAAAAAAATAACCAGTAACATTATTAAACGAATCATCATTTCCAACTCCTTACTTTAATTAATACGGATGGTAAAAAAAGAAAATCAAAAATCAGCGCAACACAAATCACCACCGCCGTCATTAAACCGGTCCAGGCATTGATCTGAAACCCTGAAAACGCCAGGCAGGCAAAACCCGCCGCCAGAATAATTGAGGTCGCGGCTATACCCGGCCCGGAAAATTGCAACGCCTGTAAAACAGCTTCACTGGTATCCGCTCCTGAACGCCGTGCCCGCTGTGCCGCTTCTAAAAAATGAATCGTGTCATCTACCACAATGCCTAAAGTAACAGCGGCAATGGTGGCTACCGCCATACCCACTTCTCCCACTAGCAAAGCCCAGCCTCCTAATGCTGCAAGAGGGGGAATCAGGTTAGTGATAATGGCGACACAACCCAGAATTAATGATTTAAATAAAATAAATAGCACCATGGAAATTAAAAATAATGCCATGAAAGTGCCAACCAGCATTTGTTCAATATTGCGTTGACCAATATGTGAAAACAAAACAGTTGTACCGGTTGCTGTTGCCGATTTTTTCAGGACAGGTGCATTTTGTTCAACCCATTGTTCTGCCCGTTCAACCAGTGAAAGCACCTGCTGTGTGGAAAGGTTCTTCAGAGAAACGGTCATACGGCTTTGTGATTTATCCGTGGTGACCTGTTCACGTAAATTTAAACCCATGGGTAAAGACATTTCATAAAGTAGAAGATATTGTGATGCCTGTATGCGGTTATCAGGTAATATGTAATTTTCCAGTTCGCCCCCATTCATCGCCCGATGGATCATACGCATAATATCGCTGATGGCGGCCACATGGGTTACACCGGGTTGCTGACGTAACCAGTTGGCAAAGGCATCCAGTTGTTGCAGGTAATCAACTTTCGCTATTCCATCCGCCTCACCGGCATCAATTGAATATTCCAGATTATAAAATCCGCCAAGTTCCTGGTTGAGGTAATCTGTGTGGGTACGAAAATCAAAACTGACATCAAAATATTCTACATAACGATCATCGAGAATATTTTTAAATGCAAGCCCACCGGCGATGACACCGCTTGTTAAAATAACAATGAGAATTAAACCGGCCCGTTGTTCAATAAAACCATGTAAGGTTTGCCACCAGTGGGGTGGAATTAGCCGTGTCTGTTTTTCCGCTTTCCAGGGTAGTAGTTTTAACATGGCTGGAAATAACGACAGGGTTAATAACCAGGCAAATAGCACACCCATTCCGGCGATAACACCTAAATGAGCAAACGGGGGTGACTCACTAAACGTCAATGAAAAAAATCCGACCGCGGTGGTTAAACTGGTCATGGTGATGGGTCTAAAAGTAGACTTTAAAGCCCTGGAAATTAGTTGTGATTTTTCCAGTTCAGACTGTTGCTGAGAGATTCTAAATATAGCGGCCGCCAGGTGAATACAGTCGGCTGTCGCCAGGGTTAAAATAATAAAAGGTGCGGATACACTTGGTGAGGATAAAGGTATATTTAACAGTCCCGCCATTCCCATTGCACAACCAATTGCACCAGTGATAACCAGCAGGCTAACAAACACAACCGCAGTGTTACGAAAAATAATTGCAATCATTGCCACGATTAAAGTAAACATCAGTGGCGTTAAAAACATACCGTCCTGAGAGCTTGCTTCACCAAAGGCATTATCAAGGGCAAGTGAACCGGATAGATGCAGGTCCAAACCGGTATGCTGCTGCTGAAAAGTCTGCGCCATGGTGCGGGCAATTTGCATCAGCTCTGCGGCCTTATCCCCTTCCATTTCATCATTTAAACGAAACTGTACAACCACAAGTCCAACACGTGCATCCCGTGTTAACAAACGTCCGGTTAACAAGGGTTCCTGTGAAGCTGCCCGTTTTAATTCAATAGCCTGTTGTTGGGTAAGTGCATCACCGGCTCGGGCCAGGTGATCTATAACAACCTCATCTCCCTGTGCGCTGACGCGTTGAAAATTCGTCACCGAGTCGACCCGTTTTACATGGGGCATCTGCCAGCTATTTTCGGTGAGTTGATTAATTGCCTGCAGGTGATCAACCGTAAACAGATCACCCTGAAGGGCGCTGACCACAAAAATAATATTATCTTCTCGGCCATAACGGGACTCAAAATTTTCCAGTGCCAGTAATTCAGGATTGGCACTGGAGAAAAACACCCGGTCATCACTGCGAAAAGTGAGTTTGCTTGAGCCAAGTGTGATTAGTGTGATTAACAGAAATGCCAGGCCACTTACAAAAAAGGGGTGCTGTAAAATCCATTTAAAGTAATTATTCAACATAATATATATTCCGTTATGAAAAATGAAACTGGTTTGATTGTGTTATGTTTCTCGTTTGTTTTGATTTTTATTTTTTAACGACATGAAAACGGGGATAAAAATGATAATGGATCATATTATCCCCTTAACTTAAAAAGTGTCGTCATTCCCGAATGCTTGTGTCGGGAATCCAGTGTCTTTACAGCACCCAAAGTCGCTGGATCCCCGACACAAGCATTCGGGGATGACAATATTAATTATTATTTAGTTTTTATAAATTTCATGTCGTTAAAAAGCAAAAATCAAAACAAGCGAAATACTCAAACTTATCCTGTATTAATTATTCAATGAAAGTGGCTTGCAGTGTTTTTGCAATACATCCAGGGTTTGTACAAACTGTTCTTCACTGTGATTAGTCGTCAGGAAAAAACGCAGACGTGCCTGATTACGAGGCACAACCGGATACATAACCGCATGGGCCATTATGCCGACCTTGAGTAATTCAGACATTACCTCAAGTGCTTTATTTGTATCGCCCAACATAATGGGAACCACTGCGGATGCACCACTGCAGCCAGTATCAAATCCTCTTTCACGGGCTAATTCCACAAACCGTTTTGTATTCGCCTGTAAGTTCTGCACGCGTTCGGGTTGTTCCAGCATCACACGCACCGCTTCCAGGGCAGCCGCGGCATTTGCCGGCGGTAAACCGGTGCTATAAAGTAACAGGCCCGGTGCAAAATAACGTAAGGCATCGATCAGTTTCTGCGAGCCACAGATAAAGCCACCACAGCTTGCAAAACTTTTACTCAGGGTGCCCATGACCAGGTCTACTTCTTTAGGGTTAACATTCCAGTGCTCACATAAGCCCCGGCCGGTGGCACCGACTACACCTAATGAGTGTGCCTCATCAACCATTAACCAGGCCTGGTATACCTGTTTTAATTTAATAAGCTCAGGCAGGTTGGCCACATCACCGTCCATGCTGTAGGCACCCTCTACCAGTATCATGGCTCGCTGGTATTTATCCCGGTTTTGTTCCAGTAGATTTTCCAGGGCCTGGTAATCATTATGTGGAAAAATAATTCGTCGCGCATGGGCTGCAACTGCGCCCATCAAGCCACTGTTGTGCATTTGCTCGTCCATAAACACCACATCTTTATTACCGAGTAGATAAGCAATGGTCATCACATTAACTACATAGCCACCAACTGATGCAACACAGTCATCAAAACCAAAGGTTTGTGCCAGTGTGCTTTCCAGTTCGTTATGTAATTCCATTTCACCACCCACCATACGTGCGGCACCCGCGTGAGTGCCGTACTGACTGAGTGCATTCTGGGACGCTTCGATAACCCGTGGGTGATCAGACAAACCCAGGTAGTTATAACCTGAGTAACTGATATAGTTTTTACCCTTAACGGTTATGGTGTCGTTAATTTTTCCAGAGCGTGGCATGAAGTATGGGTTTTCCCGGTTACCTTCTGCATAGTAATTTTGCATCTGTAAAATACGTTGGTAGTCTTCGTCACTGGTAATATCCATCGCGCGGGTGAAATCGGTATGCGCTACTGTTGATGATGCAGTGGTATGTTTTTTATCAAGAAACTCTGTTTTAAATTGTGCGAGTAAATCTTCATTACTAATCGTCATGATATTAAATCTCCTTTATATTAAGCTGCTGCGACCTTAGATGAGTCTAGTTTCATTTGCGCCAGTCCCTTGCTTGCCAGATGACTAATGGTGCCTTCACCAATTAGTTCCAGTGCCGATACGGAAATGCCCATATTGTCATCCAGACCCACGCGTATTTCTGTTGCCATTAATGAATCCACACCCAGTGACTCTAAGGGCCGACTGACATCAATTTTATCCGCGGGCATTTTTAGCTCTCTTGCCAGGACTTCGGTTATTAATCCGGTGAGCACCGCATGGCGCTGTTCAATATCAAGCGTCGCCAGTTTGGCACTCAGTCGTGCCTGATTAGAGTCATCGGCTTTTGCCATGGCCGCATCAATTAAAATGCGGAAGCGTGTGGAGGTGCGGCCAAAGTGTTCAAATCGTGCCCACTTATTCCAGTCAACTGTGTTGGTAATGCATACCTGGTTTATGTTGCTATCCATTGCCCGCGCCATTCCCCGAAGCCCTAAGTTAAATGGAATGGGTGTTAAACCAATTTGCCCCAGGTGTTTTACCGCATTTTCATCCTGGCTTAACATGCCGACTGAATCTATTGCTCCCCAGTTCAAACTTAAACCCGCCAGCCCCTGGGATCGACGAAGGTGGGCCAGTGCATCCAGAAAACCATTAGCGGCACAGTAGTTAGCCTGATTACTATTACCCACTAAGACTGAAATGGAAGAATATAAAACAAAGTGATCCAGGCTCAGGTGCAGACTTGCACTATGTAAATTCCAGGCTCCCTGGGCTTTAGGTTGCATTACCTGATGCAAGTCCTGCTGTGACATTTCGCTTATGGCTTTGTCGGCCACTATACCGGCGGTGTGAAAAATTCCTTTAAGTGGAAGTGGGTCATTGTCAAATTCATCCATGAGTTTTTTAACCGATGAAAGATTAGCAATATCACATGCTCTGGCAACGGCATGGCAACCTGAATTTTCCAGTTGCTGCAAAAACTGCTGATCACTTTCTTTTTCACCCGCATTGCGACTGGCTAAAATAATTTGCCCCGCACCCTGTTCGGCTAACCAGCTGGCGGTTTCTTTTCCCAGCCCGCCAAAGCCACCGGTTACCAGGTAACTGGCATCTGCGTCAATCGAAGTTTTATCCTGTGCGGTCATCATGACTGTTTGTTCAGTTGAAAAATGCACGAGTAGCATGTCCAGCTTGCTTAACTGGGTACTGTTCTGTGCTGCCAGGCTGGCAAGATCAAAAGTCGCTGTGTTATCAACAGGCGTAAAACCCTGACTAATAGCGTTGATAATTGTATTGTTAATTGCAGTTTCCATCGCCTGTTTTAATGCTTCAGGTTTACGCACCATTTCCTGGCGAATATCCAGGCGAACCAGTTTACCTACGCGCTTATCGCAACGTAGTGGTGCAGGTTGTTTATTAAGTTCTATCAGGCAACCGCCTTCAGCAAGATCGGAAAAACCAAACTGTTTATCCCATTCATTTAGCGGTGCCGCAATGGCGGTTAACTGACCATGACTTAATGTTTCTGATAAGTCTTCCGAGCTCCATTGTTGAGGGTTTGCAGGGAAAGGCACAACATTTATTCCCTGGTTTTCTAACACCTTGCCCAGGGCTAAACCAGGTGGAGTAGAGCACACCAGTACTCGATCAGTTTTTGTCAGGTCTGCATTTTGTGCAATTCGCTCGGCCATTGCCTGAACAACAACCGAGCTGGTAATTAACCCTGCATCTATTGCTTGCGAACCCGCTGATTCTGGAGCGGAAACTAATAAGCACTGTTGTGAATTAATTTGAATATGACTCGATAAAGATACGGGCACCAGTCCACAAACACGATCACCGGTTTTCCAGCTGTTAACCTTCGAACCTGAACGACTGACTTTGCCACAGACAACCATTAGTTGATCAGGATCCTGCAAATCATTGAGTGCTAGTTCAGCATTAGCGCCGTCGATATTAATGGCTTCAATTTTCAGCTCAAGCTGGTGTTGATTGAGTCGAGGAGCCTGAGTTGACACCAGGCTGATTTCACCTGTACCAACGCCTTGAGCAAAATTAAAATACTGATCTTGTGTAGCATCGAATTCAAGCTGGCGATGCTCAGAAAAAATATCACTGGTTTTAAGCTCAGAATAAAAGCGACCTTCATGGCGTAGAGCGACTTCATCAGCCTGGTCATTGGTGCATAATTCTGCCAACAGGGCGTTCATTAATTCCCCATCCACCGTGGCGGGCATGTCGATGGTGGTGGGGCGTAAATTACCTAGTTCATTAAATGCAACTCGAGTTAAACCAACTAAAGTAGCCTGTGCGGGAATGACGGATTTGTCATTTTCAGTTACCGAAAACGCTTCCCGTGTAACCACATAAACCCGTGAGTCATGCTCGCGCTCGGCCATAGCTTGCAAGATCGCCAGTAATCGACCACTGGCATGAGTAGCTACTGGGTCAATATTTTCACTTAAGCCCGAACTGGTCAGGAACACCAGGCGATTAAAATGGGAGTTGGAAATTCTATATTCAAGATCTGTTCGATCCAGGGAAAGGTGTTGCGCATGCTGGCCGGTGATTTCAGATAATTGATGGCTGAGCATTTCTGCAAACAGCACCCCTTCATCTGCCACAACTATCCATTGTTGATCTTTTACAGTGGGTGTCCCGATAGCCGTTACAGTGGGTGTTCCGATAGTCCCGATAGCCGCTCCCGACTCAACGCTGGTTGCTAATGTGGGTGCTAATGTGGGTGTCCCGATAGCATGTGGTTGGTCTTTTTTAGTGGGTGTCCCAATAGGGAGGGGCGACTCAACGGTGGGCACTACTGTGGGTGTCCCAATAGTGAGTGCCGCATCGGTAAGTGGCTGGGGGTTCCATACATAATGGTAATCGGCACTGGGATAGGGCTGTTCTGTTTTTCCTCCATCCAGGCCTGAACACACCAGCCCGGTTATCTCCGCCTGAACACTGCCATCACCCGCCATAATGGTTAAATCACATTCAACTTTTCGTGCACTTCGCTGGGTTAGTACGCCATGACACCATAAACTGGATGACAGGTTTTGATAAATTTTTAATGACTTAATTGCTGTGGGCAAAAAGGCGCCGTCTTCTGGTTTAAGTAAACTCAACACCGTTTGAAAACAACCATCCAGTAATGAGGGATGGGCGATAAATGTACTGGCGGTTGACTGTAACTGCTCGGGCAATTGCAGGTGCGCCAGAACCTGTTGCCTGTCCTGTGAAAGCTTGAGTTCAACGATGGGCTGGAACAGTGGCCCGTATTGCATATTAAATTTAGCAAAACCGGAATAAACGGATTCGGTAGCCTGTTTTAAATCTAAAGCAGCAGCAATATCGGCTATGGATTTCTGTTTTGCCTGTGCATCGGTTAATGAATAAATCCAGCTGCTGGCATGATGTGATAGCTGTGTTGGGTTCTGGTCATCATAACTGTACAACTCCATATTGCGTGCATTTGAGTTATGACGTAATTGCTGGAACAGGGCTTTGTTGTTATCTAAAACCAGGGCTTTTTCTATGCTGATATCAGTCATACGAAAAGCCGTATGTGAATCACCGGACATTTCAGAAGCCGCTTCCAGCATCGTTTCTAGGTAAGCCGCCGCCGGCATAATTGAAACACCATCCACCACATGTTGTTGTAAAAAATTTAAACGTTGATCAGACAGTTCGCTTAACCATGCACTGCCATCCAGCTCAGCTACACCGAGCAGGGGCTGCTCGCTGCCGGTCATGCGGTCTCGACGTTGACGTTCAGATTCACGCCACAGGGTTTCTCTTTGCCAGGGGTAATTTGGCAAGCTCACTCTTTGCCCACCTGGATGCCGTGAAGCCCAGTCAACTTTACCACCCTGTACATAAACCTCTGCAAAGCTTCGGTAAAAACTGGATGCTTCATCCTGTTTACGATTTAATGTTTGCACCAGGCGTATATCAATGCCATCGGCTTTGGCAATATCTTTAAGTGCATTTCGTAAAACAGGGTGGGGGCCAACTTCAACAAAAATAGTGTGGCCCTCCTGCAACATATTTTTAATGGCTTTTTCAAAATAAACCGGGTGGCGAACATTTCGGCACCAGTAATCCGCATCATAACCAAAATCATTTACCTGGGTACCGGTGACGGTTGAATACAGGGGTAAGGTCGGGGATTTGGGTTTTAGATTAGCCAGAGCCTGGCTTAACTCTGCAAGTAAGGGCTCCATCATTGGGCTGTGGTATGGCACCTCAACCGTCAGTGGACGGGCAAATATATCCCGTGATTCCAGGTCGCTTTGAATCTGGTCAAGTGTAGCCTGATCCCCAGAAAGTGTAATATTGGTTGCGCTGTTTATGGCAGCAATACTAACCAGCTGCTCTTTTCCTTTAAGAATTATTTGCAGGTCTTCTTCACTTAAACCCACCGCAAGCATTCCCCCCTGGCCTGCGGCTTTTGCCTGGATACAACTACGTTGCACTGCAACCGTAAGGGCCTCTTCAAGATCCAGCATGCCCGATGCCCAGGCCGAAGAAATTTCACCAACGGAATGCCCAACAACCGCATCAGCTTGCAAACCGTCGGCTGCCATGGCCTGGGTTAAGGCATATTGAATAACAAAATTTGCCGGTTGCGCCAGGTGAGTTTGCTGAATATTAGATGCCGATTCTGTTTTCATCATTTCATCTTTAATTGAATAACCGGTAATTTTTCTGAATACCTGGTCCGCCTCATCCATTGCATTTTTAAATACCAGATTGTTTTGATACAGGCTTTGTCCCATGCCCCACCACTGAGGCCCCATTCCGGTGTAAACAAAAGCCACACGGGGATCACCCTGGTATGCCTGTACACCCTGGGCACTGTTTTCAGCTATATTTTCTGCAGCAAATTTCTCAAGGCCGGTCACCAGTTCATCAGTCGTCTCACCCCAGATTGCAAGTCGATGGGAAAGATGGCTTCGGTGTCGTGTTGAAGAAAACAGAATATCCTGCAGGGAATCTTTATGATTTTTTATTTTATCCGCATAATTTAATGCCAGTGTGGGTAGTGCATTTTCATCCCGTGAAGAAAGGGGTAAAAGCATAAAAGACTGTTTGGCGTTTTCATTACTGGCCGGTGATGTTTTGTTTGAATTATACGAACTTAAAATAGCGTGGGCATTGGTACCACCATATCCAAACGAATTAATAGCAACACGTCGAGTGCCATTTTTTGTAGCCAGGGGTCGTAATTTATCCGCCAGTGCAAGACCATTTTTACCAAAGGGAATAGCCGGATTGGGTGACTGTAATGTCGCCAGCGCTGGTACCTGGTTATGCTTTAACATTAAACAGATTTTTATTAAACCGGCAACACCTGCGGCCGCTTCAAGGTGACCAATATTGCTTTTAACCGAACCGATAGGGCAGGCCTGGCTACGGCCCTTACTATGGCTTTGGCCATAAACCGCAGCAATAGCCGATGCTTCTATGGGATCTCCCACGGGTGTCCCAGTACCATGTGCTTCCACATATTGCACAGAGTCTGGATTTATCCCCGACTCTTCTGTTAGTCTCTGCATAAGCGACTGTTGAGATTCACCATTCGGCACGGTAATACCACTTGTTCGTCCATCCTGGTTAACCCCGGCGGCATCAACAACGGCGAGAATGTTATCGCCATCCGTTTGCGCTTTAGATAATGGTTTTAGCACAAGAATTCCTGCACCTTCACCGCGGCCATAACCGTCACCGTTTGCATCAAAGCTTTTTGATCGGCCGTCTTTCGCCAGGAACTGGCCTTTTGACATGGCGATGGGGTACTCCGGGCGTAACATAAAATTCACACCCCCAACCAGTGCCATTTCAGCCGCGCCATTTTGTATATCCTGAACCGCATAAGACAGGGCTACTAATGAAGATGAACAGGCGGTATCAACAGAAATACTCGGCCCACAAAAATCAAAAGCATAGGAAATTCGATTGGACAGCATGGTAAGGGTCGCCCCCGCTGCACTGTGTGCTCCAATCTGGCTGCGGCCGCCACTGCCCAACTGGTTTAACATGTGATCCAGTGTAAAGCCGCCCGCATATACACCCATTTTTTTGCCGGCAAGTTGAGTTACATCCAGCCCCGCGTTTTCCATTGCCTCCCAGGCAACCTCAAGTAATAAGCGTTGTTGGGGATCAAAATATTCCACTTCACGGGGTGCAAACCCAAAAAAACCAGCATCAAATTTTTTATAATCCCAGTCGATGAAATGTCCTTTTCGCACATAAGATTTTGCCGATGCATTATCATGATCATTACAGAAGCGACTCGTCTCCCAACGGTCTTTTGGGATTTCACCCACCACATTTTTTCCCTGTAATAACAGCTCCCAAAATTTTTCCGGGGTATCTGAATTACCGGGGAATCGACAGCCCATTCCGATAATTGCGACTTTATCCTGATGTATATTTCCATTATTGCTCATCGGTCTTTCCTTTTATGTCAGTATTAAATATTTGACTGAAACAGAATAAAAAACATTGAATAAATGAAAAGAAAGAAGTAGAAGCGATTCCTTTCGCAATGTAATTATATTTTGATTCCATTCAAATAGAATATTTATCATTTAGATATTGGGGAGTAGATTATAGATATCTATTAATTATATCTATCAACAATTGGGGGCACTATATGTCATATTTGATGAAATAAATTTGTAAGGAAATTCCGATATTCATTTCAGAAAATTATTTTTCCAGACTATAAATTCCCTGATTGTCTGGTTACATAAAAGCGTAAGCGTTTAACAATGTATTAATAGAATTTAGTGGTTTTTTCTATACTAAAAATATAGTTTACCAAGTACATGCAACCCAGGTGTCTCAGGTGATTACTCAAATAATGAAATTTAATAACTTGTAATCTGAAGTGACTTTATGGCTTGCATACCCAGCAGAAGGGCGTGTTGTGTATTGATTTTTATCAACGTAAGCTTGTGGTTATATGAAATTTAAATATAACTTTTAACTAGTGAGCAGACTCAGAAAGCGGATATTGGTCTTGAAACATGTTTGTGATATAACCCTGTTCTGCACCCGTAATTAACGCATTTAAAGTGTTTTGAGTTATCCATGGAGAGTTGAGTAGCCAGGCAATCTGGTTGGCAACCCAGGTGCATATTTAGCTGGTGCAGAAAACATTCGTTCAATTTTAAGGAGAAGAAAATGAAGATGTTAAAAATTGTTTTGTGCTTAGTATTTATGTTTTTATCCCTGGCTAGTGTTAGTAGCCAGGCAGCCAGTTCCACCGCTATTCTGCCGGTTCCCTTACCACAAATAACAGATACCTACTTTACGGTCAGGCCTGATTATAGGCGCTGTGTTTCACCGATTTGTGGTGGCTGGTTTGTTAATGCGGTAAATCTCAAAAGTATAAGCTGTCCAGACGGCAGCATTAAAAAGGAGTGCTATGTTGGTACGGATATGATTAACATTCCTGGTTTAACGCCCGAACAGATTGCGCAACTTCGACAGGCAATGAGTCAGTCAAATGTCTTGCTTCTAGGTAATATATCAAACAAGGTGCCTTATGGCTTGTTAGTCATCAATAGTGCCTGGTTAAGTGCAACGGATCAAAAACCTGAGGGTAAATTCGTTAGTGTTAGTGATAACGGAATTCGTTGTATTACATATCCCTGCCCAAGTTTTGATGGGGTCATTCTAAACAGAAACAGGGTAAAAAGCCTGGCGAGTTATGATTTAAGTGGTGTAAATGCAACAGATGTACAACTTAAACAAGCTCAGGAAGCAATTGTTTCGGGTGAAGGTTTGCCAATGGCTGGAAAATTTGTTGAAGTAACTGGCCCTGCTGGTACTGCCCAGGGAATAGTGGCATCCCAGTTCTATTTGAAACTTGAAAGTGCAGCACCAAAGTTTTGTAGACCCACAGGCTGTTCAGGTGAAGTTTGCTCTGATACTGATGTGATAACAACCTGTCAATGGCGACCTGAGTATGAATGTTATCGTACCGCAACCTGTTCGGCACAGGCCAATGGTGATTGTGGCTGGGTTATGGATGATGAGTTAAGAAAATGCCTGGCTAATGCCACAGGTAATTCATTATTACAACAATTGATTACTAAATAGCGGGGGTGTTGAAGCAGGCTCAATGCCAGAAAGTAATGTAGGTGCGAATTTATTCGCACATGGCAACTCTATAAAGGAGTTTGTTTGTAAAAAATTAAAACCTACATTATCAAGGCTGTCCTTAGTTTACTGGCATTGAGTCTGGATCTAATAATTATGTTTTCAATGATTAGTCGAAACTTTTAGCATATCACGGGTTAATATCAAACCTGATTCCTTAACTGCGCTTTGTTCTATATTGCCTTATGTATTGAATTTTGACTTCGTTACCCAAAGCAGTTTTATAGTTATCTATTATTTCAATTAATCAGGGTTATTTATTGCTATATGAAGATCTTAGTGTTCACTACCTATCATGTGTTGTATCTATTATTAGAGTGGGTATCAGTACTTGGCATGGTTGCAGTTGGCATGAGTAGGTCAACGATCAATACGCCAACAATTGGTTTTTATTTCATTATGGCTGTTTTAATACTTTCTCCAATTATTTTTTACTTAAATTACCAAAAATGCAAAGTGAAATGTATTTTAATTGCTGGCAGTCTGCCTGTGCTAAGTTATGGTTTATTGATGATTTATCATTTCATAATTTATCGTTAATATCGTTCTTATGTTGAAGGGAAGGGCAGGTTCGAATAAGCTTGCATAAGCAACATCCAGGAAAGTAAAGTCCTCATCCCTCATTCGAATGATACTCACTAAGCCTTAGTGGCTGATTTCTATAATAATTCATAAAAAATACGCTTACCGCTTGTCTTATGACTTTAAAAATAGGAAATTTTCCTAAAAATATGGCCTATAATTTTATTAGGTGGAATTAAATAACCAACGAGAAAGGACATGAATATAAGAAAATTTAAATTATAAAAATAAAAGATTTAATTTAAATTTGATGCCTGGTGGTAGTGATGTTTTGTGTAGTACACCAACAAATATATTTTTGTGATAGCTTGAATTCAAGACCAGGTTTGTATAATTTAAATAAATTGCATATAACTTATATGCAGTTATCCATATGTTTAATATCATGTCTATTATTGATATTTGCTCTCATTATTCCTTGTTACACCTTCGCATCTGAGTTAGACGTCTTAATTAAAAGTAAGTTGCCAGAAAATAATATATCAAAGGTGAGCATTTATAAAAATAAAAGTACGCATGGTTTAAATGAAATAGATGTTTTAAATAACAAAAATCCTCAAGCAGTCTCAAATCGTTCGAAGCAAAACGCCGAGTTTATAAAATCACAAATTAAAATAATTGAATGGGTAAGGCATGTTTTACTACGTCACCATAAACCAACAGTCGATGATCCCGTGCATGTAAAACAGGACATTAAAGAAATGGCCGCTTATTATGCCCAGTTTCCAGATGTGGTGATGTTGTTTGCTCTGTTAGAGGGCGAGCCCTGGATTTTTGAATACAGAAAATATGCTTCAATGACGAAAGCGATTGGCACTATATTCTCGATTGATCGAGTTGAAATATATATTGGTACACGTGGAGCCGTACAACATAAAAAACATCGTGCATGTACAGCTAATCCTGTTTGCACCTCATCACCAGCTGATGTGCTTTTACATGAACTGATTCATGCCAGTATAATGTTAACAACGGATAAATTCATTGAAGAAGGGGGTATGAATTCGATGTTTTATCCGCTGAGGCATGAACATGATGTTATTAAAATTGAAGCTGAGCTTTATAAAAGAATGACAGATATAGATAATATCAAAAGGCCACAGCGACATAATCATGGAGGCAAATATGTCGCATCTTCCTGTGTGACATGTGTTAATTAATGGGTGCAGCTGTTCAGTGATGTGCTAATTCTCTTTAATAGCCTCATCTCGTTTTTGTTTATATTTATCATAACTTTCGTTTGCACGTTCAATACATTCATCATAATCTGAAGAAGGAACGCTTATACACTCAAATTTTTTATTGTATTGCATCGAATCATACATTTGTCTGGAACTACAGGCTTGTATAGAAATAGTTAACAATATAAGTAGTAAGCTTCTTTCTTTATTCATTTTCTTATATCCAGTATGTATGATTTTGGGTTTTTTAAAAATGCTTATCATATATTTTGATAATAGAATCATCAAGAAGATATTCAAAGAAATCAATGTTTAATTATTATCTAATAATTTAATGGAAGTTAATTGGGCGGTTTATATTAAGTGCTTTTTTCAAGAAGCTCTACAGTCAATCCCTTCGCCTTAGGAATACCAACATTAAGGTGCAACGGATAATCTTCAATATTTCCGGTTCTTACATAACCGCGACGCTCATAATACGATATAAGCTCTGGCCTTTGAGACACAACAACCATAGTGAACTTACTAATACCAAGTTCTTCTAATATAAACTTTTCGGTTATTTTGAGAATATACTTTCCAACCCCTTTTCCTTGTAATTTGGGATGAACTGCGAATAAGCCAATATAAGCATTAGCCTTTTCCTTTTCGACACAAATACAGGAAACAAGCTGATTATTCTTTTTGCTAACGAATAGATGAGTATCAGGATTTGAAAAGGATGACTCAATTTCTGAATGTGTTGCCCTGTTGCCCTGGAGAATGTCTGTTTCCCTGGTCCACCCCTCTTTACCTCGATAAGCTAAATTAACCAGGTCACATATTTCTCTGACCTGGTCTTTATGGGCTTTTTCTAGTTTTAATTTAAATTTCATGTTTTCTAAATTTATGTATATGTGATTAAAGTATGATTTTTCAGGAAACGTATTTGTTGAAGTATAGCGCAAGCCAGGTATCGCTGGAGTGAAATTAAATAAGTTGTTTGGATGATGCTCGGACACGCATGCTTAGTAGCTCCCAATGTATTAGCGTCATCATGTATAAAGTACTGAGGTTAGCAAAAAATTTGTAAAGTTTAACGTGTGAGCTCAACTGTACTTTTCGATTCACGGATTATTTTCCGGTTTACCCGGTGCAAACCATATTTCAAAATGCATCGGCCTTAGTGCTTCTGATTTTTCATAACCTGAAATATATTTCAGTGAAATATCGTAGCTCTCATTAAGCAATGAATCACGTATTTTTTCTGCTGTTGATTTTTCTGCTTTCCGAAAATACCTCAATTGAGAAGAATTGGGGGATTTTGCACCTACTTTCTGTATTCCAGGAACAATCCATTCATTTCTTTCTAATATTTGTTCGATCGGTAGGGACGCCTGCTTTTCGCTGTGGCCTTCCACGTGGACGTATATCCTGGGTCGTAGTTCGATTCTAGCCTTTGCAATATCTGCAACCTTTGTTGCAGCTTCCTTCAGCGCAGATTTGTCAGGCTCTGCTTCAGCTACTGCCAATGCTAATTTCTCTGCCAATTCATCATCTAATACCCGTAATAATTTAATCGCCAGTAGACGTTGTTTACTGTCTTCGCTTGTTATCTTCTCTGCAAATATTTCCAATATCTTTACTTGCCGGTCAGACTCTGCCATCGCTAGTGCATTACTTTCCTGTTGTTGAGTTATCAGGTAAGTGCCGAGTATACCGACAGCAGCTACAACGATGGGCATGAAGAATATTTCAATCAAATTTTTCTTATCGGTCATATTTATATACATTTGTTTAGTTGTAGCAGAATGGCTTTATTCAGCACACCCAACATAACATTTTAATTGGGTAGATGTCACTATCGTTTGTTATGCTTTGTTATTTCTCATATCGGCTAGACGAAGCATAGCTGGAGAAATGAGCTTATGTATTGGTGTAACAAACAGCATATAAATTCTGCCAAACGTGTTTTTGATATCGACCACTGTTGATATTGCGACGGCTATTTTTACGTCTTCGCCGAGCTTGCAAACAGATACTTTGGCGTTTAGATGCTTGTCATTATCTTCAAGAATAACTTCCCGATCACTTAATGAGAGTATTGAAAATATTCCTACTCTATCTCCAACGCGATAATCATTTCCTGTTTTGACCGGGTCTGTGTCGTCAAGGTGACCAAGGTTCTTTAGGTCAATGGTAGTAACTAATTTATTTCGAATGGTCATAAGGCAGTTGACCCAGGTCGGTGTTTGAGAGACAAGGCCGAGATAGATCTCTAGCGCAGAGCGTTCGCTGTTCGTGATGGGGGTTTTGTATGAGTCAAAAAAATAGACGCTACTTAATTGATCGCTGATTTTGCTGATGCTGGGCACTTCAATTTTTGAGATATTTGGTTTCATGCTTGTGTATGTCCGATACCATATAATGAGGCTGTAGATAAAACTAATTATAATAGCCGTTTAACGTTAAAGGATATCTAAAATAATATTTTTACCTTACCTGCACAACATAGGCAATTGTCCTGGCAAAATCAAGAAAGCTGTTTTCTTATAGAGAGAACCGGTTAGAGACCTTAATCGTAATGTGATTTATTTTTCTTCTCATCGAACACTTTAAATTTTGCAGTATCTTTATAAACAAACTTTCGAATAAAGGATGAAAATACACCACCTATAAATAGTACTGCCGTAATCTTAGATCCATTTTCGATGCCTAGTAAATAAATTGAAATTAGCCAGATTACGAAAAAAAATATAAGTATAGTGAAATAAGAGAAAGTTAGATTTTTTTCCTTATTTTGCTTACTGCTTATTGGTTTCGTGAACTTACTAACAACTCGATTATTTGGTCTATATTTACCTACCTGAACAATAATAAATGCTACTAGCATTAAAGCTAGTATAGGTAACAGGATATATAATTCAGTATTTGTCATATTTTATAGTACACATAACGGCATGCATTGCATGCGCAAACGAAGCGCAGTGTAGAGAATGTCAAGTGGATGCGCTTGTTGGCATTTTATATTAAAGTTATTGCCTAATTGCTGTCCATTTGCCTCTAGTGCATGCGCCAGAGTCTGACCATAAACCACTTGATTCCAGGGATTTGCTAATTGAGCCATCAAAAAGTCCTTCGGTTGTATTGCCAATACTTATATTTCCTCTGAGTGTGCCATCACTAAATACGAAACCTGTTACAGTGTAAGTTGCGACTGGCGAATCATTCGTCAGGCTTCCTGTAACATTGGAGTCACTTATTGTTATTGAGCCTGTGATATTTCCGCATGTATTGCCAGTAAGAAAGGTGCTTGTATCTGTGTTTCCGGTAACACTATATACTTCGCCACTACCGCTACTAGATGAGTCGGAACCACAAGAGATTAAGCTGGCAGTTGTAAGAAGTAATAGAAGTTTTTTTACTGTGATATTCATTGCCTTCCTGTAGAAAAAAATAAATTATTATACTAATGTTTTTATAACCGACCAATAAATCAGTGGCCTAGTTAAAATTGTATTGATTTGTAGTATAAAATAAAAAAATCATTGAAGCTAAAGATTTGCGGGTCCGGTTGATATGTTTTTTAGAGCTTATATAGTAATGGATCCTAGCTTGTGCTTTTCAGTATTTTTTGTGCTGTAATAAACAGTATATTTTCCTTCTTTAATGCCTAATAGTGGAATGGATTTACAATTCCTACCGGCTGTTTCATTAATTAAAGAAGTGTATATTGATATGTGTATTTCATTGTCTTTTATTATGTGCCCTGTTCTAGAGCACATTAAGGCAGAGTTTAATGTTGTTGGTTTAGTTGTTACTTTTTTCAATCCGGATACATCCACATTGATGGGCAAGTAGTTTGTGTTTAGTTCTTTATAAGGTTTTCCTATTTCAAGGCCACCAACCTTTTCAATAAATGACCAATTTCTTTCCACTGATTCTACAGCGGAACAGGATGCAGTTATTAACAATAGTAAGTGACTTAATACTTTCATTATGGTTTTTTTGTAGCTCTAACGAGGCTGTAGAAACAAGTTTTCAGGACACCCCAAGTTTTCAGAAGTTTTCAGGACACCCCAAGTTTTCAGGATACCCAACATAACATTTGACAAGTACACACCGCAAGCATAATTGTTTCAAACAATAAGTAAATATTTTACATCTCTGGGTTTCGCTTCACTGCATCCAGGCTTCGTTCTTTGTGTTGTTTTCTGCCAGGTATATCCTGTTTAGAGTTGTTGATATTGCCTGTTATCCTATTAATCGAATTAATTATTAAGTCAGGTCGATCAAAATGAATATTATGTCTGCTACCTTCAGCGATAATCTATTCGCTGTTTTCTGGTAATGTCATATAGTTTGTGGCTGCCAACGTTTACCATTTGCTCCCGAGGATGCGGGTTCTTAAGCTATTTTTCCACGCTATTTTTCCACGCTATATTTATTGCACGAGTAACTTGCCACCAAAAATATTCCGCTTAAAACAATCAGCGAAATAAAAATAATGCCTGAGTATTTAAACATTTTTTTCATTTTATCCTGATCCTCCTGCTTGCCTCCTTAACTATCTCTAATCATACGAACGAACTTTTACCCGCCTGCCTTCTTTGATCGTATCATCTGGATATAAGATAACGGTCTGATCAATATTCAATCCATCTAAAACCTGTGCAACCAGTCCGTTTCTCCTGCCAATTTTTATTGTACGTAGATAGGCCCGGCCATTGTTTAATTCGAAAACGGCCCAGTCACCCCCTTGTCGAAACATAGCACTGGCGGGTATTTGTAAAACATTATCTTTTTCCCAGAGAATAAACTGTGCTTCTACACGGTAACCATCACCCAGTCGTTGCCATTTTTCTGCTTCAGATACAATATCGGCAATAACCAGCACCCGCTGTTCTTCTACCCCCAGGGCCGATATTTTTGTGAAACCAACGGGTTCCACTTTGCGTACGCTTCCTTCAAGGGGCGTTTCGCCACCCCAACGATACAGTAATACCCGCATGCCTTTTTGTATCTGCACCGCATCCTCAGATAACACTTCGATCTCAACTTCCAGTGCCTTCGGGTTACCCACTTCGATTAAAGCCTGCCCCGCATTTACCACACCTTCACTTTCATGGTAAACCTTTAACACGTTGCCATTGATGGGGGCGATGATGTCAACGTGTTCTATGGGTTGTCCCGTATCCTTTGCCGCTGAATAGGCTAATACGGTGCGTGCTGCTTCCAGTTTGTGCCGTGAGACTTCCGCGACAAATCTGGCTGACTGTTGCGCGGCAATGGTTGCTCGTGCCCTGGCGGCTGCTTTATCAACTTCATCCTGCGAGACCAGTTTATCCTTATGCAGGTTTTTAATACGTTTATATTCTTCTTGTGCCAGTTCTGCATCGGCTTTGGCAGCACGGGTATTTTGTTCAGCGGCCAGTATGGCGGCCTTAGCTGCGGCCACCCGGGCTTCAGCCTCGGCCCGGCTACGTATATCCAGCACCTGTGGGCGCAAGGGGTCCAGGTCGACCAGGGCCTGCCCCTGTTTAATGGTATCCCCAACTTCGAGTTCAAATCGCCGGACATAACCCGAAACCGGGGCGGAAATAATAAAGCGATCAATCACCCGGGTTTTGCCTTCTTCAACGACAGTTACCTGTAAGGGGCCACGTGAGACCCTTGCAGCATCTACCCAGCTTGGCTGGGGCCAGAAACCAATCGTCAGGCCGACAATAATGGCAACACTTATTCCGATTAATCCGATGTGATGTGGTAATTTCATAACGGCTTATTCCTTCGTTTTTAATACCGCGATTAAATCCAGTTCATCAAGTTTGCGACGTACCATAAATGCGGAAATTGTTGCGGAGACTAATATCACCAGTGCGGCATACGCATAGGTACCCGGTGTTAAAATTAACGGTATACGGTACATTTCGGTTTCAAGTGTACTCGCGATATATGCACAAATACCGTAGCCAAATAACATGCCCAGGGGAATGGCCAGTAATGTCAGAATCGCTAATTCACCGAGTAAAATGTATGAAATTTCACTACGCTTCATTCCAAGAACACGTAAACTGGCCAGTTCACGGCTGCGTTCGATAAGCATGATCCTTGCGCTGTTAAACACAATGCCAGCAGCAATGACCGTTGCGAAAATAGTGGCCACCGTCGCGTAAAACAACATGGTCTGGTTCATCATCTTACGGTAGTTGCGAATCTCCTGTTGCCGAACAATGCTCCCTGCGATACGGGGTAAAGTTTTCAGATGTTCCAGAAGCCCGGCTATTTCACGCTCATCAACACTGAGAATGGCACCATTAATCGCCGTGGGTTCACGTAACAAATGGTTAAGCGACTGCAGGCTCATATACCCGGCTACGCCGAGATATTGTTTTGCAAAGGCAACGACCTGCACTTGCCGTCGGGTGTCTTTGCCATCGAGTAACTCAACGCTAATCCAGTCTCCAGGTTTTACCCCCAGGATAGTTGAAAAATAATCGGACAGAACTAAACCTGAGGAGGGCAGCTGAAACGGTTTAAGATCGACATCGAGGAATTGAATAATCTGACCGTCCGGTTCCAGTCCGGTAATTGATGTGAGGTAGTTGAGATGCCCATTGTGTAATCTCACTAATGCACTGCGGTAAACTTCTCCATGCTCAACACCCTGCAAATTTAGCAAGTCATACAAAGATCGGTATAGGGTCGGCTCAATAAAGACCAGTGATAAATCCTGTCGCTGGGAGAACTTGTATTGCACATCCAGTATGTAACCCATGCTATCTTCCTGGAAGCGCCCTGACATAACGATGCCACAGGCTAATGCAATGCCGATAATAGTGAGCAAAGATTTTACCCGATGTCGTTCCATATGGCGCAGGATCATACGGGTCGGTGTGGAAAACCAGCGTTTGAATCCTGCACGTTCCATCATACTTTGGCGGTACAATGCCGGGGCTTCGGGGCGCATTGCCTCGGCGGGATTTAATTGTATAACCGAACGTACAGCAAACAGGGTACCGGTCATTGCTGCGATGATGCTAACGATAACGGCTTTGAGAATGACGGCTGGATGCAGAATAAATTCCAGATAGGGTAAACGGAATAACGAAGCGAATATTTCCGCTAACATATTACCCAGCCATAAGCCTGATAATATGCCAATACCGGTTCCAATGATAACGATCACCAGTACAAACTGGATATAATGCAGGGTAACGTTTAGGTTGCTGTACCCAAAAGCGATCAGCGTGGCGATCTGCTCCCGTTGAGTTGCCACCAGGCGAGTGATCACCACATTTAATAAAAAAGCAGCGACTGCGAGAAAAAGCCCGGGAAAGATATTAGACAAAATGTCTAACTGGTTTATTTCATTGGTTAAATATTTATAAGGGCCGTGATCCTCACGGGATATTGCGCCACCACCACCGTAAGGTTTAAGCAAATCATCAAGGCGGGTAATAACATCCTTTACCCTGGCCCCTGATTCGAGTCGCAGCACAGCACTGTTAAATGCACCATACATGTCATAGGCATGGCCTAGCGGGGTACGGGGCATCCATATAACAATCTGGCGTTTAGAGTCGGGGAAAGCGCTACCGGGGCGTGCAAAAGAGAGGTACTCCGGTGACATGCCCGTGCCGACAATGCGTAAATCTTTGCGATTACCTTTAATAATAACGCGAAGTCGATCACCGGGATGAAGGCCATGGGCTTTGGCAAAATCATCATTAATGACAATTTCATCATTACGGCCACTGATATGTTTTCGCCCTTGGCGTAAAAATAAATCATTTAATTTCATTTCGCCATGGTCTGGCACCGACACAATATAACCGGTTACCGGTTCTGGAAACTCAGGGACATCGACGTTAACAATGCCGCTAATCTGGGTGGCCACATCAGCCACACCGGGAATCTCGGCGATTCTTTTGTGCAACGACTCCGGTGCTCGTACTAAGCCGGCAAATACATCGCCAAATCGGTAGTCGCGATAAAAAGTATCCTTTGTCAGGTTTAACGAATCCAGAGCGCTTAAAAACATAATATACGTGGCCACACCACAGGCAAGCACCAGTAGAATGGCAAGCGCCTGACTGCGAAGTTGCCACAGGTCACGCCACATTTTTAAGTTTATTGCTGTCATGACTTTTGTCTATCCAGCATTTGGCACCGTTGTTTGTGCGTTTATATCGTGTAAATCAAAAATCAAAAAGCAAAAGCGTTTTCTTTTTCTTTTGACTTTATTTCCAGTTTTAAAAAAACTTTACAGTAAACCACTACATCATCATCACCTTCTTACCATGTTCCACTTCATCACTTGGGTGATTAATAACTATTTCGTTTTCCTTAAGGCCTTCTAAAATCTGTGCGATTAAGCCATTACGTTGACCGACTTTAACGACACGTCTCACGGCACGATTATTTTCCACCACAAACAATGCATAACCTTCTTCATAACGAAACAGGCTACTGGCTGGAACCTGCAAAACATTTTCCTGGTGCCAGAGCACAAAGCGCGCCTCGACACGGTAACCATCACCGAGGCGCTGCCATAGCTCGTGGGGTGAGGTGAAATCAACAATAATTAATACCCGCTGTTCTTCCACCCCCAATGCTGAGACTTTGGTAAAACCTACCGGCTCGATCAGGCGCACGATGCCTTCAAGTTGCTTTTCACCGCCCCAACGTTCGAATAAAACTTTCATTCCCGGTTTAACTTTTACCGCATCGGCGGAGAGCACATCGACTTCCACTTCCAGAATGGAGGTATCACCGACTTCTAACAAAGTTTCGCCGGTACTTACCGGGCCTTCACATTTACGCTGGATTTTCAGAATTTTGCCGCTGATGGGGGAGATCACTGGCACCCTGATTTGTGCATTAGCTTGAGTTGTGCCGGCGCTATATTTAAGCGCAGTTTGAGCTGCCTGTAATTCATAACTGGCGACTTCGACGGCGTGCCTTGAGGCGCGTAGCCTGGCATTGGCGGCGAGTACATCCATCTCGGCCTTATCGAAAGCGCCTTTAGAAATAACACCCTTTTTAAATAACGGCTGCATACGTTTTACTTCACTGGTGTAAAACACCGCAGCGGCCTCCACCGATTCGGCCTGATCGCGGGCCGATTCCAGAGCCGATTTTGCCGCCGCAACTCGGGCCTGTGCTTCAGCCCGGCTACGGGGGTCCAGCACCCGTGATTCCAGTGGTGTGATGCTGAGTATGGTCTGACCTTTTTCGATGCTGTCACCGACATTCATTTGAATTCGGCAGGCCACGCCATCCACCGGGGCGGCGATCACATAGCGTTCAATAACACGGGTGCGGCCTTCTTCTTCGATGGTCACGGTCATTGGTGCGCGGCTAACGCTAACCGCTTCCACCAATACCGGTTGTGGCCAGAAACCCCAGACCAGTAAGCCGGCGATAATAACGCTAATTACTATCACGCCTGGATGCTTGTTTAAGGGTAATTCCATGTTAATGACTCCTTATTCTTTACTATTACTCTTTACTTTTTAAGACCGCCACCATATCGAGATGCGCCAGGTTACGCCAGATCATAAAGCCGGAGACACTGGCGGAAATAATCACCACCAGGGCGGCAAAGGCATAAACATTGATGCCCAGTATCAAGGGGATGCGGTATAAATCGGTATCAAACTTAAAGGCCATATAGGCACACAGTCCATAGCCCATTAACAAACCCATGGGGATCGCCGCCAGGGTCAATAGTGCCAGTTCACCCAACAATATATACGCCACTTCACCGCGTTCAAAACCCAGCACTCGCAAACTGGCCAGTTCACGATGACGTTCAGAAAGGGCGATGCGCATATTGTTGTAAACCACACCAAATGAAATACTGGCACCGAGCAGGGCGGTGATAAAGGTAAAAAATAAAATGTTTTTCGCCAGGGTTTCGTAGAAGGCCCGAATCGAAGACTCATGTTCGATTACACCTACAATGCGCGGCATATCCCGCAGCTTGCGATACACATCCCCCTGGAAGCGCTTATCCACACTCAATAATGCCCCAGAGAGGGTATCGCCCTCCTGCAATAACGAATTCAAAGCCCCAAGTTGCATATAGGCATTGACCCCCATGTACTCTTTGGCGGTGCCAACCACCGGCACCTGTACAGTGGGGCGGCTGCCTTCGAGTACTTCAATACTTAAACTATCGCCGACTTTAATATGCAGTAGTTCAGCCAGGTAGTCGGTGAGGATGACTCCCTGTTGCGGCAGTTTGATAAGTTTCAAATCGGTATCCAGCAGGCGCATCAGACTACTATCAGGCTGGATACCCCGGACAACCGTGCGATAGAAACGATGTTCAAACCGTAAGTTAGCCGGCACAGTACGGAAACCTTCGGTGAGCTCCACCCCCTGCAGACTTCGCAGTGAATAGAGCGAACGTTGCGAAGTGGGTTCGGTATAGATGGCGATAAGGTCTTCACGCTGACTCATACCGTATTGCACGTCTACCATGTAATGCATAGCATCTTCCTGGAAACCACTGACCATAATAATAGCAGTGGCCATACTGATACCGAGCAGGGTTAATAAGGATTTTAATGGGCGGCGTTCTATATGACGCAGGATCATGCGCGTCGGTTGGGAGAACCAGCGTTGCAGGCCAAAACGCTCAACAAGGGTGGCGTGGTAAATTGTCGGTGGTTCGGGGCGCATCGCCTGGGCTGGGGGTAATTTGGCGGCATGACGCACCGCATACAAAGCCCCCAGGGTGGCCACCCCCATACTGATCAGTGCCGCGGCAATAATGACCTGGGGTTTAAGCACAAAGATCATAAATGGAAAACTGTAGAATGTCATATACAGGTTGCTCATGCCTTTGCCCATCCAGATACCCGCCGCAATACCACCAATAATCCCAATGGAAACGATCATCAGCACCAGTTTGGTGTAATGCAAACCGATGGCAAACTCACTGTAGCCAAATGCTTTGAGGGTGGCAATTTGTTCACGCTCCAGACTGATTAATCGGCTAATTACCACATTGAGTAAAAACGCCGCCACACTGAAAAAAATCACCGGGAATATGGTGGCGATGGTTCTTTGTTGTTTAAGCTCTTCCGATAAAAAACGATTAGAGAGTTGATCTGCCCGGGCAATGGCACCGATACCGCCATAGGGGTTTAATATCTCATCCAGTCGATCAAGCACATCCTGTACATTACTGCCTTTGCTCAGGGTGAGTGTGACATCGTTAAACGCACCGTCCATATCATAGGCAGTGGCCAGGGGTTTGCGGGCCATCCAGAACACACCATAACGTTTGTAATCGGGAAACATGGCACCGGGGGCAATCTGGTAAATATATTCCGGTGAAAAAGCCAGACCGACTATGGTCAGTGCTTTGCGTCGACCATTAATGGTGGCATGTATTTTACTACCGGCTTGCAGACCATGGGCAAGGGCGAATTCTTCGGTGATTACCACTTCATTATCACGTCCCGGTTCAAACAGGCGGCCTTTACGCAGATAAATCTGGTTTAGCAGGCCACGGCTGTTATTGGGAAGGGATAACAGGTGACCACTGACCGGTTCATTATAATCGGCCACCGCGAGATTCACATAAGCCACCACCCGGGTTTCAACTTTATCCACACCGGGAATTTCTTGAATGCGTTTAACCAGTGACAATGGAGCGCGTTTTAGTGAGGCAAATACATGGGCGAAGTGATGGTTGCGATAATAACTTTCGCGGGTTTCATATAACGAGTCGAGGGTGCTTAAGGACATGATAAAAATTCCTACACCACTCACAATGACCATGGCAATGGCCAGGGCCTGCATGCGCATATTCCAGAGTTCGCGCCAGAGTTTTTTATTAATGGCTTTCATCACCGCTTACCAACTCAGCTCGCGGGGGTCGAGTTTAGTTTCGTTATGCTGTACGTCACTGATAATGCCATCAGCCAGTCGAATCACTCGATCCGCCATTCGAGATATATCGGCGTTATGGGTGATGACCACGGTGCTGGTTCCCAGTTCCTGGTTGACCCGTTGCAGTGCTTCAAGTACTACGATGCCGGTTTGGGAATCGAGGGCCCCGGTGGGTTCATCGCATAATAAGACATCGGGTTTTTTGGCAATGGCGCGGGCAATGGCCACGCGTTGTTGCTCGCCACCGGAAAGTTGTGCCGGGAAGTGATCCATGCGGTTCCCCAGGTCAACAAGTTTCAAAGCTTCGTCCGGTTGCATAGGCGCACGGGCAATTTCCGTCACCACGGCAATATTCTCACGTGCGGTAAGACTGGGAATCAGGTTATAAAACTGGAAGACAAAACCCACATGGTAACGGCGGTACTCGGTGAGTTGTTTTTCTGTGGCACGGGTGAGGTCCTTTTCACCATATAACACGTGTCCATCGGTGGGGGTATCCAGCCCCCCTAGGATATTCAGCAGGGTAGATTTGCCGCTACCTGAAGCGCCGAGCAAAACCGTGAATTCACCACGGAAAAGGTCAAGGTCAACCCCACGCAGGGCATGTACCTGAACCTCACCCATCTGATAAATTTTGGTGACACCGTGGACATGAAATACTACCCCTTGGTCCAGGAGGTCGTGGTTTTTATTTTCCGTGGTAGTCATTTTTTTATACCTGATCACTAGTATATATCAGGAGACAGGTCGATAGTTTTGATGTGGAGCAATACTAAATAGCCGCCAAAAATGGCTAATTAAGACATATGGTCACACTAAAACAGAGTTAATAAATGTGTATATAAATCGAGATTCAGTGACAGCCTGGTGTGTCAGATATTTATCCATAAGGAGGGTGTTTAATTTAACTCTCCGGTTACGCACGCTACTAACAGTAGTAGTTATATCCAGGTGTATACCTGCTACAAATAAAATTATTAACAAAGCTAAGCCCCAAAATATGATGTATTCAGGGTTTGACCATAGGGTGAATGTAATAGTAATGTCTTTTTATTGGCCTGGACGTTAAGTTAAACGGCGAACCGCTTTTTACTCGTTCGATCTGTACATTACTTTGTATAGCGACCTAAACGTGTTGTCATGTGTTGTGTTCAATATTACTAATAAATTTTTTCCATAATTTTTTGACTGAAAAATTAAAATATATGCAATGATTTTTACAAAAATGCGCCATAGTAAGTTAGGTGTTTTAACGCTTTAAAATGTCCTAGTTTATTGGTCTTGTTATATGCGAACACCAGCACAGTCAAATTGCTTAATAAATTTATTTAACGCTTTAACTGATGTAATTCTATAAATGTTTTTACCTTCTCCACGAGACTGAATTTCTTCGAACAACTCAGGGGTCCAGAATCTGGGAGACAATCGGAGATATTTCCAGCCTGCCAATGTTCCTTTTAAAACTGAACAACCTTCGGGCCAACCTTCTGGCTTTACAATAAAGCTCTTTAGTAGCCTCTTCGTAACCCACCAGTAGCTAACATAATACGGTAGATCAACATAAATGAGAGTATCTGCTGCATCTACACGCGACCAAAAAGATTCTAATTTTCCAAGCCCATCAATTATCCAGCTATCAGTCCCTATCAAGTCGGCATGCTTTTTTGAAAATTCTTCAGGTGGGACACGCTCGCCATTTTGTTTATATTCGATTAAATCCAAGGCACATAGCTTGATACCTGTAGCAGCAGAAAGCTTTTTACTTAGAGTTGATTTACCACCTCCAGGCTTTCCAAATACAACAACTCTATTCACCTTACCAACTTCCTTTTACTCGGATTCTATTTGCATATAACGACTAGCATCAGCCAACCATTTCCGCGGCTGAATGCAATTGTGTACGCCCGACATGGGCATTAACTAATGAGGTGAAAGTCCTCTGTAGGAAAATCACCGTCTACTAACTTTTATGTTATTAGACGCTAACTACTAGCGAATGGCAAGTGCTTATCCGCGAGGATAGGTGTGGAGGGCGAAGCGCCGTGAATACCTGGAGCGGCTGGGAAGTCGCTAGCAAAACTGCGAGCTAATGAACAAGAACATCATATGAGGCATAGGCTGAAGGCGAGTTGGCACAAGACAACGAAGCCACATGATTTAACGGCCACTGTAAATGACGCAGTTGCGCAGGGAAAGTTAATGTTCTTATTCGGGGGTGAAAAGCATGGCTTTGAACGCGTAGGCAGGAAGCCGAAGCTGGGCTTTTGTATGGAGCATGGATGCGGAATATAAAAGTCTGTTTAACGAACGATCGCAAAACAACTCATCAGTAAGGCCACTGATATAACAAGCCTTGGCATATAACCGTCATCGATTTATATGAACGAATTAGATGAAAAAAATCGATAGCACGAAATGAAATAATTTATTTTGTGATTAAACAGAAGACAAATACTTGGCCCACTATTTGATTTAACTTTTTCAAACCATAGTTATGGTTTTAGACCCAAACGAAATCCTGCACAAGCGGTGAAACAAGTGAATGGATATATAAAACAGAACCGGAAAATAGCGGTTGATGTTGATTTATCAAAATTCTTTGACCGTGTAAATCATGACCTGTTAATGACAAAACTCGCCATTCAGATAAAGGATAAGCGCCTTTTGAAATTAATCGGCCACTATTTACGCGCAGGCATCCTGGAAAATGGACAGCTCAAACCCAGCACAGAAGGTGTACCACAAGGAGGGCCGCTCTCACCCTTACTGTCAAACATATTGCTAGACAGTTTAGATCGAAAGCTGGAGAAACGTAATCACAAATTTAAAATTAAAAGTGAATACAGATAAAAGCCAGGTGGTAAAAGTAAACCAAAGCAAGTTTTTAGGGTTTACATTTTCACGAGGTAAAAATCAATGGCACACCAAAACGCTACACCAGTTTAAACAAAACGTACGTAGGCTTACTAACCGAAACTGGGGCGTGAGCATGCACTATCAATTGTATAAACTAACACTTTATCTAAGGGGCTGGATTAACTATTACGCAATCGCAAACGCGTATCAGAAATGTGTTGAACTAGATCACTGGATAAGGCGACGTGTACGCATGTGTTACTGGCGGCAATGGCGCAAGCCACGAACAAAAGTAACCAACCTGTTAACCCGTGGAGTGACTATAAAATTGGCCATAGCCTGTGGAATCACAAGCAAAGGCCCATGGCGTAGTTCAAAAACAAAGGGTATACAACAGGCGCTGAGCAATAACTATTTAAAAGAAGAAGGTTTATTCTCATTAAAGGAGGGTTGGATAAAAGTGCATTACCCTAACGGGTAATGTAAATGAACCGCCCAGTGCGGATCCGCATGCTGGGTGGTGTGGGGGCTGGAGGTTAGATTCCTCCGGCTACCCGATTAGCTTTATAGCTGATTGCCATCTCGAAAATTACTCAATGTATGAGTATGTTTGCCTTCGGTAACGCCGTGATATACACCTTCACCTATATTAATAATAACTTTGCAGCTGTCGCCTCGCTTTGGGTGGCTTGTACAGTGTTTGTTTTCTTCTAACCACCATTTTCTTTTTGATATTTTGTCTTTCCACGGGATATAAACCAAGTGTTTACCATCTGCGCTGTCAAATCCATTAAGGTTTTTATCATTAACAACATTATGAATATCAAATGTTTTATTTGAAAACAAAGCTTTGACATCGTTGGCATTGAGAGGCTCGCTTGCCAGTGCTGTGCCTGACAATAAGAGTGGTATTAATATAAGTGCTGATATTTTTAACAATGTTTTCTCCTGGTGTGGTTAATTTCTTGCCACTGTATGTGCTCAATAAGCTAACGCCAAGCCACATTAAGTGTCAGGTTGAGCGATTTGGTACGCCCAGCATGGGCGTGAACTAATGAGGTGAAAGTCCTCTGTAGGAGATTCACCTGTTTATATTTATAGACAGTATAACTACTAGCCGACGGCAACTGCAAGTCCGTGAGGAATTATGGGGAGGGCGAAGCGCCGTGAATCCTTGGAGCGGCTGGAATGTCTGAGCGCAAAACTGCGAGCCTACGAACAGACTAAAATCGTGGGATGCGATTTTGAACAGGCTTTGCCTGGCCCGAAGGGTGAGCCACAGGGAAGTGGTGAATAAACACCATATGAGGCCGAGTCTCAGGGGTGAGTTAGCCAAGCATAACGAAACCCATGAATCGCGAGACAGGGTAAATGATGAGGCAGTGCAGTGACAGTTCACGCTCTTATCTGGGGGTTAAAAGCACTGCTTTTAACGATGAGGCATGGAGCTTCAGCAGGGCTTTTATGTGGAGCAGGAAGCGTAACATAAAAGTCTGCTTAACGGCGATCGGTAATTAACCAGTGAGGCTCTGGTATATAAGTGTCCTGGTTTGTTGATGTCATCAATCAACGAAAGCGAAGAAGATGAAAACCGATAGCGTGATACAAAGTAATTTGTATTGTGTTTAAGCAGAAGTCAGCAGACGGCATACACCTACAGGGATGTAGGTGGTTGAGCAATGCAGGAGCACAATTGCCTAGTAGCCAAACGCCCATCGTAATGGTTGGGATAGGGTGAAGACCTGAACCTAAAAGCAGTGAGGAGTCTGTTACGTCTCATAAATATTATGCCCGACCGGGTTTAGATATTATGGCGATGTAATAAAGTTAGCCAGCACTGGAATAATGAGGAGCTAATCGGCCTGATTATTTTAAACACTTTTAGGAACCGCCCTGTGCGGAGCCGCATGCAGGGTGGTGTGGGGAGGGCTGATTAGTAGTCAGCCCTTACCCGATTTAGGCATTTATTGCTGGAGTCTCTCAATTAACAATCCCCAATAAAACTCAGCTGCTCCCTCTTGTGATAACTCTTTCTTCTCGCTCATACCATAATGAGACATACCCATCGGTTTAAGATGCAATGAGTAACCGTCATTTTCTATTGATAGAGATTCATTATATTGATTTCTTGAAGTCGTGATACCACCATAGTATGCGATCCCACCAATAAAAGATTGGTCGCCTCCTGACCAAATTGTACACTCTGAAGCCCTTGCCCCCTCATCATAAATTGAAGCAGTAAAGCAATTTGTATCAATTTGTTTAAACTTGGTGGTTATATTTTGATTTCGAGCTTGTAGCTCGCTTAATGAAGCTTCAAAGTACCTAGATATGTATTCAAAAGAAGAGTCTAAGAATTCATCAACCTCTTGGTCCGTAAATTTTTTCTTTACTCTTAGGTTACTTGAACGAGGAGTACTGAATCCTTGCTCTTGCATTGGCGCAATATCTTGAGAAACTCCTACTTCCTGTGCGGGGCAACCTAAATCTTCAACAGCAGATCTAATATCTTTTGCTACCTGTGTAAGTGCTTCATCTCTGTTTGCAAACATTGATACAGGCTTTCCATCTAGGGGTGTAGCCCTTAAATGTCCAAAAGGGGCGTTATGCCAATCACAAGGATGAAGAATTACCGGTATTACCCTGGCAGACCCTTCGCTATCTTTTTCCAGAGCTCTCGACATCTCCTTATCATAACAATAGTCAGATGCTAGAAAACTTGCACTTACCAAAAGCAAAACAATATTTGCTTCTTCAAGTTCCGCACTTATGTTTGTGTGAATGTCTTTTCCGGCCCCTATTCTTCTGTCATGCCAAGCTCGAAGAAGCCCTTGTCTTTTAAGCATCGAAAGGTGTACTTCTAGTTCATTACGAAGTTCTTCATCTTTATGGGAATATGAAAAAAATAGGTTTGCCATATTAAATTCTCAGTTGCTTGAGAAATGCGATCAAATTACCGGACGAAAAATCAGTTTCGCTAAGGTGAAGCTTATTCCATAAATTTAGCACTTCATTCTCAGAACCAGTCAGTGTTCGTCTAACGCCGCCTGAGCTTGGGCAATCTGACGTTGTTAGAGATAAATTTATATCGCCTTCATCAATAAGAATTCTGATACAAACTGGAACGCCTTCATTCCGTCTTCTATTTACCTGCTCATTTATCCAATTTGGATCAATATTTTTAATATCTCTCTCACTAGATCCGATGACAATTCTTACACCCATCTTCAACCCCCGTGATTTTTTGTATGTCTAACACCTAGTAATTTGCCTTTTTAACAATTACTGGAATCAGGCGCCATATATTCACATGATAACAATCGTTGAATTGTTTGAAAAACAAACGTTTTTAAATAGTTGTTGTGTGTAAGATTGTAACCTGAGTTTTTTTCAATTGTGGGGTAATTGACGTTCCCTAGATCATCAAACCAACTTGATAAAATTATTTTCTCTGTTTCTAATAGAGTGCCTTTGTTTGTTACTAGTAAAGAAGTAATTTGCCCAACAAGATAGCCTTCTGTTCGACATACCGGGCAGAACTGTATTTTTATTGTTTTGCCAAGAACATTAATAAGAAGATAGTCACTATCAATGATTTCGATATTTAAACCTTGTATATTCGATAGTGCATCATTTGCATTAGAAGTTAATCCACTAAATTTACCAAGGAGAGCTTGATGGTCACTTAATACTGATTCAACCTCAGCAGACATTCTATTGATCATGCTTTTATTTCCTTTGATTTGCCTAACGTTAGAATTAAACGGCGCCGCTTTTCGGCGTCCGAGCAGGGCAGGTTTTTTGCCCTGCGTTTTTAAATGACTTGGTACGCCCAGCATGGGCGTGAACTAATGAGGTGAAAGTCCTCTGTAGGAGATTCACCTGCTTAAATAATTTTAAGTAGTATAACTACTAGCCGACGGCAACTGCAAGTCCGTGAGGAATTGTGGGGAGGAAGCCTGAGTGCAAAACTACGAGCCTACGAACAGAAACATCATATGAGGCCGAGTCTCAGGGGTGAGTTAGCCAAGCATAACGAAACCCATGAATCGCGAGACAGGGTAAATGATGAGGCAGTGCAGTGAAAGTTCACGCTCTTATCTGGGGAGATCTGCTTAACGGCGATCGGTAATTAACCAGTGAGGCTCTGGTATATAAGTGTCTTGGTTCGTTGATGTCATCAATCAATGAAAGCGAAGAAGATGAAAACCGATAGCGCGATACAAAGTAATTTGTATTGTGTTTAAGCAGAAGTCAGCAGACGGCATAGTAGCCAAACACCCATCGTAATGGTTGGGACACGGTGAAGGCCTGAACCTAAAAGCAGTGAGGAGTCTGTTACGCCTCATAAATATTATGCCCGACCGGGTTTAGATATTATGGCGGTGTAATAAAGTTAGCCAGCACTGGGATAATGAGGAGCTAATCGGTCTGATTATTTTAAACACTTTTAGGAACCGCCCTGTGCGGAGCCGCATGCAGGGTGGTGTGGGGAGGGTTGATTAGTAATCAGCCCTTACCCGATTTAGAGTTTATATCATTCGTGTAAATAGGGCCAATATTAGAACTATAGCGACAAGCAATATTAATAAGCTTAGTTTTTTATTTAATATTGAGCGGCTTGGAGTAAGTTCTTGTTTTACATTTTCTCTCCATTTCTTTTGACTTTTCTCTATTACCTTTTTAGCTTTATATTCCTGTTGCGCTGTTTTAACCCAGATAGCTGGATGTGAGAGGCGACCTTTAGGTGTTTCATAAAATTTAATGCGGTGCATACGTAAATGATTTTTGACGAAGCGCTCTTCTTCTATAGAAGTGTCTTTTAAATCAAATATTTTATATGACATTATGTGTGACTCTAACGCTGAGGTAAGTGGCCAAGCTGGCTGTTTAGCTTGGTCCAAGTGTGCGACGCTTTTACGCACACGAACTTGACCGATTTGTTATGTGATTTTTATTGCTGATCAT